>Ga0209343_10000007_pt1 | contig 314636 bp, 286 predicted proteins | sample RifCSPlowO2_02_FD_184026 | JGI IMG/M metagenome (GOLD analysis project Ga0209343, IMG submission 184026) | Groundwater microbial communities from Rifle, Colorado - Rifle CSP2_plank lowO2_0.2 (SPAdes) (version 2) | ecosystem: Environmental > Aquatic > Deep subsurface > Groundwater | place... | reverse complement strand
GAAACTACATAATTAAACGAAACATGGTATATTGCCGTAACTGTGTGAAATTTCTTTTCATCAGGCGTGTCTTTTTTGATATGTTCACTCTTCAGGCGCATCTCTCTGACATAATTTAACCGATACACCAGGAACTTCCATACCCAGAATGCGATGAAGGCAATTATGAAACTCTTAATACACGTTTTTAATAATACGTACGTTAATACAGGATATCCCAGGCTTCTTATCGCAAAAAGAGAGACAATAAAAGTAATAAAGACAGGGTAAATTACCGTTATTACACGGTGAATGAACCTCCCTAATTGGCTTTCTGCGCCTGGCAGCAATTTAAATATGAGTGTCTTTTGTGTTGCAAGCCATAATAAAAGTATTAATATCCCCACACGGTAAATAAACCAGAGTAGTTCAAGCACATCACTCTTGTATTGAAATGTGGTGAGTATAGAAATTATCGATAATAAAACCAAAGAAAATAACAAAATAATACTCAGAGATTTATAAAGATGCCTTGGCGATACATACGCAAGCGAGGTAAACAGTTTTTTATCTCCCTTTTCCGGGCTAAAAGCCTCAATCAGAAAACCTTTGAAAACTTTGTAAGTGGCAATACAGATGAGTACCTGTATAGTTGCCTTTACTACCGGAATTTTTAGGTCAAAAAAAACTGCGACAAGCACGGCAAGAATAGTCAACAATACGGCAAATATACTTTTTCTCAGGATTATGAAAAGACTGTAGAAAAGCCTTGTTTTGTAGTCAGAAGATGCCTCATATTCATAGAATTCAATCGCCTTTTTTGCGCAAAGACGCCGGATACGCCGTTTCGTAAAGTAACATCCAATGGCTAACAGTGCTATTCCGCACAATTTTACCCAGAATGTGAGTGTATGCTTATTTTGTGCTACGTATGTTATAAAATCTTTTGTATGAAGTTGGACTGCATTGAACAAATAGTCTAATCGGGCATAGCTGCCTGCTATGTCTTTATATAACACAATAAATGTCTTTGTAGAAATCGAACTCCTTAGCCTTGTCCAGACATTGGCAGCCTTCATATTATTCAAGGTTTCTTTAGTCTTATCCAACAGGGCTAACGCATTTTTCTTGATTTCCAGTCGTTCATAGAATCTATCTAGTCTTGCAGATATAAGTCCGACTTGCTCTTCCAGTGTCTTTGCTATCTGGCGTGCATATTCTGTTGCCTTTCCTGCCAATTCTCTGTCTTCAAATGATGTTATTTCCTTTTCAATCTTTGATATTTCCTCATAGGACATAGACAGATTATCTGTAACCAGCTTTTCCTCCTGTTTTACGGAAGGGATGAGGCTTTCCAATGCCGTTATCGCCTCCGAGAAGCGTTTTATTTCTGACTCAACTTTTTTTAGCGATTCTTCAACATCTTTTAACGCCGCTCCTTTGTTTATTAAATCTTCAACTTCTGCTTCTACCTTTTTATATTCAGTAACGTCTTTATATCGTTGTGCGCCTATGGTAATAAGGTCGTCCTTCTTTTTTGCAATTAGTCCAAGCTGTTTTTGTACTTCTGCCTCCAGTTCCAGCACCCTCTTTTTCTCAGGGGAGGTTGTTACCATTTGTTCCTGCGCAATTTCCTCGGTTTTCCTGGCGGTTTCCTGTATGGTCTTTTCTGCTTCTGCCCTCGTAACCTCTGCAACCTTTTGCGTTACCTCCTCAGCTTTTTTCGCTATTTCCAGTTCTACCTGTTTCTTTTGCAATTCCTCTGTTTTGAGCTTTTCCTCCAAACGTCTTGCCTTTTCTGCTAAAAAGGCAGCATTGAGTTCCGCATTTTTTAGCGCTTGTACTACTTCATCATAACGAGTCCTGGCAATTTCCAGCCTTAATTTGAAGAGGGTAATCCACTGGGTATTTACGGCCTTTTGCCATGACAAAACACTACGAATCTTTTCTTGTGCCTTTTCGTTCAGCTTGTCATCTTTAATCTCCGCCTTGAGTAATTCTAAGTCTTTAGCAAGGTCTTGTTCTTTACCGGACATCCTAACTTTAACGTCCTCCAATTCCTTTGTAAAATTTGAGACCAGAGTCTCTTTTTCTTTGAGACTGGCTTGTAACGCCCCAATGTAACCCTTTGCTATGTCCGCTTCTTTTCTGACCATTTCAGCCTGTTTAGAAGGTGTCACGGTAACTGTTTCAGCCATCTTTATTACCGAACCTAACAGGCTAACCCGCTCAGCATAAATTTTTGATTGATTTTGAAGGGCTGTAATCTGTTCTTTATATACCGGTATCTGTTCGTTGTTTACATTTATCTTTTGTTTAATAATCCCGATTTCTTTATCCAGCAATTCTAAATATTTCGGATTTACCTCTCCTGTCTGATAGTCTTTTTTTCCCTGTTGCAACCTCTCATAAAAAACTGTTGTTATTTCTGCATTGTTCTCTAAATTCGATATAAAGGATTCTATTTCGTTTACAGATTTATCAGCGCCAGCCTTTACCTCATCTGCCTTCTTTCTGGCATTTTCAATGTCTTCCGATTTTACTATTAAACCTTCTGCAAGCTTTACTTCAGCGGTTTTCCCAGTTTCGGAGAAAGGTATAGGCGACTCAATAGTCTGTGCCTGCACAGGGGCGCAGAGAAAGACTATCCAAAAAACGTAAGCACTTATATACGGAATGAATTCCTTTCCGGAAGAAAAGGTACGTGGGAAAATAATTCTTTTTTTAAGCATTACGTACTTCATAAACATCTCCGTTTCATCTTAAAACCGGTTCAAACTTCATGTCCAATTACTTTGTGCCTGACTGCTTAATAGTTACAAATAATTTCAGAGTCGGTACAACCAGAAATTTGCCGCTGTTTTTGTGATAACTTATAACAGACATTTTATATAAGTTTGCAAGCGTGTATCTTTGTGTCTTGAATGCCCAAACTATTATAAATAAACAATATCTTCAGGATGGTACATGCATAGGAACAAGAGCATGTAGTCCTTCAAATGACGGGTAAGGAGAAAGTTTTGCCTGACATGCTCACGGCCATTTTCGCCAAGCCTTTTGGCATATTCCGGGCTGTTTAATAATTGTTTGATTGCAAAAGCCGCACCGGCAACACTATGACATAGGAGACCGCTGTATTTGTGCTTGACCTGCAATGGGATTCCACCGGTGCTGGATGCGACAATGGGTTTTGCCTTCCATAATGCTTCTGTTACGGTAAGTCCAAATCCTTCACGCAGTGATTTTTGCACGATGACTGTGGATGCCCTCTGAAGCGCATTGATTTCTATATCGCTGCCGGAAGGAATAGGGAGGATATGTATGTCGGTATCATTCCCAGCCGTTTCCTTTGTTTCTGCAAAGACCTTCGTTGATTCCGGATCATCCGTAGCCGTCCCACCGGCAATAATGAGCTGACAGTCTATACGCTTCTTCACCAAGCGATAGGCCTCGATAACACCAACGGGGTCTTTTAGATAGTCAAACCGTGAAATTTGCGTAATAATGGGTTTGTCTTTTGGTATGTGATATTTTTCTAACACATTATTTATTGTGTCTTGTGGTAAATCTTTGTTTTTATCGCTTAAAGGGTCGATAGAGGGAGAAATTAAAAATTGCCGTATGGGCAAGGGTTGTGAAAAACCCGGCGCAGAAAAAACAGCACCATTATATTGATGAATAAATGGGATTAAAAAGTCCCATATCTGTTTGTTAGGCGTTGAGACGTCTATATGACATCGCCATATCCACTTGCTGTCGGGCTTTAATGGCTTTTTCTTAATCAGAGCAATGGGTTGCGGATCGTGGATAAACAAAATGTCTCCGTAAATATTGACTTCATTAATATTCCTCTGGCTGGTTTCCATGAAGATTTCAAACATTTGAGGGGTGATTTCTTCGGGTTTACCATGGAGTGCGTTGTGGAATTTCTTTGTGACATTGAAGAAACTTTCGCCTCCTTTAATCAGATCCCATCGGGTATCCACCCCAAGTTCCTGCAATAAAGGCACCATGCGATTGAGAATCTCTGCCACGCCTCCACCCACAGCCGTAGAGTTGATGTTCTGGATAACTTTTCCCTGAAGTTTGCCTGCTAATAATCGCAGTTCTTCGATGGTACTAGAACCAACAACAGGTTCGTATTCAGCAATTTTAGGCATTGTTCTTTATCCTTTATAGTTTAGGCAGGGCAATTTCTACATCGGTTTCAGGTGGTTTCTCCATAGACCCAACAACCCGTTTTTCAATTAATTTTATAAGGGTATTTCGGAGGTTTTCCATAGTATGGGTATACGGATCCAAGGAGGCGATTTTGTTAGCCAGTTTCTTCTCTGAAAGGCTGTCTTCAAGCCAGTTGGAAAAATCATTGGTGCCTTGCCCTGTACGAAGCCTGGCCTCAAACATGTGAAAGTATATTGAACTGATAGTCACCCGTTGTAATACTGCTTGAAATTCTTTGAGGTCTGATGCTGTATATGGTGTCTGGAAGACAAAGCTAACCGATTTTAAAAAATGAAACTCTTCGCCAGGTGTTGCAAACTTATGAAGTGATCTTGGATGTTTTACGATATAATTCTCGATGGTACGAATGATCTCGTCCCGAAGCTCACGAATGGATGTATACTGTATGGTATCTATACTATACAACGCCTCCCCAAGTTCCTCTTCGCCTAAGATGCCCGTAATCCAATATGCAAAGTCATTCGGGGGTTCTGGTGAGAGATATTGATGCTGCTGGAGGAAACGGTGGGTATGATGATAAATAACCGAACCCGGAACCGTTTTAATGAGGTCCAGCAGTTCTTGAAGATTGGCTGCCTTTAATCCAGTAAGTTCAGGCATGTGGAGCTGTGTATAAAATTTAAAAGGCTCTTTTGCTTTATTGAAGGCATTCATTATGGACCTCGTGTTTCTGTTCGTAAAGATGTTCTAAAAATACCTTTACCTCTTCAGGGGAGTTGACATAGTAATCTGCTGTGGACATATCCGATGGGTTTCCCACAAAGATCGTTAGTCCTTTCCCCATTAAACTATCAAACACCTCAATATCTGCCTTATCATCACCAAGATAAATAAGAAGGGCATCTTCGCTGAATTCTACTGGAAAATAATGGGTTAATAGCCATTGAATTGTACTGGCCTTATTCCACTTCACCGGAGGGCGTATTTCGTAAACCATTTTCCCCGTGCTCAGTGACAGCATTTTTCTGTCCAAAAAAGGTTTTGTAATATCATGAAGCGTACTGATTATGTATTCAACATCACCTCTTTTTTTAACTGCGCGATAATGCAAGCTAATGGAAAGCCCTTTATCTTCAATATGCACTCCTTCAATATTTTTTAACGATTTAAAGAGCCTCATATAAATATGCCATAGGGTGCTGCGCGCTTTCTTGGCTTCAGGACATGTAGACCGAATACCAGGTCCTTCCAGTTCTATACCATGATTGGCAACATAGAGTACATCCCGAATATGTACCAGTTTTTTAATTTGTTTAAGGGAACGCCCGGTTATTATACCTAAAAATATTTCTTTATTATGAGAAAATTTTATTAAAATTTGACGTATTTCTTCAGAAAGGGCAGCAAGGTCTGGATGTTTTTGTATGGGCGTTAAAGTGCCATCAAAATCTGTTAAAAGAATGGTCTTTTCTCTCTCATTGAGAAGTTCATTAACCGCCTGAATATTTTCAAACAAGGATTTCATTGGTGTAATTTAATTAATTCGTTCACAATACTTTGGCCCCAGTTGTATACATTATGTTCGTGTACCTGTTTCCTGAGGCGTTGCATTCGTTTCTTTTTTTCTTCTACTGGCATTTCAATGGCAGCCTTTATAGCTTCTGCAAAAGTATCTATGGCGTAAGGATTGATCTGGATACATCCCGCGAGTTCTTCGGAAGCGCCTGTGAACCGACTGAGTAACAATACGCCAGATTCATCAAAGCGGGAGGCAATAAACTCCTTGGCAACCAAATTCATCCCGTCATGCAACGAGCTGACGATACAGAAATCCGACAGGCGATACAAGGCTTGAACGCTTACCCGGTTAAAGTGCGATTTTAACAAACGTATAGGTGTCCATCTTCCGTCACGAAATTTATGATTTATCTCGACCATGAGGTCATATATTTTATCATTATAATCACGGTAGTCATCAATGTGGATTCGGCTTAAGTTACCTGCCTGTACAAAGGTAAATTTCTTTCTGTATTCAGGATATTTTTCAAGGAATCTTTCAATGGCCTTAAACCTTTCTGGGATGCCTTTGGTATAATCCACACGGTCTAATCCAACGCCTATAATCTGACCTTTCAAACCAAGTTCTCTTTTGATACGAAGCAATTCAGCCTCGACGTTGTTTCCTTGTGACAAAAGATTTAATTCCTCAAAATCAATGCTAATAGGAAATGGACGGACATGTGTTGTCTTTCCGCCTTTTGTAGCAGTAAATTTCCCGTAATCTACCCTTGATTCCAGATTGCGGTCTACGGTATCGAGGAAGTTGTTGCAATGGTATTGGACATGGAATCCGAGGAGATCGTTTCCTAAAAGACCTTCCAAAATTTCCTGACCCCAGGGGCATATACGGAATGCCTCTCTGTTTGGCCAGGGGATGTGCCAGAATTGTGCAACGAGTAAATCCGGTCGTTTTTCTTTAAGCATCTGGGGAAGCAAGGTAAAATGATAGTCCTGGATAAAAATAAATGCCTTATCATTTCCAACTTCTTCTAACACAACATCGGCAAATTTTCGATTAACGGATTTATAAACTTGCCAATCTGTTTCATTAAATTTTGGCTTTACATATACAATATGACAGAGTGGCCACAGGGCTTCATTAGAAAAACCGTAGTAAAACCTTTCTTCTTCTTCATGAGTAAGCCAAACCCTTCGTAGTGTGTATTGTGGATTATCAGGCGGAACGGCAATATGTCCTTTGCTATCCACGACCTCCTTATCGGCATCACCGCTGCCGTAAGCAATCCACGTGCCTCCCTCTGCTCGAATAATCGGGTCAAGGGCAGTGACCATACCGCTGGCAGGGATAATATATTTAATTTCCTCGCCTACATAGTTGTGTATGTAAGGTTCGCGGTTGGATACAATAATTAGCTTGTAATCCTTAAGCTTACTTGAAATTAGTTCTTTTAATGATTCTTTTGTATAAATCATAATTATCTCAGTCTAGATTGCGGCTTCGCCGGATTCTTTTATACGGATACGATATACGTTCTCTAAATTAAATATGTAAACGAGTGTATACTTATTAATTGACGTATTATAATCAACGGTTTATAATTTGTGCAAGCAAATTATCATATACTTATGAGAAGGAGAAACCGTGCAGACAAGAAAACACACAAAAATCAGAAGGCAGCAGATTGTTGATATTATCCGAGACATTATTTCAACAAAAGGAATTGAATATGTAACAATCGGCGAGATATCGAAACGGATAGGTACGACCAGGGGGGCTATATATCGGCATTTTAAAAGTAAAAGGGACATTTTGAGTTTTTTAATTGATAATATCGAAGAAACACTTATGGAAGCCTTAGATAAAGCGATAATAAGCGATGACCCGATTCAGAATTTAAGAAATGTACTGCTTGCACATCTTATGTATGCAAAGGAACGACGTGAGACATCTTTTGTCGTTATTATGGGTGTAATGCAGTCTGGCGATGTTACAATACGAAAGAGAATTTCACTACTTATTCAAAAGTATTTAAGTAGAATTCAAAAATTATTATTGATTGCGAAAGGGTCTGGATTGATAAAAAAAGATATAAATCCTAGAATATCTGCAATTGTCTTTATGGGGCTTATACAATCAACCGTAACCGCGTGGTCATACGAAGGATTTAATTTTATACCTGAAAAAATACATTTAAAGATTTGGGATATTTATAGTAAAGGAATAATGGTTTAAGTTGAGGATTTAGAAATTAATATTAAATGTATGCAGATAGGAATATAATTTTGCAGATGATGTGAGGTGCTTGCTTTAATATGCGGTAAGATATGCTTATAATTGACATGAAAATCTGATTGACAAAATTACATTATTAGTGTTATATTTTAATTGGTGATGGAGTTCGCCTTTAATTGCTAAATAGCTGATAACTCCTATTGAAGCCAGATACTTCGATAGGAGTTTTTTGTTATGGTAACCCCTGTCGAGGACAAAAGTTTTCGACAGGGTTTTTTGTTTTCCACACATTTAACAAATACCCCTGCCGAATTATCAGGAGGGCTATATGAAGAAGGTTATCGGTGTTGGGGAACTTCAAGGGCTGGGGTTGCTGGGTGCTGAATTTACAGATTTGGATTTATACGATGCGTTTATGATATACTTGATTCTAAATAATGAATCAGCCAGAGAAGGAGTTATGTTGCAGTATGGCGATTATAAACTTGATAGCAAGCATTGTTTAAGGATTGATAGCTGGATGATTTGAGATTTCAAATGTCTTAAAGCATATCGTAAAGCGGATGACCAGAAATTTAAGCTAGAAAAATATTTAATATGAGCATTTATTTAAGTGAGGGAATGATGCTGTATGTTGGAAGAGTTTATAAGACATAAAACAGAAATACTGACCGTTATCGGTGGTATTGAAACTTTAACGCAAAAAGAGTCCTTGGAAACGGATAGCAAGTTGCTTGCTGTCAGGGAGCAGTTGATATCCAACAGTTTCAATCTGGTAATCCTGGGACAATTTAAAAGGGGTAAAACGACGCTTATTAATAGCCTGATTGGTAAGGAAATACTCCCTTCATCTGTGGTACCGTTGACATCTATTGTAACGATATTAAAGTTTGGAGAGGAAGTTGGGTGTTCTATTTATATGGAAGATGGAAGCAAGAAGGAGGTCGGCATTGAAGAACTTTCAGACTATGTGACAGAAAAAGGAAATCCTAAAAATGTGCGAGGTGTGCGATGTGCGCGGATTGAGTATCCGTCGTCTTTTCTTGAACAGGGGATGTTGTTGGTTGATACACCAGGCGTGGGTTCCACCTTCCTGCATAATACGGAGACGACCTATGATTTTTTAGACCACCTGGATGCAGCGTTATTCCTCATGAGCGCAGACGTCCCTATTTCACAGGCAGAAAAAGAGCTCCTCGACACAATTAAGGATTCTACCCAGAAGATATTTTTTGTCTTAAATAAAATTGACAATCTTACTACAGAGGAAATTAAAGAAATATCTGCATTTAACAAGCATATATTGGAAGAGATGGGATTCAGTGTTCAAGAAATATTGCCTATCTCTGCGCGGGAAGCACTGAAGGCAAAAATGGCAGACAATGAGATTCAGCTCTCAGAGAGCGGCTTAATAAACCTTGAGGACGCTCTGGGAAATTTTCTTGCTTCTGAAAAAGGGAAGATTGTATTAAACACCGCAATAGCTAAGATAAAACGTATTATTACGCAAAAATTATCTCAAATAGTTATTGAGAAAAATACACTTGAGGCATCCGATGAAGAGTTAAAAAATAAAATCAACACCTTTCATAAACTCGTTGCAAGTCTGAAACAAGACAGAGAAGACATCACATATCTGCTCAAGGGCGAATCGGATAAACTCTGTTTTAAGGTAGAAGATATGTTAAAGATTCTGGAAGGGAAGGAGATACCGAGGATTAAACAGTGCCTTCAGAAATTTTATGAGGAAAATCAGGAGACGAATCCAACCGTTTTGAGGGATGGGTTGCAAAAGGTCATTAAAGAAGAAATAATCAGGGGATTTGATATATTCAGAAAGGATACTGTAAAAACAATCTCGAACAGTATCCAGGAAACCTTTAACCGTTTTACAAAACGTTCCAATGATATACTGGGTGAGTTTAAAACTGCCTCTGAAATACTTTTTGAAGTACCCATGGAAGAGTTTGAATTTTCTGTGGAGTTAGCTAATGATAATAGTTTTTATTATATAGTGCAGGAATATACGGCGCCGACTGAGGAAGAGGTCAAATCTGTTTTGAGAACTTTTCTGCCGAAATCCATAAGCAGGAAGATGGTGTTCAATGAAATAATGGAGCGGGTATCTTCTGATGTGAGTAGAAACTGCGGCAGGATGCGTTCCGACCTTGCAGCGAGGATTTGCAAGACTATAGAGCATTATTCCAGACAACTGAGAAATCTTGGGAATGACCTTATTACACAGATAGAACAAGCTATAAAGAGGGGACAGGAGATGCGCAGGGCAGGAAGCGAGTCTATAAAAACCGAATTGGTGTTGTTAGCCAAAAAAAGCCTAAAATTGGATGGATGCGAAAAAAATCTATCAATGATATGGAATGCCATTAATATGGCAAATTTAAAACGCGAGAAAATGAGAGTAGCAAATGAATAGTTCGGTTAATTTTCAATAAATTTTCATGTATTATTATTGTTATCATTGCTGGTCGGATCTTGAAGAAGATTTTAAGCGGTGTCCTAGATGCGGCAAGGAATTGTCCTCGTTCTCTGCTTTAAATTTCCACGAAAAACTTATTCATGCCCTTGACCATCCTGAACGATTGACCTTGCAACGCGTTATCTGGATTATTGGAAACCTCAAGATAGAACGAGCGTTGCCAAAGTTAGCCGATATTGCCGAAGAAAGCGATAATTTTGTAATATTGTTTGAGATTATAAATACCCTATTCAAGTTGGGCAGTCCCGATGCAATCAAGTTAATTGAAAGACTTTCAACGCATACCTCAGATATCGTTAGGAAGTATGCCACAGAAGCTTTGTCGAAAATCCGGCATAAAAATCCTTGAATTAACCAGGCACTTTTTGTAAATGATATTTTATCATTCAGAGCGAGATGAAGAATCTAATTCATGTTGAATAGTGTCTCAATTGTATAAGGTCTCGATATGTTCTAAAACCCTTTTCAGCTTCTATTTCAATGTTTTCGGTTGACTTGACAAGTTAAGAATTTAAAATGAGGCAAAAAAGAATTCCCAAAAGCAAAGGAATATTGTGGTATAAAGTAAGTATATTGAATAAAGCGGATTGTAATGAAAAAACTCATAATATTCGGTAAACTTGATTCATTCTGCTTTTGCTGAAAATCAGTGTAATCTGTGACTCATTTTAAAATATGGATACTATTAAAAATAAGAAAATACAGGAGTTATTGTGAAAAGTTGTGTTTTGGGTATTGAGGGTGGAGGAACCAAGACTATATGTGCAGTATCAACCCTTGATGGTGAAGTTATCGGTATGGGCCAAAGCGGCACAACGAACCCTAATCTGGCATCTGAGACTGAAGTCAAAGACGAGCTTCAAAAGGCGATATGTGAGGCTATAAGTAATCATAGAGAACTCAGCATAGAGTTCATTTGTGCAGGCATGGCTGGAACTGGTACGGATGCGAATCAAACCTTGATAAACAAACTCATAAGGCAGATTTTAGATTTATCCAGTTTGCGTTCCCTTCTCAGTAGTAGATTTAATCCTTCCAGAAATATTTATGTCTGTCCGGATACCGTTATTACCCTTGTTGCTGGGGCTGGTGTGCGGCACGGGATTGTTGCAATCTCAGGGACGGGGTCAATTGTTTATGGCGAGACTATTCATGGGCAAGGGGTCAGGGTTGGCGGATGGGGGAATCTTTTGGACGAGGGAAGCGGTTATGAAATAGGCAGGCTTGCATTGCAGGCGGTAATGAAGTCTTACGATGGACGCGCAAATCCAACATTGTTGACTCAAATGGTTTTGGATACATGCGGACTGGATTCGTCAGATAAGTTAACGTATTATATACACCGGAAAGACCTAAGCCCATCCAGTATTGCTGACTTGGCAAGAGTTGTAAACTCAGCGGCGATTGAGGGTGACATAGCGGCAAGGAATATTTTAGAAAAAGTTTCTGATGAGCTGTATGATAGCATTTCAGTAGCTGCTAAGCGGCTTGATTTTAAGAACAATGATGCAACGCTGGTGTTAAGCGGCGGGGTGTTGACTAACATTGAGATGGTAAGGGACCGAATTGCAAGCAAAGTTCGGGCGAATATTTCTGCAATTAAAACGATTGAACTCTGCCGGGAGCCAGTCAAGGGGGCTATCCAGATAGCGCTTGAAAAGAATGTGGATTGCGTTAAGCAGGGCGTACCCAGAAAATAAACTAACTTTTTTTGAAGGTAGGGGAAAATGGACACTAAAAAACCGAAACCAATTTCTATCGAAAAGGAACTTCATGTTTGTCCCAAATGCAGTTATGACGATGGTTTCCACACTTCATTTTTACGAGTAACGAAGAAGACCTGCAAGATTATCCTCATCTGCCCAAGTTGCCATGCGCGATACGACCCTGATTGGATAGTTAATTTATAAAGAATAAGTTTCAATTGCTTCTGGTATGGATTTCAAACTTTTCCGTTGTCATTCCCACGAAAGTAGGAATCCAGACTTTCCATCCTCTCTTTCCTAAATTATAGATTCCCGTTTTCGCGGGAATGACAGAAGGAGACAAAGTCGCTGCCAAAGGTAGCCTGATTTAAAAACAAAAAAGGCTAACTATAGAAGGTCAAGGCTTCCACAGCTAGCCTTTTACATGTCGTTGTGACCAAAATTTATGTTTTCAGGTAATGATCGTAACTCATTACAGAGGCATTTTATGGTATCCTACGGTATCCAGGAACAGCATTCGTGGCGTACTTGAGGTCTTCATTTGTGTCATCATAATAGCTGATATACGCATTCCCTGATGCGTCAAGGGCGATGGAGTTCGCCATAATTGCTACAAAATAGCTGATAACTCCTGTAGAAGTTATGCTTCGACAGGAGTTTTTTTGTTGGAGGAAGCCCCTGCCGAAGTCAATGATTTTGGCAGAGGCTTATTGTTTTAGCGTATGCAAAAACGAGTAGCGACTGTCCTGAAATTGTACAGGAGGCAGGCTGTATGGAAAAATTTGAGAAAGGCGAGACTCTGTGATTATACCTGTGCTTTAATCCATAGGGAAAATGCCAGCAGGCAGATATTTATTGTCTGTTTAACAGTTATTCAGATATCTTTACATTTCTTAAAAACTCCGCCGTTTTCTCAGGATTTAACGGATTGATAAACATGCCTGAGCCGAGTTCAAAACCTGATGCCATTGCTATTCTCGGTACTATACTGAGATACCAGTGAATATGTGGTGCATTTGCGTCGCTGGGATTTCCGGATCTTATGACATAATTGAAGTCAGGATTATTAAGTCCGTGATATAGCCTTGCCATGGTTGATTTGAGGCTCGATGCAAAATCCCACATTTCATCAGATTGCATGTCAGCAAAGAAACATGAGTGTCTCTTCGGGAATATCCATAAATGGAATGGCGACAATGAAGCATACGGAACAAATACTACAAAATGCTGTGTATTCATTAAAACTCTTGTTCCCTCGTTAAGCTCATCCTTGACTGTCTTGCACATTAAACAATTTCCCGTGTCAGCAAAGAACCTCATGTTGTATTCAATTCTGTTCCTTATCTGCATGGGTGTTACCGGAATGCCCACAATTTGGGAATGAGGATGTTCAATGGTGGTGCCAGATGATGGTCCACTGTTTTTAAAGATGGTTACGTGTTCTACTCGTTTGTCTCTGTAAAGCGCAGACAGCCGGTCTTTGTATATCTGGATTATCTCTTTTAATTGTGCAAGAGGCATGGTGGCTGTTGTGAGGTTATGAACAGGCGTCTCTATAATGACTTCATGCATGCCTACCCCACTGACGTTTTTTCTTAACACGTCATTTACTCTTACCCTTTCGCCCTCTCTTGACAGAACTGCAAATTTATTTGGCACGACTCGTGCCTTCCATCCTTTTTCGTCGTGAGTCCGGAATATTTCATTTGGCGTTATAGACTCATTTCCAGGGCAGAAAGGGCATGTTTTAAGAAATGCAGGGTAAGTTCTCTGTTCTTTTATTATAAAATCCTCTGGTTTTTTGTTTTTCTCTCCGGCTATGATTACCCATTCCTGTGTTATCGGATTTAGCCTCAGTTCAGACATATTATGCCTCCAACAATTGTGTGGATACGGCGCTTCATGGACAATTGCCGTAATTTCAATGGGCGAACTGTCTGCTCATAAACCCACCCATTCAAACCTTTCGTATTCGGCTCTCTTCCCTCTGCGACAGGCAAAGAAGCGAGTAACCGACGGGCAGCATTTAAATTCTCCTGATATAGCTTTTCGACTGCATGTTCATTGTATTTCATATTCTAGCATTAACATGTATCTTTATTTTATAATCGCCAGCATATTATTGCATAGCACGGCGGATGTCAAACAGAAATAGCTAGAATTATGCTGAAAATATGACAGTATTTCGATATAAGTTTTAAGAATTTATTGTTATATTGAATTACGATAGATGTTTGTAGCTGACTGTTAGATTTGAGTTGTTTTGATTTATATGGTCGGTCTGGGATATAATCGGGCTTGCTGGACAATTTCTGGCACTGCCTCTTCCCATTCAACTGCCATGATGTGAATACCTGCCACGCCTTTAATCGCCCTGACCTGCTCAATTACTTCCAGACATATCTTGATGCCTTCCTCCTTGCCCTTTTTATTGGCTGAGGCGGCTGTCATGCGGTTCATGACCTCATCAGGTACATCCATACCCGGCACGTTGTATTTCATGTGTTTTGCCATGCCTGCTGATTTGAGAGGAGCCACGCCTGCAAGGATAAACGCTCTTTCGTGGAGTCCCATGTCGGTAACCATCTTCATCCATTCCTTGAATTTCTTGACATTGTAAATAATCTGGGTTTGTATGAAATCAGCGCCGGCAGTAATTTTTTTAGCAAGCCGTATCGCACGGAATTTAAACGGGTCGGCAAACGGATTTTCAGCGGCGCCGATAAAGAACCTTGGCTCGGAGGTCTTCAATTCCTGACCTGATTGAAATTTCTTCTCGTCACGCAGTGTCTTTACTATTTGGATGAGTTGGACGGAATCTATATCAAAGACGCCCTTTGCCATCGGGTGGTCGCCAAATTTCTGGTGGTCTCCAGTTAGACAGAGCAGATTTTTTGCGCCCAATGCAGCGGCGCCCAGGAGGTCGCTCTGTATGGCAATTCGGTTTCTATCCCGGCAGGTCATTTGTATGATTGGTTCTAAACCTGCCTCAAGCACGATACGACTCGCGGCAATGCTGGACATACGCACCACGGCGGTCTGGCAGTCTGTTATATTGAATGCATCCCCGTATCCTTTTAGTATTTCGCACTTCTTTTCAATTGCTGAACGGTCTGCTCCGCGCGGGGGACCTAGTTCTGCGGTGACTACAAATTTGCCAGTTTTTAATAGGTTCTCTAAGTTACTGCCAGATTTTATGTCAGACCTATTTTGAATCATAATTTGATTATAGAGAGATTTTTATTTGGGATATGGATTAACGCAGATTTTCAGGATATTTAAAATTAAAACATACGATCTATATCTGCGGCAATCTATGTCCAAAGTTAATTTATTTTTTCATAACCAAGTGTTCAAGAATCATCTTTCTCGGATGGTTTTCCATACCGGTGGTCCAGTCCTTTGGCGGTACGATATTTTCCATTGTTGACAGGAGTTGTTGTGTGTCTAGCTGGTCATAAATCTGATTCCATACGCATGGCGTTTCCTGTGAGACCTCACACTTACCATTTTGCGAGCCGCCGCACGGCCCGTTCAAAAGACTTTTTGCGCATCGGCTTACAGAGCAAAGCCCGCCTGTCGTTCCTAAAATGCAGTTGCCGCACCCGCCGCAGCGTTCCCAGAAAACCCCCTGCTCGATTGGCCCACCCATAAAGGTGGTATTCACACCCGGGAAGATTCTGATTCTGGGGAATTTTTCTGCCATATACTGCACGCCAATACCGCAGGCAATGGAAAGGACGGCGTCACAGTCTTTAATGACATCTTTAATATTATCAATGAATTCCCATTCGCACTGCCGGAGTGTGGAATCTTCTCTGACCTCGATTTGCCTGCCTTCAAGTTTTGCTGAGAGTCGGAGTTGTGCGGCAAGCTCTGTAACTTGTTTTTCGCCGCCCGTGTGGCATATCGTTACACAGGAACCACATCCCAGCACACAGACCTTCTTGAAGCCCGAAAGCATCTGTTTGATTTCTTGAAATGGTTTTGATGATGCTACAATCATTGTGGTATTCTTTAAAAATGTTTTTCTAAACGATATTCTTTAATTCTTCGACCATGTTATATGCTATTTCCAGGATTTCCTTTCCATTTTGTGAGGAGATAAAGTGCGTCCTGAATTGTCTTGTGTCCATTCCAACTCCACTGAGGATTTGAGTGGTAAATTTAGTCCTTCTTTCAATCCATTCATGTTCATTACAAAAATGACATGTGTCATCCTTGCATGCCGTTATCAGTACGCCGTGTGCGCCCAATTCAAAGGTTTTAAGATACAGTGATGGGTCTACCTTGCCAAGTCCCAGTATGCCAATCCTCTTGACATGAGGAAAGGATAAATTGTTAATTTCTTCTGCTCTGGCTTTTTCATCATTATAAGCGCTATATTGACAATAAAAATTAATGATAATAGGTTTTATACTTAAAGTAAATTTATCCTTGAAGATTGTTTGCAGTGTATCAATACCGCGGTCTTCATACGGTGTTTTGAAACTTATTGCCTTAGTCGGGCATTCAACGATGCATAAACCGCAAGACTGGCAATCGCCATCAATATATGCGGTTGTTTCGTCTTTCTTAATCTTTGGTACTTCAAAGGGACAAACCCTGACACAGGTGAGACAACCTACGCAAAGTTTATCGTCCACAAAGGCGCCAGCGCCGCAGTTCATACACCTTTGCGCCTCTTTCACGGCTATATTTAACGGAAAACCAAATTCAACTTCGTCAAAGTTATCTAGCCTTTTATCAAAGGGCATTGCAGGCATATCTTGTTTTTGTTCTTTCTTGATAAGACTGATTCTTGATGTAGCGATATCTGATACTGCAGGTTTGTCATCCCATTTTTCATCTTTTTTAAGTATAGCGTTTCTCAGGGTATTGTGAATAACAATTGCGGCTTTTTTGCCATGTGCCATACTCTCGGTCATGGTTCCACGTCCGAGCACAATGTCACCGCCTGCATAAACACCCTGGACTGACGTGCTGAATGTATTAGGGTTGACGATAATTGTGCCGCCGCGAGTTACCTGTATGCCTTCCTGCCCTTTCAGGAATGTAAGATTTGATGTCTGTCCTATGGCAAGGATAATTGTATCAGCTTCTATAACGGATTCAGAACCTTCATAAAACGCAGGGTTGAATCGCTTTTGTTCATCAAATACATATTTGACTTTTAGTGTTTCAAGACCTGTTACACGACCGCTCTTTCCGAGAATGCGTTTGGGCCCTATCGAATTATATAAGAGTGCCCCTTCATGAATTGTCTCTTCGATTTCAAAATCAGTTGTCGGCATTTCCTTCCGGGATTCAAGGCAGGCAACAGATACTTTATCAGGTTTCAGGCGCAGGGCTGTTCGCGCACAATCCATAGCGACAGCGCCTCCGCCAATCACGAGTATATTTTTACCAATTTTTGCTTTTCCTGTAGTGTTTACCTCATTTAAAAATGATACTCCTTTCAGTACGCCATCGAGTTCAATTCCTTCAATATTGAGGGAACGACTTTCTAACAAACCCACGCCAATAAAGATAACTGAAAACCCTTCCTTTTTCAGGCTTTCAAATGTAACGTCAACACCTAAGGTTGTGTTATATTTTATCTCGACGCCTAAATTTTTTATGAATTCAACATCTCTGTCAATAGCAGTCCTTGGTAAACGGTATGTAGGTACGCCTATGCAAAGCATACCGCCGGGTATTGGGTTGGACTCAAATATTGTGCATGAATATCCTAAAAGTGCAAGGTCGTTTGCTGCTGCCAGACCAGCAGGACCTGCACCGACAATGGCAATTTTTTCGTGGTATTTTTCAGTGGTTGTTTTTTTTGTTTCTTCAGAAAAGTTATCACCCAGGAAACGCTTGAGCCATGCAATTGCAATTGGGGCTTCAGTGCTGTTCCGTCGGCATTTTGTTTCGCAGGGATGGGTACAGATGCGACCGCAGGCGGATGGCAGTGGGTTTCTCTCTCTGACCAAGCGGAACGCCTCGCTGAAACGCCCTCTGGCAATGAGCTGGACATAGTCGCGGGCATCCTGCCGTATTGGACATGCAAGGATACAGGGTGCCTCTTCCGTTGACTTTTTATCGGATATTATATATGCTTCGTTTGTCAACATAGTTAAGCTTTTTTTGAGAGCATTCTTATTTCGGATTTAGGATTGCAGATTGTGGAATTAACAACAAATCCGAAATCCACATTCCGCAATCTAAAATATACATTATTCTCCCATGACTTTAATAATCAGTCGTTTGCTTCTCTGACCATCAAATTCAGCGTAGAATATTTGCTGCCAGGGTCCGAGGTCTAATCTTCCATTAGTTACAGGCACTATTACCTGATGTCCGATGAGGAGGTTTCTGAGATGTGCATCACCATTTACCTCCCCTGTTCTATGGTGGTAATAGTCATGTCCCTCTGGTACTAATTTTAAGAGCCACTCTTCTATATCGCGATGGAGGCCCGGTTCTGCGTCGTTAATAAAAACACCGGATGTAATATGCATGGCTGATACAAGTACCATGCCTTCCTTAATACCGCTCTTCTTGACCGCGTAGTCAACATTTCTTGTAATGTTTATAAATTCGCGGCGTTTTTTGGTATCAAAGGTCATGTATTCAGTCAGAAATTTCACGTGTTGTTATCCTTATTTATTATATTGGGTTTAGAATCAGTCTTATTACGAAGCGACTTAATTTAATGACTGTAATGGAGGTTGTCAAGGGAAAATATATTAGTATGAATATAGGGTGTTTATTTTTTTATCAGGATATGTTTTTTCCAGTGGATATTATCGGTTTTTTGATAATCGGTGCGGTGATGAACGCCGCGGGATTCCTTACGTTTACGCGCAGAAGTTACTATGAGTTTAGAAACAAGCAGCATATTTTGTAATTCCCAGCCTGCTGGATTAGAAAATTCCTTGTCCATTACATAACTGCTCCACATTTCAATCATTTCTTCTGCTTCAAGCAGATGTCTCTCGTTTCTTTCGATACCAGCATCTCTCCACATGAGACTCTTGAGGGAGTTTTTAATATCATTCAGATCTAACCAACTAATCTTTGATAGACCCATAGATTTACGAATAGTGTATGGTAGCAATTCGCGCCTGGTTTTTTGAATTGATTTACAGGCATCTGTGCCTGCTATATAACCCGTTACCAGCCCTTCTAGCAAAGAGTTGCTGCCTAATCGGTTTGCGCCGTGCATGCCTGTACATGCTACTTCGCCGCATGCGTAGAGTTGTTTGATGGTTGTTCTTGATAAATAATCTACCTTAATCCCACCTATTATATAATGAGCGCTGGGGCGTACCGGAATCAAATCTTTTGCGATATCTATTCCAAAAGAGGAACAGATTTCCTTAATTTTGGGGAATCGCCTGTATAAACGTTCTTTTGGGATATGGCGAACGTCTAAATAGACGTGGGTATGATCAGTCTTTTGCATTTCTTTTAGAATACTCTGGCTGACTGCGTCTCTGGGGGCCAATTCGGCTTTTGGATGATAATTGGGCATAAATCGTTCACCTTTTTTATTTCTTAATATACCGCCTTCGCCCCGTACTGTTTCAGTGATGAGGAAACGTACAGCCCCAGCAATATATAATGTTGTTGGGTGAAATTGTACAAATTCCATATCCTGCAAAGTAGCGCCTGCTCGATAAGCCATTGCAAGCCCATCGCCGGTAGCCACATCAGGGTTTGTCGTTTCACGATAAACCTGTCCACAACCACCGGTTGCCAGAATCGTGTGTTTTGACCATATTAATATATACCCCTTCTTGGGATGCCATGCGATAGCGCCGTAACATATACGATTTTTAGTGATGAGGTCAATAGTAAATGTATGTTCAAGAACCTTTACGTTATTATTTTCTTTAATTGTACGGATAAGTATATGTTCTACTTCATTTCCAGTTGAGTCACCCTTGGCGCGGATTATACGCGCGAAACGATGTCCTCCTTCCTGTGTAAAGATTAAGCGATCGTCTTCCTTGTCAAACGATGCGCCCCAGTTTATTAATTCATTTATACGGTTTGGTCCTTCGCTAACGATTGCTTTTACTGATGCTATATCGCACAATCCCTGTCCTGCTTCTATAGTGTCTTTTATATGGTTTATAATGGTATCGTTTGGAGATAGTGCAACAGCAATTCCTCCCTGAGCGTAATTGGTGTTGTTTTCATCAATTTTGTCTTTAGTAACAACCATCACGGAATTATGCTTTGATGCCTGTATGGCAGCGCTGAGACCTGCAACCCCACTTCCTATTATTAATACATCTGTGAAGATATGAGAGAATGTGCGACTGTCAAATGAGATAAGATGTCTTTTTGGTTCTGTTTGTTTTTTCATTATGTGGATTTTATATTTAACGGATTTATTTGTCAAAGAAAAGGTGCTTGAATATAAATTAAAATGTTGTAAAATTCATCTAGGTGATGTCTGTTTTCTTGACTTTGATGATTTACAAGGGGGTTGTTTTTACGTGAGAACAGTAATTACAGGTGGGGCGGGTTTTATAGGTTCGCATCTGTGTGATTATTTAATTGAAAAGAGACATGAGGTTATATGTATTGATAATTTACTAACAGGCAAACCAGAGAATATTGCCCATCTAATAGGGAACGGCAAATTCCGGTTTATAAAACATAACGTTAGTGATTATATTTATGTAGATGGACATGTAGATAACGTGTTGCATTTTGCTTCACCTGCCAGCCCGGTTGATTATCTGGAATTTCCCATTCAAACCCTGAAGGTCGGTTCTCTTGGTACTTTAAACAGTATTGGGCTGGCAAAAACGAAGAAAGCAAAATTTCTTCTGGCATCCACATCTGAGGTATATGGTGATCCGCAGGTTCATCCCCAGCGTGAAGATTATTGGGGGCATGTAAATCCAGTCGGGCCTAGGGGCGTTTATGATGAGGCAAAACGGTTCGCTGAGGCAATGACTACGGCATATCATAGTTATCACAATGTTAATACGAGGATTGTAAGAATATTTAACACATATGGCCCGAGGATGAGGGTAAACGATGGTCGCGCACTGCCTAACTTTATGTGTCAAGCATTGAAGGGCGAAGATATCACTGTGTTCGGAAACGGTATGCAGACAAGAAGCTTTTGTTATGTTTCGGACCTTGTGGAAGGAATATATCGGCTGCTTATTTCAGACGAGCATGAACCTGTGAATATTGGCAATCCGGAGGAAATAACTATTCTCCAGCTTGCAAAAGAGATACTGGAACTAACAGGAAGTAAGAGCAAAATTATATTTAAACCCCTTCCAGTTGACGACCCAAGGATTCGACAGCCAGACATTTCAAAGGCAAAAAAGATTTTAGGATGGGAGCCAAAGGTCTTACGTAAGGAAGGATTACCTAATACACTTGAGTATTTTAAAGAAATGTTGAATAAGAAGATTTAGGTGTGTAGTGCGTTGAAGGATTTTTGTGATATTAGTGTTTTACAAAAAATATTGAAAAAACATTCGTCATAGCCGGTTACGTAGAGGTATTATTAATCAAAGAAGGATTTTGAGCAACAAGTGCTTTTATTGATAAGTTTTCATGGAAAAGGTTATTGCTATTTTTGGGAGTCCACGCAAGGAAGGAAATTCTGATATATTACTTAATGAGTTTATTAGAGGTATTACAAAGAGTGATATAAAAATAGAGAGTGTTGTTGTCAGGGATTTACAGATTGCTCCGTGTAATTCATGTGGTGGGTGCTGGGAAAGCGGGATCTGCGTTATAGACGACGATATGCAGAAGATATATCCATTGCTGGTCGAAGCAGATGGTATTGTTATATCTTCTCCCATTTATTTTATGGGTGTTCCTGCACAATTAAAGGCATTTATTGATCGCTGTCAGTCATTTTGGGCAAAGAAGTATATTCTTAATTTGCCAATAAGGGAAGGAGCCAGAATTTCTAATGGGTTTTTCATTGCTACTGCGGCACGTGATAAAGGTGTGGACTTGTTTTCGGGTGCTGTAAAAACAGTGAAGGCTTTTTTTCATGTTTTAGATACTAAGTATACTGGCGATATGCTGTGTTCCGGGCTGGAAGGAAAGACTGATGCAGCCGATAAACAAGCATTATTGAAACAGGCATATAATGAGGGCAAGTCGTTTGGTATATAATAATTTATTGTTTCCAAAAAATAGAAATACATATTTTTATCAATAATAATATATGAAAAGTATATATTTTATTAACAACATAATTTTGCATGGTGGATAATAATGAAAAAAGAGCAATTATTAGAAAAAGACGAAGAAAAACAACATCGTTGTCCAGGTGAATCTTATACAATTAGTGATTCAATATGTAAAGGAAGGCAGAGGGTTAATTATCCTAAGTGTAAAGTATGTCTTGAGAAGGTAGAGCCGGTTCAAACACAAACAGAGTCCAGAATGTCTATGAATATCTTTAAAAGTTACGACATACGTGGGAAATACCCATCTGAGATTGATGAACATACGACAAGAAAAATTGGGGCGTCAATAGCTCAATTTTTCAAGGAAAAGAATCAAAGTGCAAAAAATATAGTTGTTGGCAGGGACATGAGGGTTTCTTCAAGGGCACTTGCTAATTCTTTAATTGAGGGTATATGTGCGGCTGGGTTGAATGTTGTAAATATAGGTGTTGTTTCTACAGAAATGACCTATTTTGCCGTAGGTTATTATAACTATGATGGGAGTGTGATGGTTACAGCTTCTCATAATCCGGCAGAATACAATGGCTTTAAAATATGCAGGGAACGGGCGATTCCTGTTGGCTATGAAACTGGTTTGGATCGTATTGCAAAATTAACCAGGCAGTATCATCCACCGCGCGAACAACAAGGAAATGTTACTTTCAGTGAAATTTTTAAAGATTATAAGAAACACGTGTTGAAATTTGTCAGAAATCTGAGACACCTTCGTATTGTAATAGATGCAGGTAATGGTATGGCAGGCAAGCTGATTCCTATTGTTTGTGATGGACTTCCGATTGAGATTATTCCACTTTATTTTGAACTGGATGGAACTTTTCCCAATCACGAGGCTAATCCGCTGAAGGCTGAGAATATTCTTGATTTGCAGAATAAGGTGCGTGAGACAAAAGCGCATTTGGGTGTCGCTTTTGATGGAGATGCCGATCGTTGTATATTTGTGGATGAGATGGGCAGGGCGATTAGTTGTGATACCATTACAGCGCTGATTGCAAGACGGATGCTTGAACAGGAAAAGGGCGCGACAATTTTATATGACCTTCGTTCCAGCTGGGCGGTGCCTGAAGAAATAAAAGCCGCCGGCGGCATACCGTATCGCGAGCGTGTAGGGCATGCCTATATGAGGGCGACACTTCGCGAAAAAAATGCAGTGTTTGGAGGTGAACTATCAGGACACTATTATTTCAGGGATAATTATTGTTCAGATTCGGGTATGATTGCATTCCTTACGGTTCTTGATATATTGAGTACAAAACGTATCCCTTTTTCAAATATAGTGGCACCGTTTAAAAGATATTATTCAACAGGCGAAACAAACTTTGAAGTAGAGGATAAGGATGCAAAGATTGATGAAATTGCAAAGAAATTTTCAGATGGGAAGGTGAACTATCTTGATGGTGTAACTGTTGAATACAGTGATTGGTGGTTTAATGTTAGAAAATCAAATACAGAACCATTATTACGTTTGAACCTGGAAGGAAAGACACAGGAAATAATGGAAAAGGGTAAAAAATTGTTGATTGGTATTATTCAGGGTAAATCCTAGTGAATATTTCTCCCAGTGTATTAAAAAAGTATATTTCGATTTGTTTGTTAACGACAATATTTCTTTTGCAAAATTTTGCACTTAATGAGTGTAGGTTGCTTAGAGCTGATACTCCGAAAGGTGAAGAAATTTTTGAGGTAAAATTCGAGAACGGGCAACTATCAGTAAAGCTTAAAAACTCTCCTTTGGAAAAGGTCTTAAAAGAAATCATGTCGCAAAGTGGTGCTAAAATCTGGCTTAATGATTCAATTGATACAACTATTACAATAGAGTTTCAAAACTTGCCGATAGAAGAAGGGGTTCGCAAGATTATTAAAAATAAGAACTACGCTTTTGTTTTCGCGCCGCATGAATCAAAAGACGGCAAATTGTCAATAATTAGTAGCCATAAGTCTAAAGAAACTGCTGTAAAGGGGAAGGATGTACTTTCTAAAAAACCCGTACAAAAACCAGTGCAACCTGCCGTAAAGAAAGGCAAACCAAAAAAAGAAAGGCGTTCATTTGAAGAACTTGTAAAAGAAGCTCTTGAAAATCCAAGCGCAGATAAGAGAGAAGATGCTATTATCGCCCTGGGTGAAACCAAGGATAAAAAGGCAATTGAAGTAATTTCAAAAGCGTTAACAAATGATGCCAGCGAAGATGTTCGGTTGAGTTGTATAGATGCCTTATTGGAAATTGGTGATAAAAGCGTTGTTGATGTTGTTTCCGTTGCCCTTAAGGATAAGGAACCATGGGTGCGTGAAAGTGCTGTAGAAGCCTTGGGTGAACTGGGCGGAGAGGCTGCAGTTGAGCTTATTAAAAATGCTTTAAACGACGACGACGGTTCGGTTAGAGAGCTTGCTAAGGAAATACTGGAAGAACAGGGCAAGGGTAAAAATTAAAAATTTTTATTTTTTGTGTTGACATTTCTAAAAAATTGTTTAATATTATAAACGTTTAAAAAATTAAACGTTTGTTAATTTAAACAACGATCTCTCAAATCTCCCAACTGAGAGACCCCATTCCTCCCGCAGTTCCCACTCTGCGGGAGGAATTTATAAACTATTAGGATATGGATAGAAATATCGCATACTGGTTTGCCATTCATACGAGATCACGTCACGAAAAACAAGTAGATATGTTTTTAAGGGAAAAGAGTATTAATTCTTTCCTTCCGCTTATAAGAACACTAAGTCGCAGGAGAGACAGGAGAGAATTTGTTGATTTACCGCTTTTCCCTGGCTATTTGTTTGTAAATATGACCTTAAATAGCATGTATGACGTTATCAATACGCGTGGGGTTGTAAGGATTGTAGGTAATGATAATTTTAATCCTACGCCAATTCCGGATAAACAAGTAAATGATATAAAATTACTTTTAAGCAGCAATGTTAAATTAGACCCTTACAAATATTTAAAAAATGGCGTAAGGGTGAGGGTGAAGGTGGGCCTATTGATGGGCGTAGAAGGTATTCTTTTGAAAAGAAAGACAAATTATCGGGTTGTTGTTTCGATAGACCTTCTACAAAAGGCTGCTTCGGCTGAAATTTCTATAGCTGATATTGAACCTATAGATTAGTCAGGTTTTGATCGGCAAACAGATAGTTTTATGGTTTAAGTTATTTGAGTTACGTAGGTTACATTAATAAAAATCATGTAACTGAGAGGGAGATACTCTATACTCACCTTGCGCTTCAAGCTGTTCCTATGACTTAATTAATGCTATTTCTATTCAAATTAGGTTGTGTTTTTCTTATATAAACGAAGTGGGGTATGCACTTGACGGCACCTACAACAAAGTCTTGTATTCTCGATATCGCCCTCCAGGATGCCTTTAACCAAACCTGCATAGGGAACAGGCTCCGCAGCCACAGCCTGTTGAGCTAAGCCGCAAAAAACTCTTACTACGATGAACAGAGGTCCGTATATGCTATCAGGTGCCGTCAAGTTCATACCCCATAAACGAAATCATTACCCACCCCTTTATCCCCTCCCAGGAGGGGACTTATTGATTCCCCTCTAGAGAGGGGTCAGGGGTGTGTTAAGAATTTGATATGCCTCGCAAACCCACACAACCAGAAAGTTTAAAAATCCTGTAAACAAATATTATGGCCAACCAGGAAGAAATCACACAATATAATATCCTCCAATCTATTGAAAATGGCGAGCAGATATCTCAACGTCAGTTATCGTCGCAGATGGGTATTAATGTTGCGTCAATAAATTTTGCGTTAAAAAAGCTTACCAAAAGAGGACTGGTGAAAATGTTGGGGGTAAATTCTAGGAGGATGAAATATATTTTAACGCCAAAAGGGATTGCAGAGAAAACGCAGCTTGCCTATAAATTTTTTGACAGAAATTTCCATTTCTATAAAGCGGTCAGAAAGGATGTTGAAAACAAAATCAATAGCATTTCCTTTAATGGTGGAAATGGGAATCGCGTTGCTCTTTATGGAGTTACCGACCTGATGGAGTTGGCATATCTCGTTATTCAGGATAAAGAAGAGTTGGACCTTGTTGCAATCGTTGATGATGAAACGAAGATCAGGATATTTGGCTATCACGTAATAGGTATCGAGGAAATAAATACCCACACCCCCGACTTTCTCTTACTAACAAAAGAATTAGATGCTGAGAAAGTAAAACAAATACCAGACTGTACTAAAGTTGTTGATATCAGGATTTAGGAATGAAAAGGGCGCTAATAACAGGAATCACAGGGCAGGATGGTTCTTATCTTGCAGAATTATTGTTGTCAAAAGGTTACGAGGTGCATGGTCTTATTCGTCGTGCCAGTACCTTTAACACAGAGAGGATTGATCATCTCTATCAGGACCCTCACAACCCCAATGCACGACTTTTTCTTCATTATGGGGACCTCTCTGATTCCGGACAAATAACAAATCTCATTTACAACATCCAGCCCGATGAAATCTACCATTTAGCAGCACAGAGCCATGTGCGTGTTAGTTTTGACATGCCAGAATTTACAGGAGATATTACAGGGCTGGGGACTACGAGGTTGTTGGAGGCAGTAAGAAGGAGTGGCATTAAAACCAAATTTTATCAGGCTAGCAGCAGTGAGATGTTTGGGGACGCCCTACCTCCTCAGAATGAAGAAACCCATTTTAGGCCAAGAAGTCCTTACGCCGCAGCCAAGGTTTATGCCTACTGGATGACTGTCAACTATAGAAATGGGTACAATATGTTTGCTTGTAATGGGATACTCTTTAATCATGAATCACCAAGGAGAGGCGAGACCTTTGTTACAAGAAAGATAACACGGGCAGTTGCTAATATAGTTGCCGGAAAGCAGAAGAGGCTATACCTTGGCAACCTAGAAGCCAGAAGAGATTGGGGCTTTGCACCTGAGTATGTGGTGTGTCAGTGGTTAATGCTTCAACAGGATAAACCAGAAGATTATGTAATTGGCACAGGAGAGAGTCGCTCCGTAAGAGAATTTGTAGAACTTGCTTTCAGACAAGGTGGTATCGAATTAGAATGGAATGGAGAAGGAGCTAACGAAAAAGGTATAGTCCATTCCTTAACTTCCAACCTCCAACTTTCAACCTCAATCAAAATCGGCGAAACTGTTATTGAAATAGATATGAAGTATTTCAGGCCTACAGAAGTAGACTTTTTACGTGCCGATATTACAAAAGCGCAGAAAAGACTGGGCTGGACAGCAAAAGTTATGTTTGAAGAACTTGTTAAGATAATGGTTGATTCAGATATGAGACTAGCTGGTTTAAAACCGCTTGGCGAAAGTGAAAAGATTCTGAGACAAAAAGGGATTGATTGGACGGGAACAAGTTTACATCAGGTTAAGGCTTAGATTGAGGTTAAGATTAAAGTTTGGTAAGTCACCTGAAACTACAACAAAATGGGATACAATTCATCTGAAGAAATGCCGGTTTGGCGAAAGGCAATGGACTTGGCAGTGATAATATTTAAGTTAACTCTTTAGAAAAAAAGCTAAACCTTAACCTGGATAGTTACTCAATGTCTTTCTGGTCTAACAAACGAATAACCGTCACCGGCGGTTCCGGCTTCCTTGGTTCTTGTGTGGTAGAAAAGCTGAAAGAACGTGGCTGTAAAGATATATTTGTGCCGAGGAGCAAAGACTACGAACTGGTTGAATATGAAGCGTGCAAAAGACTTTATAAAGATGCAAAACCAGATATCGTTATACACCTTGCAGCGAGGGTAGGAGGCATAGGCGCCAACCGCTTGAATCCGGGTAAATTCTTTTACGATAACTTGATGATGGGTGTTCAGATGATGGAGATAGGAAGGCAAGTGGGAATAGAAAAATTTGTTGCCGTAGGTACTATCTGTGCCTATCCAAAATTTACTCCAGTGCCTTTTAAAGAAGAGGATTTGTGGAATGGTTATCCTGAAGAGACCAATGCCCCCTATGGATTGGCTAAGAAAATACTTTTAGTCCAGGCGCAGGCATACAAACAGCAATACGGATTTAATGCTATTTATCTCTTACCAGTAAATCTTTACGGACCAAGGGATAATTTTGATCTTGAATCCTCCCACGTAATACCCGCGATTATAAGAAAATGTGTAGAGGCAAGGCGTTCTCAGGTGGAGGTTAAGGCTAAGGTCGAGACCGCTAACCCTCAGCCTGAGTATTCTCTTACCGTTTGGGGCACAGGTAGTCCCACCCGTGAATTTCTCTACGTGGAAGATGCAGCGGAAGGGATTGTCCTTGCAACTGAAAAATATAATAAACCAGACCCGGTTAATCTTGGGTCGGGGTTCGAGATTTCCATAAAAGATTTGGTGGGGTTGATTGCAAGGTTGACGGGCTTCGGAGGAAAAATTATTTGGGATGTCTCAAAGCCTGATGGTCAACCCAGGAGAAAATTAGATACATCGAAGGCAGAAAAGGAATTTGGATTCAAAGCCAAAACTCCGTTCGAAGAAGGTTTACAGAAGGCAATTGACTGGTATATCAAAAATAGACGATCCTGTACTTTTTAGAAATGGTAACGTGTTAGGCCATCTTAAGAAACGGATAAGAAATTGTTTATAAAAGTGCAGGGTGAGGAAGGATTGAAACAAGCAACTAAACGGTATAAGACAATACCCTATACAGGGCAGATGTGAAATAAATGAAAAGTATTTTTTCTAAATTTTTATATCTATTTAATCGCAGAGAAAAGCTGCAAATAGTTGTTTTGCTTATTTTAATATTGGTGGGGGCACTGCTTGAAACATTTGTGGTTGGGCTTATTTATCCCTTTATTTCTGTACTCAAAAGGCCAGAAATTATCCATGAGCACTGGATGTCAAGTTGGGTTTATAGGGTCATGCGAGCAGGGTCTGATAAGGAATTTATAGTTTGGATAGCTGTAGGGCTAATCGGAGTTTATTTACTTAAAAATGTTTATTTGATTTTTTTAGCATATACGCAGTCCAGGTTCATATTCAATAAGCAGAGAATGTTTTCCCGCAGGTTTTTTACTTTCTATTTACATCAACCTTATACCTTTCACTTGCAACGGAATACTGCTGAATTATTAAACAAAATCAACGGCGTAATTCCTTCATTGTTTAGCAGTTTCCTGCTCTTTGCGCTTATGTTTGTCATAGAAACAATAACTACCATCTCCATTTTAGGGCTACTCATTTTAATAAAACCTCTTCCAGCCATAATTACCGTAAGCATATTAGGTACGTTTATATTTGCTTTTTACAGAATACTCCGGAAAAAGATTGGTGAGCTTGGTAAATTGAGCCAGCATTATGGCGAAAAAATGATACAGTGGGTCAATCAAGGATTAGGAGGGTTAAAAGAGACTAAGGTTCTGGGAAGGGAAGAGTTTTTTATCAACACATTCGATAAAAATAGCAAGGGCTTAGCACGGGTTCAGTTGTTTATGCATGTGATTAATCAACTCCCCCGTTCCTTTCTCGAAACCATATGCATGATTAGCATGCTCCTGATAATGTTATTAATTATAGTCCAGAACAAGGAAATCCAATCTATTATTCCAACATTATCAATATTTGCTATGGCTGCTTTCCGCATCATACCCTCTATGAATCGTATTTTTGCGGCAACGGCAGTATTACGGTTCAACAGTTATTCAGTAGAGGTAGTTTATAATGATCTGGTTTCGCTCAATAAAGATCTCAATACTAATGACGTTGCAAAAAGAGCAGATGCTACCGAAACTGTTATAGTTTTTAATAAAGTGATAGAACTTAAGAATGTTTACTATCAATATCCTAATGCTAACAGGCTAGCCTTAAATGACATTTCAATAAAAATTCCTCAACATTACTCTGTTGGTTTTGTTGGACCATCAGGAGCGGGTAAAACAACCCTCGTGGATATTATTCTGGGGTTGCTTCCTCCAACACAAGGAAAGATGTTGGTAGATGGTAAAGATATTCAAGATAATTTGGCAAGTTGGCAACGCCGGATAGGTTACATTCCCCAGAATATTTATCTTTCTGATGATACTATTCGATGTAATATTGCATTTGGCTTGCCCGATGAACAAATAGACGAGGAAAAGGTCTGGTCAGCTTTAGAGTCTGCACAACTTGAAGAACTCGTTAATAGCTTTTCTGATAAAATAAATACCTTTATAGGCGAGCGGGGTATTCGTCTTTCTGGTGGCCAATGCCAACGTATAGGAATTGCCAGGGCGTTATATCATAATCCTGAAGTGTTAGTTATGGATGAAGGCACAGCTTCTCTGGATAATGAAACAGAACGTGAAATTATGAAGGCAATGAGACGCTTGGGTGGGAAAAAAACCTTGATTATCATTGCACATCGTTTAAGTACGGTAAAAAACTGTGATCTACTTTATTTCGTAAGTGATGGCAAAGTGGTAAACTATGGAACGTATGACGAGCTACTCATTAATAGTGTGGACTTCAAGGAAATGGTTATGTCCACTGAGTATGAATAAAAATTAATACACTACTACTTGATTTTGTAGTTAACTGTTTTCTGTTGAAAGAAATAAGACATCCAGTAAATCCTGTTATCCTGTTTAATAATTTTGTAAATGGAAAAAACAAACGAAACTCAATATATCCAACCCAAACGGCCTCATAATTATGTTGCCTTTTTTCTAACCCTTGCCTGTAATTTACAATGTCCGTATTGTATAAATCTGCATGGCGCTGGTTCCCGATATCAACGGGCGAAACGGGCGAATTTAACTGCTGAAGAATGGATAAAATCTGCTAATCGGCTGGTTTTGAGAGATGATTTACCCCTTACCTTTCAGGGAGGCGAGCCAACTTTACACAATGGTTTTTATAAAATAGTCAATGAAGTTAAAAAAGAAATAAAGATGGATTTATTGACTAATATGGTTTTTGACGTAGAGGAATTTATAAAAAATGTTCCTATATGGAGATTTCTGAGGGAAGCACCTTATGCCGCGATAAGAGTTAGTTATCACCCAGGCCAGAATGACATAAACGACCTGATTAAAAAAACTTTGAAGATGCAAGAGGCTGGTTTCAGAGTGGGATTGTATGGGGTGTTAATTCCGGATGAAGAAGTGAAAAAACATATCCTGGAAGTACAGGAAACATGCATAAAAATGGGGATAGATTTTAGAACGAAGGAATTCCTAGGTGAATATAATGGAAAGCTATATGGTACTTTTAAGTATGAAGGTTCTGTTTGCGGAAAACAAATACAGTCTTGTAAGTGTAAACCCTCCGAGCTTATTGTAGATCCGGGAGGGTATGTTTATAAATGTCATGCAGATCTGTATAATGGAAGAAGTCCAATAGCTCATATCCTAGATGGAAATTTTACCGAAGAAGAAATAGATAAATTCAGGGATTGTTCTTTTTATGGTGATTGTAATCCCTGCGATGTCAAGGTAAAGACAAATAGATTCCAGATATTTGGACACACTAGCGTTGAAATAAGAAATGTACATGAGGCCGCAGTGAAATTAAAAACATAAAACCACAGATTTCGCAGATTACACCGATAATTTTTTCATCTATGCAATCTTGAGATAATCCCCTCATGGAAAAAGATCCCAGGACTCATGAAATTATAGGAGCGGCAATCGAAGTCCATAGCATAATTGGCCCAGGCAAGTTAGAAGCTGTTTATCAAGAGTGCCTGGAAATAGAGTTTAAGAAGCGTAATATCGCCTTCATTGCACAACCGCAGTTAAAAATTTATTATAAAGAAATAGAATTAGAGAAATATTATATTCCGGATTTTATTGTATTTGGAGAAATTGTCTTAGAGATCAAAGCTGCAAAAACTTTAGCGAAAGAAGATGAAGCTCAAATAATAAATAGTCTAAAGATTAGCTGTCACAAAATAGGTTTACTTATCAATTTTGGTGAAGCGTCACTACGATTTAAAAGGTTTATTAACTAAGAGCTGCACTTAAGAAAATCTGAGTAATCAATGAAATCTGTGGTTTTTTCTTTTGTGGGTAATTTTAAAATTTCGATACAATGCCTAAAGAAAAAGTTTTAATTATAAAGCTTGGTTATTCAGAAACATTGGATGGTGAAATAGGGAAAGTAACAAGCTTGGGTGATGTACTTAGAAGCACTGTTATCCTGCATCTTTACAAAGATGCTTATGTTACTTGGCTTGTAGATGAGAAGGCTTTTCCACTACTTAGAGGAAATCCATTTATCCATAGGATACTTTCTTATGATTTTACAACTGTATTACAGTTACAATCAGAACGATTCGATACGGTTATTAATCTGGAAAAAGTACCTGGTGTGTGTGCCTTCGCAGATTCTCTTCATGCATGGCGACGATACGGCTTCCGATTTGATCAAGAAAAAGGAATGGCCCTTACGTATGATGGTTCTCATCATGTCTTAGAAATTTGTTTAGATTTAGAACACAAGAAAAAAACAAAAAAATGTTGGGATGAGATTCTGTTTGAGATGATGGGAGCAACTTGGCAAGGCGAAGGTTGTATTCTTGGGTATAAGCCAAAATCTGAAGTTAATTATGATATTGGTTTTAATTACGATGTAGGTAAAAAATGGCCTAACAAAGCCTGGCCTATGGAATATTGGAAAGAATTTGAAAGAATTATTGGAAATAAATATACGGTTACGTGGCAAAGCGGATTGGGTAATATCGAAGAATATATTGAGTGGATAAATTCTTGCCGTGTTTTTATAACAAATGATAGTTTGGGATTGCATATAGCAAATGCATTAAATAAAAAAATAATTGCGCTTTTTGGTCCTACACATGCAGATGAGGTTTATATAAAAGATGGTGTAAAAATATTACCTGTTTCTAATTATGATTGTATTCCTTGTTTAAATGCTAGGTGTATACAAGATAAATCGTGTATGAATTTTATCGAACCAAAGATAGTTTGCGATTCAATTAAAGATTTTATGAAAGATAGATAACTGTTTATATTTCTAATCGCGACATATAGAGAACATGGATAAATATCGTATAGATAGTCATAAACTTATATATCACATACCCAGAGTAAATAGCTGGTTAAAAGGAGAAAATATCTATCCGATTTACATGGAAATAAGCCCTTCTGGTGACTGTAACCATCGTTGTACGTTTTGTGCCCTTGATTTTATGGGTTATCAAAAAAGACATCTTGATGTATCCATGCTAAAGGAAAGGCTTTCGGAAATGGCTATCCTTGGATTAAAAAGTGTTTTGTATGGCGGCGAGGGAGAACCATTAATTCACGAATGTATTGCGGAACTAATCAACCATACAAAAAAATCTGGAATAGATGTAGCTTTGACCACAAATGCAGTATTATTAAAAGAATCTTTGGCGGAAAAAATCATGGCTGATCTGGAATGGTTAAAGGTAAGTATTAACGGAGCAACAAGAGATACTTATGGTAAAATCCATCGAACAAAACCTTCTGATTTTGATATTGTAATTAAGAATCTTACAAGTGCAGTCAAAATAAAGAGGCAGAATGGGTATAAATGTACGCTGGGAATGCAAATCTTATTATTACCTGAAAACAACGAAGAAGTTATTAAGTTAGTTGAAATTTCAAGAGATATTGGTATGGATTATTTGGTAGTAAAGCCTTATTCTCAACATCTTCTAAGCAAAACCAATAGATACAAAGATATAAAATACGATGAATATGTTTACCTTTCTGACGTATTATCGAAAATTAGCACAAAAAATTTTAATGTTATATTCAGGATGCATACTATGAAGAAATGGGATAGCAATACTAAAAATTATAATCAGTGTTTTTCATTGCCATTTTGGTCGTATATGGATTCAGGAGGGAATCTCTGGGGCTGCAGTGCCTATCTTGGTGATGAGCGATTCCTTTACGGAAATATTTATGAAAATTCCTTTAAAGAGATATGGGAGGGAGAGAAAAGAATACGCTCTCTTGAGTGGGTGGAAAAGGAACTCGATGTTAAACAATGCCGAGTAAATTGCAGGATGGATGAAATAAATCGTTACCTATGGGAGTTGAAATATTCACCGGAACATATTAATTTTATTTAATATTCAAAATTGATTTTTTATGAATTTAGAAACTAGAGCCAAAAAGATCCGGAAAAAAATCATAGAAATAGCTAATAAGTCTAAAAGTCCGCATATAGGCTCTTCTTTGTCTTGTGTGGATATTTTAACTGTTTTGTACTATGATGTATTGAAACTAGAACCTTGGGAAAAGAGAGATATTTTTATTCTAAGTAAAGGACACGCGGCAATGTCACTATATAGTACCTTAGCTAGCAGAGGTATTATGGATAATCAGTTGTTAGAAGGTTATTATCAAAACAATGGTACGTTACCTGCGCACCTTGATCGGTTTAGTGCAAAAGGCGTTGAAGTATCAGCAGGTTCACTGGGACATGGATTTAATATTGGGCTTGGGATAGCTTATGGATTTAAAAAAAAGAAGGAGATGCGAAAAGTTTATGCATTGATAGGAGATGGAGAAACCCAGGAGGGTTCTATTTGGGAAGGTGCTCTTTTCGCGTCTAAACTTGGAATAGATAGTTTTACCGCAATCATGGACTATAACAATTTACAAGGATACGGAAGGGCTTGCGAACTATGCAGTTTTGAACCAATAAAAGCAAAATGGGAGTCATTTGGCTGGCATGCTATAGAAGTAAGTGGTCACGATTTTGACGCTCTTAAAAGTGCTTTCTGCGAAACCACACAGGGGAAACCAAAAATAATTATCGCACACACTACCAAAGGGAAAGGTGTTTCCTTTATGGAAGACCAGCTTGTCTGGCACTATTACATTGTTACAGATGAACATAAAGAAAAGGCATTACAGGAATTAGAATAAGTCTTTTAAAAGGATCTTTTTGAGGGAAGACGAATGAAGCTAATCGAAAGAGAAATAAATATCTTATTAGAGAAGGGATATTACAAAAATAAAGAAGAATTAATGGATGACGCATGTAGATCTCTTTTGAGAAACAGACCTCACTTGAGAATAGATGTAGCCGCAACTTTATATGAAAGGGCAGAGATTTCACTGACTAAAGCATCAGAAATTGCAGGTGTATGCGTAGAAGAATTTAAAGAAATTTTAAAAGACAAGGGATTATTAATGGAGGTTTCATCAATTCCTAAAGAAGAACTCGATAAACAGGTGAAATTTATAATAAAGTAGAAATATATAAATGACAATTTTTGATACTGATATTTTGAGTACATTTGCGAAGATTAACAGACTGGATTTAATAAAGAGATTGTTTGGAACGATTTATATTACTCCAATGATAAAAGAAGAACTCCTTGCCCCTTTAGAATATGGATATAAATTCCCATTACAAATTCTGAATGATAGTACAGCTATTATACCAACAGAAGGAGAATTGAGTTTATATTCAAATTTTAGAACAAAACTTGGTAAAGGTGAAGCAGAAGCTATTTCTATAGCACGGGCTAGGAAACTATCATTTGTCACAAATGATAAAGTTGCTCAAGAAATAGCAAAAGAAAATGGAGTGAACATTATATCGATTCAAGCCATTTTGAAGGCATCGTTAGAAAAGCATTTTTTATCACAAGTGGAACTTTTTGAAGTCATTAAAGATATGAGATTTAAAGACGGCCTTATTATACCCGAAGACGAGATAAAGAATATTCTGTACCCGAACAAGGCTGAAAGCGACTAAAATCTGAAAACAAATGAGAAATACTTTAATTAACACAATAATTGACGCATGCAAAAAACGAGAGGATGTTTTCGTTATTAGCGGAGATGCTGGACTGGGGGTCTTTGATGAATTCAAAGAAGCATATAAAAATAGATTTCTTAATCTTGGCATCGCTGAACAAAATATGGCGAGTTTTGCAGCTGGACTCGCCATGTCTGATTTTAAAGTATATATATACAATATTATACCATTTTTGTTATATAGATGCTATGAGCAGGTGCGAAATGATATTTGTTATCAGGAGTTACCGGTTACTTTGGTTGGAATTGGCAGTGGCATTACGTATGCTCCCCAGGGCATGACCCATTATTCTGTGGAGGATTTGGGGCTTGCGCAAACTTTGCCAAATATTAAAGTGTTTTCTCCCTTGGATCCGATAGAGGCAAAACTCGCGGCGGAATATTCATTAAATTGCAAGTCGCCAGTTTATATCAGACTTGCCAAAAGAGGTGAACCGAATATACATAAAAAAGAAAATTTTGATATAACGGAACCTCAATTGATAGAAGAAGGAGAAGATATAGCAATTTTATTTCATGGATCTATTGGTGTAGAGGTGCTAAAGGCTGTAGGAATATTAAAAAAAGAGAAAATTTATCCAAAAATTATATCAGTTCCGATGGTTATACCGATCAATTCAGAAAAATTGTTTTCTATGGTTAAAAGTGCAAAATACGTTATTACTGTTGAAGAGCATTTCTTGAACAGCGGGATTGGTTCCATGCTGTCAAGGGAATATGTGAAGGCAAAGCCGAATTGGGAGCTGTTCACGCTCGGAATACCAGATGGATTTATTCATGTAATCAAAGATTTGGATGGTATGCGAGAATATTTTGGAATTTCAGCAGCCAGAATTGCGGAGTATATAAGAAAAAAAGTAATTGTGTAAGTAAAGAGAAATGGTGAGATGGAGAGAAAAGAATTAAAGAAATATTTGATTTTTTTCTCCAATTCTCCCTTGTTCTCCCTTTCTCCTTTTTCCCCCGGCTCGTTTGATTGAGAGGAGTAATACATGGGAAGACTTTTGAATATAGTAACTCCATTACATAAAAAGGCAAAAAGAGATTATATTGGCAGGATGACAGACAATAAAATTGAATGTATGAAAGTTGCCAAAAAATATGGGCAGGAATACTGGGACGGTGATAGACGATATGGATACGGAGGTTACAAATATGATGGCAGGTGGGAAGCTGTTGCTAGAAAACTCATAGAAACATACAATCTCCCTGAAAACGCAAAGATTCTTGACGTTGGTTGTGGAAAGGGTTTTTTGCTTTATGAGTTTAAAAAACTTTTGCCAAACTGTAGTATAACAGGCTTTGATATTTCTGAGTATGGACTTAAAAATGCTAAAGAGGAAATAAAAGAAAATCTATTCCAGTACGGGGCGCAGGATGTTTACCCTTTTGGAAATAATGCGTTTGATTTGGTTATTTCAATAACAACGCTTCACAATCTCCATGTATTTGAACTTAAAACAGCCGTAAAGGAGATTGAGAGGGTAGGGAAAAACAAATACATCGTCGTGGAAGGATACAGAAACGAGGACGAACTGTTCAACCTGGAATGCTGGGCATTAACCTGTGAGAGTTTTTTCAAACCACAGGAATGGATATGGTTATTTCATGAGCTTGGTTATACCGGTGACTATGAGTTTATCTATTTTGAGTAAAAATAATTTTGGACGCGGATGAACGCGGATTATAAAGATTTTAAACATAAAGAACTTACAGATGAAGTCACGACCACCCGCATAGTGGGTGGCTTGGCTAGCCCTAAAAGGGCATTGTTACCGGCTCCCCTTAAGGGGATACCGTATAACTTTTCAATGACAATTGCACGATGCGTTGTTTCAGACCGACTCTAGGTCTTTAAATCGCTTAACTTCGCCGTGCCACTTCATCCTCTTTAGAGGGTGGCAAGGATATTTTTTAAACTTTGTAATTTTTTCTTACCCTCGTATTTGGATTATGCTTTTTGAACAGTTTCTAATACCCTTTACTTAAGCACTTGGCTCCTGATAACTATAGCTTATTACAATCGAACACGGATATTTACACAGCTTCTTGAATTGTTTGTTCTGATGCAAAAGCAGTTATTTTTCATGTAAATATACTGTAAATGATAAATACCGCAGCATAGCTTTTGCTATTCACACCCGCTTAGCGGGTGGTTCAGCTCAGGAATTAAGGCAGCAAAGTGTTTACCCGAAGAACACGAAGCGCAATTATTAAATTATTTAAAAGCAACTGATATGGAGGTTGGGCTTTTGCTTAATTTTGACAGTAAACCGGAAATTAAAACGTAAGGCATTCGATAATTTGAGGAAAAACATATCCGCGTTTATCTGCGAAAATCAGCGTCCAATTTGATTTTTCATTATGGGACTTTTATATACTAAATTAAAAATATTTCACTATCAGGCAAAGATTGACTCATTGCCGCAGCAAAGTAAAGATATACTTCCACCAGTACACATAAGGATCAAGCCTACCAATGCCTGTGGCCACAACTGCTGGTATTGTGCATACAAGGCGGATAACTTGCAACTTGGCAAGGATATGAATAAAAGGGATTTTATCCCCAAAGAGAAGATGGCAGAAATTCTTGATGACCTTGTGGAAATGGGGGTGAAAGCAGTTACCTTTAGCGGAGGGGGGGACCCATTGTACTATCCTTATCTGTTGGATGCTGTAAAGAAGCTAGCACAAACTCCCATAAAATTCGCATCCTTAACAAACGGCTCACGATTGCAAGGAGAAGTTGCAGAGATCTTTGCCCACCGTGGCACATGGCTGAGGATATCCATAGACGGATGGGATGATGAAAGTTATGCCCGATACAGGAATGTGAAAGTGGGCGAATTTACCAAGGTAATGAATAATATTGAAAGCTTTAAAAATCTCGGTGGAAAATGTTATCTAAGTATAAGCTTAATTGTGGACAAGGAGAATGCTGGACATGTATATGAGTTTATTAGGAGACTAAAAAATATGGGCGTCAATAGCGTTAAGGTGTCACCGTGCATTGTTAGTAATGACGGTGCGGTGAACAATGCCTATCATCAACCTATCTTTGACCAAGTCAAGGAAAGCACCCGGAAGGCTGTTGCTGATTTCTCGGACGGGCACTTCGAGATATTTGATTCTTATCATGCCTTGGATGATAAATTTAAAAAAGATTATGACTGGTGTCCGTATTTGCAGATACTACCAGTGATAGGGGCAGATTTAAACATTTACCCCTGTCAGGACAAGGCTTACAACCTTGAAGATGGCCTAATTGGCACTATTAAAAACCAGCGCTTCAAAGACTTCTGGTTTTCGGATAAAAATAAATTCCTTAAAATTAATCCTTCAGTCAACTGCAATCATCACTGCATTGCCAATGAGAAAAACAAAATGGTTTTAGAATATTTATATGCAGATTCTGAGCATTTAAGTTTCGTTTGAGGAAATAAATGGGGTCTGAGAGTTATAATGAGGGACGGCAGTTTACCCTTGTTGTTGGGTCAGATAGCTTAATTGGCAAAGCATTAATGGCTCACTTAAACCGTGCTGGATCGCGAGTTTTGGGAACTACTCGGCGGTACGAGCAAGTAGATGACATACACTTGTATCTTGATCTTGCAAAGAATGTAAATGATTGGCAATGTCCGTTCCCAGTTAAAGTTGCTGTTGTGTGTGCGGGCGTGACTAATCTTGATATGTGTAGGCATAATCCGATTGCAAGTGCTTCTACCAATGTGGAGGGTTTGTCTGCTCTGGTGAAGAATCTGGTGAATAGTGGTGCATTCGTAATTTACCTTTCAACTAATCAAGTCTTCGATGGTACAGTTCCGTATCGCAAGACCGATGATCCATTGTCTCCAATTACGGAATATGGTCGGCAAAAGGCCGAAGCAGAGCTTCGAATCAGTGCATTTGCTGATTCTGTAGCGATTGTGCGTTTAACAAAAGTTTTAGGACCAAATCATATGCTCTTTTCTGCATGGGCAGGAGCGATGCAAAAGGGTGAGGCTATTCAACCTTTCGCAGATATGGTTATAGCGCCAATACCTTTGTCTTGTGTGGTGTCGGTGATTAGACTATTAGCAGATCGAAGATTATCGGGTATTTTCCATGTATCGGGAGAGCGTGATATTTCTTACGCGGAGGCTGCTTTTTTGGGTGCCGAACTGCTTGGTGCAGATTCATGTCTAATACAACCGGTCAATGCCTCGCAGTCGGGTCATTATACGGAGGTTGTTCCAGCCCACACCACACTAAACATTGATAGCCTGAGATTTGCTTTGGGAATAGAACCACCGGACGTTAGGTGGACAGTTAAGATGGCGTACATGAAGCCATCTACGCTTGTAGGGATAGATAAGATGTTGTTTTATACCAGATTCTAAATTAGTATGGCTATTTCTCCATATCTCAAACGGCTACGGCAGGCTGTAGGTCATGAAACACTACTTGTACCTAGCGTAAGTGTCATAATAAGGGATGACTCTGGCCGCATATTGCTCCAGCAGCGTGCAGATAACGGTGAATGGTGTTTACCTTGTGGGATCATGGAGCCAGGGGAACGTATAGTCGAGACAGCCATTCGTGAAGTGCGTGAGGAGACGGGATTAGATATTAAGATAGTTCGTTTAGTGGGAGTGTATTCTGATCCTTTAGCTTACACTTATTCCAATGGTGATAGCATACAACCCATGCTGGCACTTTTTGAGGGGCGGGTTGTTTCAGGTGTATTGATGCCAGATTATGAAGAAGTAGTGCAACTTGGATACTTCGAGCTAGAAGCCTTACCGGAAAGCATAGCGGAACAGCAACGTATGCTTATATTTGATGCACTTGCTAACCGGCAAGAGGCATTTTTTAGATAGGCTAGTTATGAATTCATGCACGTTTAGAGGATTGTTTTATACCTAAATCTTACAACCAGATAAAATCAAACTATCAGATAACAGTACAAAAACATCATGAACTTATTGACTATTCTTATCACTACATATAATCGTCTAAATATTTTAAAACAATGCTTAAATGCTATTTTTTCATCAAGGGGTTTAAATTATGTAAAAGACATTGTCGTTGTCGATGACTGTTCTACAGATGGTACGACAGAATATCTTCAACAGCTTTTTGTTGAAGGGGAAATAACAACGTTTATTAGAAATGAACAAACCAAAGGACCTGCAACCAGAAGAAATCAAGGGATACGTTGTGCAAAAGGTGAATATATTCTAATTATGGGAGATGATGTCATCTTATTTAAATCTACTATTGAATTATTCTGCAAACATATTCAAAAATATGGACTTCACAACGCTTCTGTTATAGGGAATATATTGCCTTTCCCAGATAATATAACTGCCTTTGTATATTGGAGTTGCAATGGTGGCTCACAGTTTGGGCATTATCGGTTATCTGATGAGAATAAATTTGATGCTGGTGATGAATACTTCTATACGTGCAATGCGGTGACCCCTACAATAATTTTAAAGGAAAATCCGTTTGATGAGTCTTTTCCTTATGCTCGATTTGAAGATAGAGAACTGAGTTACAGGTTAAAAAAAAAATCAATCATAAAATTCATTATTTAGCTGAGGCAAAGTCCTATCACAAACACAAGATGCCTTTTAAGGTATGGCTACAAAAATTCGAACAATTTACGTGGGCAGCGTTACATTTTAGTAATCTTTACCCCAATGATCATGATTTAAAACGGAAACTAGGCATTAAAAAAGCATTAGAAACAGAGAGTTTCAAAAATGAGTCTTTAGAAAATGCGGTGCAACTTATCAATCATTATCACAAGCAATTTTTCGATTCAGAGACAAATTTTGGACAGTCTTGGATAAAAAATGTTGTGACGATGAGTTTCCAAAATTTGCAGGAGTTCTTCAGAATCAATTGTTATCGTAAACATTTAGACATGCCTCTACTTGTCGATGTTGATCGAAAATTTAGCGTTCAGGAAGCAATGAATATGATTCTGGAAAAATTACATAATGAGGTTTAACGAGTGTTTTTTAAGGCTTCAGGATGATAATATATTTTTTCAACGAGTTGTATGTTTAGATAGGATTTGACAAAAAATAGATGTTAACTGAAAAATAGGAGAAAGCTGCAATATGTTTCACAATGATATGAAGAAAGTCCTACTGGTTATTTCCAATTCCCGATGGCATGAAAAACGCCCTTGGTTGACTAGTCCACATTCTGCGTTGATTTTGACAGCCTTATTAAAAAAGGACTTTAATTTTAGCATAATAGACGCAAACGGACTAAATCTATCTGAGGTGGAATGTCAATTACGAATACAGAAACACAACCCGGATGTTATATTGATTTCTGCTTTATCGGTCGAGTACCATAAACAAGCTCATACGACACTGGCTTTGGCTAAAAAAGCCTCTCCAAATGCAATCACTGTTATCGGAGGAGTATATCCGACTGTACTTGGCGAAGAAGTTTTGAAGGACACTAACGTAGATTATATTTTTATAGGTCATGCAGAGGAACGCATTGTGAATTTTATTCAACAGATAGATGATAAGGGAGACATATACGATCTTCCGGGTATTGGTTTTAGAACTGCTACTGGTGCGACTAGGATCAATCCAGTTCGGAGTTATATTGGCGATGTAAAGAAGTTGGTCAAACCTGATTACTCTTTATTGGATTTAGAGCCATATTGGGATTGGAAACAACATGATCATCAAATGAACTCTAGCGTTCGTTCGGCACAAATTATTACCACATATGGGTGTCCGTATAATTGTGTGTTTTGTGCAACTCGAACGATCAGTGGAAAAGGAGTCGCAATTCGACCAGTTGAGGATGTGTTGGAAGAAATTGAATTTTTAATTTCGATGTATCATATTAAAAGTTTGTCTTTTCAAGACGATTTGTTTCTGGCTAAGAGGAGTAGGGTAGAAGAAATACTTAAAGCATTTATTGATCGTAACTATGGTTTAACATGGAATTCTTCAGCCTCTAGTTGGCATCTAGACGACGAATTGTTGGTCTTGATTCAAAAAAGCGGGTGTCGTCTACTTACTATGTCTGTGGAATCAGGGTGTCAGAGAGTTTTAAAGGAGGTTATTCACAAGCCATTAAAATTAGATACAATTCCTCCCATTGTCAGAAAATGTAGAGAACTTGGAATAGATATAGTTGCTAATTTTGTTATCGGTTTTCCAGGAGAAACATGGGATGAATTGCGCGAAACATTTCGTTTTGCCGAAAAGTGCAATTTTGATCTGGCGCACTTTCATATCGCTACTCCACTGCCTAACACAGATTTATATTCCATTGCAAAAGAGCAAAACCTTCTTCCAGAGGATTTCAGTTTTCTGGGTGATAAATACTTTGGTTTTGGCGGTGCCTTTATTACTACGGAAGAATTTACCCCTGAACAATTGATGATTTTGCGTTCCTATGAATGGGATAGGATCAATTTTAGTTCGCCCCAAAAAATTGAAAAAGCTACTAAATTATACCATCTTACTTTGGCCGAACTGAAAGACCATCGTCGCCAAACAATTAAAAAAGCTGGCATCCACTTGGCAACTCACGAGGAGTGATCACTAAGCGTATTTCTGCCAGCCTCGTTCATTTTGATGATATTTCTATTGAACTGAGATTTTCTATGCATCTAATAAAGGCGGACAAGAAATGATTAAAGTACTGTTAGTTAACACCCCTGATGACAAAAAGCCTGTCAATAGAGACATGGCTGGTGGACTAGGGTTCGACCGAAGCAAAACAACGGTTCTGCCTCCTATGGATTTACTCAATTACGCGACATTTCTTGAGCAAAAAGGATACTCAGTTGTATTGTTCGACTCGCAAGTCGAATCCCCTGCACAGGAGCAAATCGAACGGATAGCCAATCAGTTTAAACCGAACGTAACAATCTTAACTGCATCTCTGCCCTCAGTAGACAATGATATTTCATTTGCCAAATGGCTAAAGGGTATTCTTCCTTTCAGCAGTCAAATTATATTCAAAATAGGAACTCGATTTCGCCCAATAGTTGAAAAGATTTTAAGAAGTAGTGGTTGCACATATTGTATTATCGGGGAATGCGATTTAGTTATTGATCAGATATTAACGGGACATACTATGGAGGGGACAGCGCGCTTATTGAATGATGAATATCACGAGCAACAGGAAACTCTCCTTAAGGATATCTCTCAGCTTCCAATTCCCAACAGAAAGCTTCTTAATAATGATGCCTATCGTTATCCTGCCTTAGGAGATAAAACGACAACTATGCAAACAAGCAGAGGTTGTTCATTCAGTTGTAGCTACTATTGTCCATATCCTTTGGTTCAGGGCAAAACATGGAGAGCCATGAACGCATCACGAGTCGTGAGTGAGATTGAGACTATTATAAGGGAAAATAAAATTGAAAATATATTATTTCGTGATGCTACATTCACATTGGATAAAAAACGTACGCAGGAAATCTGTCACTTGATTATTGAGAAATCATTATCATTCTCATGGTGGTGTGAAACTCGTATAGATTGCCTAGGCATTGATTTGATTGATATTATGAAAAAAGCCGGATGTGTTGGTATGAATATTGGGGTGGAAACTGGTGATGAAGCGCTTCTAGCTGAACGGGCAAAGCAGGGAGTGACGCTGTCCAAAATTATACAATTAACGCAACATTGCAAAAAAGTTGACATTAAATTGCGGGTTTTGTTAATGATGGGATTGCCCGGTGAAACAAAACAAACACTGTATAAAACTTTTAAGCTTGTAGAGCAAGTACGGCCAGATTATATAGGGCTCACTACTGTTACTCCTTATCCAGGAACTCCCTTCTATGAAGATGCTCTTAAAAATCACTGGATAAAAACTTTTGATATTAATACCTTCGGTGGGCATGGTTACAACACCCAAATAGATCCATTAACTTCTGAAGATTTAAAGTTTGCGATGGATAAAATACACATGGCCTATCGCTTTGGCCTAGAAGATAGTGCCACTACTAAGGCAGGAAAAGATAAACTGCAAAAAGAATTTCTGGAATGGGTGGAGTTGCAATGAAAACTGATTTCATGGATGGAATGGGTGCCGATTGTTTCCGCAACATTTGACCATATCGCTACATACTCGTTAATGGCGTACTCGTTTGTTGAGATGCAACTATTCTTCTATCCTTAAAGAAATGGAATCCGTAATATGCAATATAGAATACTAGGGAATACAGATTTGCAAGTGAGTCAAATCTGCCTTGGTTCCCTTACTTTTGGCCAGCAGAGTAGCGAACTTGAATCACACGAGCAGTTGGACTATGCGGTGGATGCTGGAATAAACTTCTTTGACACCGCAGAGCTTTACCCTGCGCCACATAAACCGGAAACCTATGGTGAATCGGAACGGATTATTGGAAACTGGTTGGCATCGCGCAAAGGAAGAGATCAAAAAATATTGGCAACGAAGGTGGTTGGTCCCGGAAAACCGGCAACCCATATAAGAAACGGACAAACCCACTTTACTTCAAAAGATATTGAAGAAGCATTAAATGGCAGTCTAAAACGTCTTAAAACTGATTACATTGACCTTTATCAGCTACATTGGCCGGATCGAAAGACCAATGGATTTGGGAAATTGGGCTTTACCTATGATTTAAATGAATATGCCACTCCAATTAAAGAAACACTTGAGAGCCTTAGTTCTATTCAAAAATCTGGTAAAATTAGGCACTTTGGAATTTGCAACGAGACCTCTTGGGGAACTATGGAGTTTCTTCATCAAGCGGATAAAGCAGGCTTCCCTCGTATCGCCAGCATTCAGAATTCATATAATCTATTGGATCGAACCTTTGAAATTGGACTTTCAGAAATTGTCTACAGAGAAAAGATTAGCTTGCTAGCGTATTCACCCCTAGCATTCGGAGTTTTAAGCGGAAAATATCTGAACGGGAATAAACCGTCGAATAGTAAACTTACATTTTGGGAAAGACAGTTTTCTCGTTATAGAAAAGAAAACAGTGAGGTAGCGACTGAAGCCTATGTAAATTTGGCCCAATCCTATCAGATTGGCCCGGCACAAATGGCGCTTGCGTTTGTAGGTAGCCGACCTTTTGTGACCAGCATGATTATTGGAGCAACTACGATAGGACAGTTAAAAGAGAATATTTCAACTATTAACATAACACTTCCAAGTGAAATGAAAGAGGGGATTGAGGCTATTCATAGGCAATTTCCCAACCCTTGTCCATAGCAATTCAAAATATGAAAGGTAGGAAAATGAAAGCACCGCTTAGGGTCTTTTTTGCAGATCTTGCACATGAGAGTTATACGGGAATATACCCGGCCGGATTGGTATTTCCTTTGGGGATTGGATGTGTTGCAAGTTACGCTAAAATGAAATTCAAAGATGCTGTTTCTTTTCAATTATTTCGGGATCCGGTCAAATTCTCCGCAGAATTCCTCAAGGCTCCTCCCCCTATTGTAGGCTTTAGTAATATCAACTGGGCGCTTCGTTTGTCTTATGCCTATATTGAAAGGATCAAAAAGCTTTATCCTGAGACGATTATTATTTTGGGAGGACCAAATTATCCTGACAAAGAACCATGGAAACAATTAAACTTTTTAGAAAGCCACCCGCTTGTTGATTTCCATGTTGTCGGGGAGGGGGAACGCGCCTTCTGTGATTTATTAGAAAAAATCATAGAGTATGGATTTAATGTTAAAAAACTAAAAGAGAATAAGATTCGGATTATGGGGACCCATTATACGATTGGAGGCTCTTTAACAGCCGGTGAGAAGGCGCCAAGGATTTCCAGGGATGACAATACTCCTTCGCCCTACCTTACAGGAATGTTTGATGAGTTCTTTACTGGAACTTATGAGCCTATAGTCCAATTCGCCCGTGGGTGCCCATTTTCGTGTACTTACTGCACGGAAGCACAGAAGTACTGGAATAGCGTAAAAAGAATCAGCCTTAATCGGCTGGAAGAAGAGTTGGATTATATTGCTAAAAGACTTCCCAATAAAGAACTGACAATGCATTTTGCTGATGCAAACATGGGGATGTTTAAAGAAGATACCGATGTGTTCAAAATAGTAGCCGATATTCAGAAAAAGTATGGTTGGCCGAAAAGGATTAATGCATCGCTAGGCAAGAACAATCCTGATAATGTGCTTTCCGCTGTCAGTCAGTTAGAATACGGGTCTTTATGGTTCAGCGCCGCAATCCAATCAGCAGATCCCGAAGTTCTGGAGAATATTAAAAGAAAGAACATATCTACCGATAAACTTATTGACGCAGCACTGAGGGCAAATGAGTATAATAGGGGATCGAACTCAGAAATAATCTTAGGCCTTCCCGGTGATTCGAAGAAAGCGCATTTGTTTACTGTGAAAAGTATAGTTGATGCTGGGATTTCCAGAGTGAGAATGTATGTTCTGGCGGTATTTTATGGGGCAGAACTTGATCATCAAGACTATCGGGAGAAATTCAAGTTAAAAACTCGCTTTAGGATTCTTCCCCGCAACTTTGGCAATTATGAATTTAATGGAGATAGGTTCCCTGTTGCTGAAATCGGCGAAATAGTAGTTGAAAGCTCAACTATGTCTTATGATGATTTTGCCTATTGCAGGTATTTTGATCTCTCCGTTGAGGTTTTCTATAATGACCATTACTTTTTGGAAGTAAAAGGATTTTTAAATTCGTTAGGTATTTCAATGTTTGATTTCATCTTAAAGTGCCACGAGTTGACGATGGAAGACATGCCAAAGGATCTAAAAGAAATATACGACAGCTTGCACCATAATACGGAAAGTGAAATGTGGAACTCCATTGATGAGCTAATTCAATTCATTGCAGGGGATGGAAATCTGAAAGAATACGAAAAAAGAGAGTACGAAAATAGCCTTGCATCTCTGCGTGCAATTGGAATCTGGTCTTGCGCCGAGAGCATTCATAGAATTGCCGAGAAATCCCTAAAACAGTTACTCATTGAAAAGAAAATTAATGATGAACAACTGAATTTGTATGTAAGTGAGATGATTCGATTTAGTTTGTGGCGTAAAAATAACCTGCTGGAAACAAAAATGAGTTATGAGGATGAATATCATTTCGATTTTACCGCTCTTGATAAAAATGGGTATAATGTGAACCCATTGAAGCACAAACTCAATAATGCAACAAAATATCGCTTCTGGCATGAAAAGGAAGTGGAAGAGGAAATGCTGAGGTTGTACAGTGAAAAAGAGTCGCACGTTGTTGGTTTGCGCTGGATATTATTCCATTCTCTGGGTGCGAAACCAGCAAACTACTATTTCAGGAGTTTCCGGGTAATATAATGAAATTGCAAATAGGTCGGTTCTCTTTACTATTGGTCTTACCTGTTGAATGGATAAATAAAATATTATGAAACTTCATCCGGCCGGCAAACTAAGCCCAATGGGCGTTTTGGACGTGGGTAGGAAATGTCCTCATTCCTGCATATTCTGCTTTTACAGTTTTTATGATGGTTCCGAAAAACAATTCAATTATCTGCGAAAGGCAAAGTTTCTGCCAAAAGAACAATTGGAAAACCTACTGCGTTATTTTGTTAAATGGGGATTGACCCATTTCGAATACACTGGAGGTGAGCCTTCCTTGCATCCCGATATAGTGGAAATTACGAGATATGCTCATTTTGAACTGGGCTTAAAAGGCAGAATGATTACCCTTGGGCAACTATTGGATCGCAAGGTAAGAAAGAGTGACGCTAGTTTACTCGATGATCTATTGTCAGCTGGACTAAACGACTTTTTGTTTTCATTCCATACCTTGGACGACACGCTATACAATAAGATTACTGGTGGCAATCTATTGAAACTGAAAACAGTAATGGACATCCTAGACGAGAAAGGTTTTAGTTACTGTACTAATACAGTAGTCAACGGACTCACATATAAAAAACTACCGGAATTAGCTTCCTATCTAATTAAGAAAAACACCCGTTATCATAATTTCCTCATGATGCGGTTGGATTGGGGATGGGAAAACAATAATATGCGAGAAAGTATGGCACTGGGGTATAAGGGGAATTACACCGAGGTTGCAAAATATGTTAAAGAAGCGACCGACATCTTAGATGAGAATGGCATTGCCGTGAACATTCGCTACGCTCCGTACTGCATTTTTAGAGGCTATGAAAAATACATTGTTGGATATAAAGGCAGGCAGTTGGATCCTTATGAGTGGAGAAATGGAACTTTAAAAGCGAGTGAAGGTATTCCCTCTCTTACATGTGAAACAGAAGAGGACAACTATACTAAGCGAATTCCACTTTTCGAGAGCGACCCGGTATATAATTTAGCGTTTTCAGAAAAATGCAAAGAATGCGCTTTACGTATTATTTGCGATGGCGTAGATAATAATTATATTCAAGCAAACGGATGGTCAGAATTTACAACCTATGAGGGCAAGAAGATTAAGGATGTTGTGTATTTCCGTTATGATTACCCCGCCCCATTTTGGATGAAAGAAAGTCAGTATGAATCAATGAGCAAGGGATGACCTCCTCCCTTAAAGCTGATCCAGTTGCGGGGTGAGGCTTGGCCCCAACAGGTTTTGTCTGCTAACTTTAGTCGATTGAGCATAATTGAGATATGGAACCCAAAATAATTCTTCGCGTGGCCGGTTATTTTGTTATTTTCTGGATGATGCAAGCCGTGGCCCAAGTACTACTCAAATGGGGAAGCACATCGGAGTCGCGCTGGTGGTTGGGCTTTCTTGTTGGTAACCTTTTTGGGTTTTCAAGCACTTTGCTCCTTATGCTTTTGTACAAGGATCTCAATCCTAACGTGGCACTAGGTTTCGCAACGGGTGGCTCATTTCTTGCGAGTCAGATAGCCATCGGTATTTTCTTCAATACCAAGCTTGCGCTTGCTCAATATTTCGGTGTTGTTGTCATAACCATTGGGTTGTTGGCTTTTCTGATAGGATAAAAAGCGGTGATTAAGATGAAAGGAATCATTGCAACGGGTACGATTACTCGCGTAGCAAGGAAGTCTTACTTCAAAAAAAGAGAGGGGGAAATGCTGACTTTGGCGACATGTAGTGGCAAAGTGAATGCATGGAGCATGGACGTTGGAGGTAGCCCCCTTGGTGTGATTCGCGAATCGACTCGTCTTACGGTGGCGCACCTTATTTCTCATTTTGAGAAGAGGTTAAACTGAGGTCATCTGGGTGATGCCGGAGATCACAGAGTAGTATGAACGAAGGTAGCATTGCCCTTGCCATTAAATGTGCTCCAGTACCTGATATCTTGGCTAATGTTGTAAATGCAGGAATTACTGGTGTTGAATTATATACTAATCTGAAATGGCTGGAAAATATTCAAGGAACCATAAAAACATGCCAGGATTTCCCTCTTCGCTATATGGTTAATTCTCCGCCAAATGATTATAGTCCATGCATTGTTGAGTTGGCGCAAGCAATCAATGCTGAACTTGTAGTCTTCCACGATGTATTCTGGGAGGATGAATGGAGTGGCATTAAGAAGGATTTTAATGGTACCAACATTCAAGTGTGTGTAGAAAATGTCTCTTCGTCTATTGAGGTGGTAAAGATCATGAGACGTTTTGGGTTTGGACTTTGCCTGGATCTTGAGCATTTTCAGATGCAGACCTCCGGTCTTTTTGAGGATGTGCTTCCACAGATTATCAGTCCTGCTAAACATATTCATCTCACGGGTTATTTCCATGGTTCAAAATGCTGGCATACTCATCTCCACCATTCTCCGGAACACGTCAAAAACATATTGAATCTAATTAGTCTATCTGGCTATCAGGGTTATGTCGTATCAGAAGGTAAAACATCCTTGCAAACACTTTCAGAGTTTCGAAAACTGAATAAATTCTTCATTGATTGGAAGAGTAGTTTATAAAGAAATATTATGAAAAAAGGAGGTGTTGCTAACTATGATTGGCAAGGACGAGCTATTGGAAGTCGCTAGAAGAATATGGAAGATTCCACTATATGTTCTTGCTCTACCGGCCGTTATGGTGGTTCGGCTGATTCGGCCACTGTTATTGGTACGATTTGGCTTTTTGTACGGCAATCGCATCGGTCACTTTGCCGCCAATACGGAATTGTACCTCTGCGAACGGGATGCGGGCATCAATGTGCCCCAACAACGCTATGTTGACCTCTTCTATATGGTGCCGCCTGTTTGCAATCAGCAACTGGCAAAGATGTGGAAGCGTATCATGCACATCTGGCCGATTTGGATATTGGCTCCTATCATTCGAATCAATCGACTGATTCCCGGAAGCGATGTTCACGAGATTGCCAACCTCCCTACGAATGATCGGGATGTGCATAATCTTTTGAGCAAATTCCCGGCACATCTGCAATTTACCTCTGATGAAGAAGCCATAGGAGAGAATCTGTTGCGTTCCATGGGAATTTCCCCCGGAACCCCCTTTGTCTGTTTGATCGTTCGCGATAGCGCTTATCTGAAAGCGCATATGCCGGAGGTTGCGGATTGGTGCGAGCACGACTATCGCGACAGCAATATCCAGAATTACGTTTTGGCGGCCGAAGCGCTTACGGATCGTGGCTACGTTGTAATCAGGATGGGAGCAAAGGTCAACGAACCAATTAATAGCAGTAACTCTAGGGTCATTGACTACGCTACCAATGGTATGCGCAGTGACTTTGCGGATATTTATTTGGGCGCAAAGTGTGAATTCTGTATTTCAGTATCCACAGGGTTTGATGCCGTGCCAGAAATATTTCGACGTACGATTGTTTTTGTAAATATGGTACCTTTAGGGTACCTGCGTATTTCCTTGGCTAAATCCATCGGTATTACAAAGCATCACTTCGCAGTGCAGAAGAATCGAGAGCTGACACTAAGTGAAACCTTCACTCACGGCGTGGGCTTTAGCCTGCGAACTTCAGACTATGAATCAAAAGGCATTCAGCTCATTGAAAACACGCCTGAAGAAATCCGAGATGTCGTCGTCGAAATGGCAGATCGCCTGAGAGGCACTTGGCAGCCGGGGCCCGACGACGATGCCTTGCAACGTCGGTTCTGGGAAATCTATCCGGCCGATGCACACGATGCCTACCAAGATAGGCCCCTACACGGGGAAATACGCTGCCGTTTCGGATCGCAGTTCCTCCGCGCCAACGGTGAGTTCTTAAAGTGAGCGAAGGGGATTAGAGTCAAATGGCGGGTAAGTACTTTTCTGTACACCACCGATTTCTGGCATGGGTGGGTAGATTAACCAACACCATCATTTTACTTCCTCACCCCGTATCGATCGGAAACGCTTCGGAGGAATATTATTATGCTTTGCTTAAGGCTAGGAGAGAGAAGAAAAAACTTGTGATTTTATTCCCCTTTCAAATGCCGGAGCGTTTCAAGATACCAATGTTTGATCCCGCTATTTTGTTCTTGGAATCCGACTTGCTGGCGATGAAGTTTAGAAGCCCAATCTCTTCCCTGCTTAGCGGTATCTTTTCATTGTATTGGATAATGGTAAGAGTCTGGGCGGTCTTTTTGGACAAATACTTTAAGATTGCACTGTCTGGTTACTACTATCGGCCGTTAGCTGGACAGGATATACTCTGGCGGCCCAATGCGGGCCGACTAAAGTTTGATTGGGCCTTGGCGCGCGAGCAGGACTGGGGAACCCAATTTTCAACCCCCCTTGGCCTTACTCTGGACAGGAAAATCGTTGCTTCTTGTGAAGTGGAACGTGAACGTATTGGGTTGCCGCGCGATGCGTGGTTCGTATGCTTGCATGTGCGCGAGGGGGGCTATAAAGGAGATTGGGACAACTCCACCAATGCCAATATTTCCACCTATCTCTGGGCAATTAAGGAGATTGTTCGGCGAGGTGGATGGGTAGTTCGATTGGGCGACCCAACCATGGCAAGACTCCCTGCTCTCGAACATGTAATTGACTACCCATTCTCCTCAAGTAAAAGTGCCATTATGGATGTGTACTTATTGAGAGAATGCTCCTTCGTCGTATGTACATCCTCAAGTATTCTTGATACGGCATACTTGCTTAATAAACCCGTGGTGGTGACTAATTCGCCCCAGTGGTTTTTTGGCCTGCCGTTGAGACATGGCGATCTGTGGATTTACAAACACCTGTACTCCCGCACGGAAAAGCGGTTTATTTCGATACAAGAGTGGTTCATGCGGGCGTCAAGCATTACTGAAGATAGGTGGTCATTGCCGGATTGCGATCTCATCGAAAATAGCGAAGAGGAAATAACGAGTGTTGTAAAAGAAATGCTGGATTTCTCTAATGATCAAGGCCCAACCGATCTTCAACAGGAATTCAGGAAAACCCACTTGTGTGCGGTTCAAGAGATGAGCAAAACTTTTCGTTTTAGCCGCGATTCCAAAGTTGAGAACTGCAACGAGTGGTTTCGATTTGCTTCACGCATGCTTGGATGGCGGGGAGAGATTTCTGCCGAATTCCTGGAGAAAAACTGGTTCAAGAGTTCAAGAATGCCTAACTGACCTTTCCCAATCTCGGCAACGAGAAGGAAGTTAAATAATTTCAGACAAGGAAAAGTCATGAATCAGCAAAAACAAACTCTCAGCTACTTTAATCAGAATGCTGCGGATTGGCAGCGCGCAGCTTCTGCAAATAATTTCAGCGTCATTGACAACAGGCATAACGCTGTCCTGGAGATAATGAAAGCGCACACGCATGCCGGCCAGTTATTGGATGTGGGCTGTGGTACGGGCCAGTTGGCTATTGAGGCTTCAAAAAAAGGTTGGCATTCCGTTGGCATTGACTATGCGGCTTCGATGATCGACATCTGTAAATTGAACAATCGTGAAGCCGGGACCGACGCGGAATTCCATTGCGTTTCATTTTTTGATTTTGCCATCAAGCCAGCCAGCTATGACATAGTGAGCGCCCAGGGCTTTATTGAATACATATCCCTGGCTGAACTGGACAAATTTTTGAGGCGGATCAGCAAAGGTCTGAAGCGCGGTGGTGCAATAGCTTTGGGCTCAAGGAACCGGTTGTTTAATCTTCACTCACTCAATGAATTCTCATTGCTGGAACTGCAACTAAACACAGTCGGTAAGTTGTTGCACGAAGCAATAATCATGCAGTCTTCAAAAAGTCAGCAGGAAGCCATAGAGGGGCTCACTGGATTAAATTACGAATATAGTCACCCGGACACACATCCGGAAACCGGTATAAAGGTTGAAACACGATTTCAATTTTCGCCGGCTGACTTGATTGGTCGTTTAACGAAACATGGTTTGAAGCCGACCAGGATTTTCCCGGTTCATTTTCATGGACTACCTTTGTCATTAACCAAGGACGACAAGTTGAGTGCTTTGCATGCGCAGTTGGCGGATTTGGTTGGCAAGCAATATATCAATTCGCATGAATTTGTGCCTTATTCCTCCTCGTTTGTTATCGAGGCGAAGAAGGACTGAAGATGAGCAAGCTGACAATCGTCATGTATCACTACGTTAGAGACTTACAGAACTCTGCTTTCCCGAGAATAAAAGGCCTGGACATTTCATCGTTCAGGCGGCAGTTGGATTTCCTTCAGGCCAAATATTCCTTCTTGCCCATGGGGGATTTGACGGCGTGTATCAAGACGTCCACGCCCCTGCCTGATAACGCTTGCTGGCTTACCTTTGATGATGGGTACCGCGACCATTATGAATATGTTTTCCCTGAATTGGTTTCTCGGGGAATTGAAGGAGCATTCTTTCCTCCAGTTAAATCAGTTGCAGAGCGAGAGATACTTGATGTCAACAAGATTCACTTTATCTTGGCATGTATTGACGATGTGAGTACGCTCGTAAAAGAGCTTCGGTTACTTTATCTTAGTAGTGATCTATCGCAATATACGGGTAAATCGTTTGATGATTATTGGGAGGCGCTGGCAAAGCCTGGTCGTTTTGATTCAGATGACGTAGTCTTTGTGAAATGTATGTTGCAACATGCGCTCCCGCAAATCTGGAGGGACCGATTCGCGGACTTCCTGTTCAAGAAATATGTAAGCCAGGATGTCTGCGCTTTCGCGGAGGACTTATATATGTCTTCAAAGGATCTTTCCGAGATGGTTCAGGCCGGAATGTACGTGGGCAGTCATGGGTATCGGCATCTTTGGTTTAGCAAGGAAACTCGTCAGACGCAGTTAGAAGAGATTCAAAATTCCCTTACGTTCCTGGGAAGTATAGGGGCGCCAACTGATGATTGGGTGATGTGCTATCCGTATGGAGCATACAACAGCGAGACGTTGGAAATCCTAAAGGGTAAGGGATGTATTGTGGGATTGGCCACTAAGGTTGGGGTTGCTGATTTGCAGCATCACCCACACTTGGAGCTTCCGCGCTTGGACACCAACGATTTGCCGCAATAATTCAGGATAAGTTACCCTCACAACATAGCAAGGGGAAGAAAATGAAAATACTACTTGTGACCGTTCCAGTCGAGGCATACACCAAGTCGGCATACGAACGAGATATTCAGGGAAAGGAAGTATTCTCCACGGTCAATCGAGCAGATGGCGTGTTACCGGTCATCCCGAAAATCGCGATCGTGAGCATCATCAAGTACATGGAAAAGGCAGGATACGAAAGACAAGATATCGATTTCTATGACGTTGATATGTTGCAGCCGACCGACGATGAATTTACGTCCTATCTTATGAAAACAAAACCGGATGTCATTGGATTGAGCGCCGTGGTGTCGACGTGCTATTCCCAGGTAAAGAGACTCTCGCATCTAGCAAGAGCAGCACTTCCAAGCACACTTATCGTGATGGGCGGTAGTCTGTCGGCCTCGGCCAATGTAGTCCTGAATAGATCCGATGTAGATATCTGCGTGGTTGGCGCCGGTGAACTCGCGTTTATGGAGTTACTCAAAGCATACGGAGGCGACCAACTGACACTCAACTCGGACACGCTGCGCAAGGTAAAAGGGCTGGCATTTCTAAATGCAGGAAAAATCGAGTTCACCGGCTACGGCGCGCCTATTCCTGGCGATGAGAACTATTATCCCGACTATGATCTGCTGCTTTCGGGGCTTAAGGACAAGCCTGAACTGCTGGCCAACTATTTTCGCCCTGGGATGGGCACCTATTACGTCCGATGCGATCCGCGATCAAAGCGCCAAAGCGAAATTCGACCAATGATGGCCCAACTGTGGACGACCAAGGGATGTGTGGCCCGGTGCACGTTTTGTCAGCGCTCCACCAAAGGTTATCGAGTGTTCAAATCTGAGAGCCTTGACGCCCACCTGAAGGAACTGCGAACGAGATTTAACGTAGGATTTGTCCTTATCATGGATGAAAGCTTTGGCTCGGACAGGCCCTACACGAAGGAGATTGCGGAGATCCTTCACCGCAATGAAATGTTGTGGTTTTGTGGTGGAGTACGGGTATCTACGGTAGACGCTGAATACGTCCAGTTCCTCAAGGATCATGGCTGCATGTCGCTGAAATTCGGCGTGGAATCGGGCAGCAAGGTGATCATGGATGTTATGGAGAAGAAATTTACGCCCGAGCGCGTGTTTGAGTCGTTGAAACTCCTTGCCGACAGGGATATGTATTCGCCGTTGGCGTTCATGGTCGGGATGCCAGGTGAATCCATAGCATCTGTGAAGGAAACTGGAAAATTTTGGGGCCGGTTGTGTCATATGCAAGGCACCCATCCGCGGCACGGTGTTACGTCCATATTTTATGCCCTCCCTCTCCCTGGAACGCCGCTTTTCGTTTACGGCCAGCAGAAAGGTGTGATAGGCACCTCGGTGGATGAAGAGGAGGCGTATCTTATCAACGTTGGGGCCGTGGGTGCGGAGAAACTGAATTACCCCAATTTGAATGGTTCCAAATTCTTAGATGTAATCTGGTGGGATTGCTTGGCTGTATTCGAGGCATTGAAGGAATTCTATCGGCTGGCAAGAGAGCGTCCATTGCCTAACCCGAAGACTTTCCTGCAAGCGGAGATTTACGAGGGTTACAAGATCGAACAACGACGGGTCGGTGCCATTGGGAGGATCAGATCAATTCTCAAGGATATGCTTTACTCCAAGTGGGTTTTCGGAACCCCGCTGGTTCATCCCGTTATCGTGATGCTGAGAATAAGGGTCAGCGTGCAATTCATGTACCGCAAATATTTTTTCAAGGTTCGCGGCATGGAATATAACCTATTCAAGGAGTGGCCGAAGATATCACAACTGGAAGCTACCGCCGGTACAAAGCCGATTAAACTATCCTTGAGGTCGATTGTGAACGACAAGCTGTTGATAGCGGGAGATGAAAACTACCCTGACCAGGTGCGCAAGGAACTTTCTATAGGTCTGTGAAGCGATCAATAAACATTCGCCAGAAGATAGTGATCCATTGCAAAACTATTTAACTGGCCTATCACGGATTACCGGTAATGGCGGTAAGGGAGGGGCAGGTGTCTATCGCGCCTTGATGCTTTCAATGTGCTACGATGAAGAGAGAATGCATGCAACAAAAGCCTAATTTCTATTTGACCAGGTTCGTAACGGTAAAAGACAAATACGGATTGCCATATACCGGCCTAATTCTCTACTACATGATGGCCTATTCTCTGCGGTATAGATTTGTGCAGTTTGCGAGAATTATCGGAGAACTTCTCCAGGGAAGATTCAGTATGAATTACTCCGTAAACAGTATGCTCGCGTACGTATATCGCCAGTTGAATAATTTTGAGGGCGAATGCAAGGCCTTGATGAGAATTGTGCCAGCCAATTGCCATGATATTGACCTTTTGTTTCGCGCGTCTGAAAGCGCGGCTTTTTCAGGGGACGTGGACAGCTTGGTAAGGCTTCGGGATATCGCCGCACAGGAGAGTGCGGCGATACATTTTCATATCAAAGGCCTATTGGCTTTCGTGAAAGGGGAGGCAAATTACGCGGTTCACTTCCAGGAAGCTGTCAGGTCTTTCTTGGATCCGGAAAGTATTGACTCGTCTGACGCATCGGGGAAATCGGTGAGTATATTGTTGCAGAAAGCCTATAAATCCGGGCGTCCCCTTCCCGAGTTTGTTAGAGCCGCCTCCAATATAAGGGAATTGTCCATTATCGATGAGTTGTTGAAGGTTGATGGCCCATCGCATCTACCGCCTTTGCTATCGGACGCTTTGGATGGGACAGCGATAACTGATTCTGGACTTACCAATCCGATCGTTCTCATTTCCTGCAGTACCGGTTACCTTCGAGTTTTTGCTGATTATTATATTCGCACCTTCCGGCGTAAGAATCTAAACATTGTCCATTTTCATGTCCTGGCGGATGATATGGAGGCCACGCGGAATTACTTGGAGGCATTAAAAAATAGGCACTCCAACGTTGGCTATTCAATAGAGGCGCTCTCCGGAAACTCGCAGACCTATATCACCCTGTCGCGATTTCTAATTTGCCGCGATTTAATGAAGCACTACAACAGCGATGTTCTCATCTCGGATATCGATTTATGTGTTTATTTTAATCTGGGTTCAATAGGTAGAGAACTTAGAACTCAAGGATGCGATTTTGGACTTTTTGCTCTAGGTTATCGCGTGCCTTGGGGGAAGTTTAGCATTGGTTTCAGCTATTTCAGGGTTGCCAACCACGCCAGCGACGTCTATTTAGATGTGCTTTCGAGGTATTTGGTATGGTTGTACTCTAATGGTGGTTTCTTTTCCATGGATATGGTAGGGGGAATGATGGCACATGAATATATGCTGGCGCGAGGCCATGATTTCAAGGTGCTGAATCTCTCGGGTTTTGCTGACCTTATGCAAATGCACACCAAGATACCGAAGAAGCTGCAGAGGGGGAAAATCGAAGTCAAATTCGGAAACGGCGCTCCTCAATGAGTACGCCTCCGGGCGTCCGTCCGCTGTTGGGAAAACGTCGAGGAATTTAAAAAAGATCGAGATGGGCTGACCTCTATACGGCAATTGACTTCAAAGAATTGATCAGCGTGCCGACGCAACTGCAGCGCCTAAAAATCAAAATCAAATGGGGAAGCGGGGAGGCGGTCCTCAATGAGGGCGCCTCCTGAAACAAGCCAGATTTGTTACACGGGAAAAATAAGGGGAAGATCCATGAAAAAGAAAGTAACAGCCCTTATCTTGTGCGGAGGGAAAGGCGACCGTCTTAGGCCGCTAACTGATTCCCTGCCGAAACCGTTGGTACTCCTGGGCGGTCGTCCTATCCTGAGTTACGTTATGAATCATCTGAAAAGGTATGGCATAGATGATGTGGTTATCGCGGCCGGGTATCAGAAGGAAAAAATTCATGAGTTCTTTGAAGAAAATCATTGTGGTCTGAATGTGAAAATAATGGACACGGGGAATGTTGATATTATCGAACGAATCAAGAGTTGTTCTTCACAAATCAGCGATGATTTTATTGTTTTATATGGTGACACTATCGCCGATGTGAACCTCGAACAGCTTCAGGCGTTTCATTTATCTCATAGCCTGAAAGCAACCATGACGCTTTGGCCGCTTAGAACTTCCTTTGGATTGGCCGAGCTGGATGGTGAAGGAAATGTTTTACAGTTCCGGGAAAAACCAGTTCTCGATCATTGGATCAATATTGGCTATTTTTATTACGAGAAAGAAATTCTTTCCTGGATAAAGGACTTTTCAACTTATGCCGCATTTCTGGAATTCCTGGCAAATCAAAAAGAACTGAAAGGATTCAAGCATCACGGACTCCATATCACCGTAAACTCACTTCGTGAGCTGGAAGACGCCGAGAAAAATATTCACGAGTTTGAGTTTAAATGACAAAGGTTATTCTAATAAATCATGAAAATTAAAGATAATTATTGGTTTAATAAAAACGTCCTGGTTACTGGCGTTAATGGATTTATCGGCGGAAATTTGGCTAAACATCTTGTAGAAAAAGGTGCCAACGTTTTCGGGGTCATTAGAAATTCTAAACGCGACACCATGCTCTATTATGAAAAACTGAATGAGAAAATTACCCTGATCGCTGGCGATATTACTGATAAGGATTTTCTTTCCAGAATCGTTTCTGAAGAACGGATTCAATCCGTCTTTCATCTCGCATGCCAAGTTGAAGTGGGGATTGGTCTTGTCAACCCCTATTTGACATTCGAATCGAATATCAAAGGAACCTACTGTCTGCTTGAGGCAATCCGGCAATACCCGCAAACCATTGAGTCAGTAATCGTTGCCTCAACAGACAAGTCTTATGGCAGTTACCCACGAGAAAAAATGCCATACAAGGAAGACTATCCTCTTTGCCCAAAATATCCTTATGATGTTTCCAAAGCCTGTGCTGATCTGATCGCCCAGTCTTATGCGACTGAGCTTTATAATTTTCCGGTTGTTGTGACGAGATTTTGTAATATCTTCGGTCCAGGGCAGCTCAATTTCTCAGCCATCTTTCCTGATTCGATCAGGGCGTGCTTAGGCTATGGGTCTTTCACGCCACGAGGTAATGGGTTACAAATCAGGGATTTTATTTTTGTTGAGGATGTTGTAGATCTTTACCTGTGTATAGGGGAAGGCCTTGCAAAAAAGCCTGAAAGGCTCCGCGGGCATATTTATAATGCCGGGACCAACACTCCTATATCAGTTCGTGAAATTTTGGAAACGGTTTACAAACTAACAGGCCAAGAACATTCCTTCAGCAATATATTAGAAGAGATGAAGGGTAAAGAAACCGTGGGTGAGATCGATTGTCAATATATGGATTTCGAAAAAGTTAATCAACATTTCGGCTGGTCTCCTAAGCATTCATTTGAGGGGGGCGTTATTAAAACGATTGAATGGTTTAGAAGATATTTAAAATATAAGTATGAATATTGATTATTGTCAACATCGTTTTTTGGCGTAACGAAAAAAGTTGAACACCCACTCACTTCTGTACGTCCCGCAATGATTAGGGCTGCTGTAGGGTTAGTTCGATTTGCGCTTAAATAGAAAACCCATAGCAGTTGTTTGCAGATCTGCCTGTAAATCACAAACCCATTCTTCAACTAAGTCATAGTTTTCTTCGAAAGGTTTATGAAGGTTGTTGTAGTTGAAGTTGCGTATTGGGAAAGATGCTTTATAGATCGACGGTGGGACGTGCTGAATAGCAAAAGTGTCTTCTGCTGCTTTTGTAATGGGAGTTCTATCAAATATTATGTATTGAGCGTTTGTTGCTACTGCGGGGGTATAAATAGTTTTGTGTAATCGGTCATTGGCAGGATACTGCCGCCTACTTAAAGGGAAATATATGACCAAACGCAAAGTAGCACAACCCGACCTGATTGATCTTTTACTCGCCGACTACCAGAAACCGGAAGACCTAATCGGCGAGAACGGAATATTAAAGCAGCTCACCAAAGCCATCGTGGAGCGTGCCTTGCAAGCCGAGCTGGCGGCCCACCTGGGCCACGACAAACATGAAGCCGTGGCCAACGACAGCGGCAACACGCGCAATGGCAGCAGCGCCAAGACCCTCAAGGGCGATTTCGGTGCCTTGCCCCTCGAGATCCCGCGTGACCGCGACGGCAGCTTCGAACCGCAGCTCATTGCCAAACATCAGACCCGCTGGACCGGCTTCGACGACAAGATTCTATCGCTGTATGCCCGCGGCATGACGGTGCGGGAAATTCAAAGCCACATTCAACTTCTTAGAAAGCACTCTTGCAGTGTCTTTGAATGGATTTTGGAGATTATGGCAACGGTGCGAAAAGATCAGGGGAAGCTGGGTCAGCTTTTCCAGTCGTTTTATTCCGATACCCGTGGCGAGCTGTGGGATTCGGAAGAGGCGCTCTGCGCTTTTTTTGAAAACGAGGAGAACTACAAGGCGTTGATGGAAGGTACCTATGGGGCCAATCTTATGGCCAAATATACTTTTTTGTCACGGATGGAGTGTTTTGACGAATGGATGGACGTAGTCTTCCGGATAACTCAGGATACTTTGGTGAGAAAATTGACCAGTGAGAGCGAAAAAAAGGAAATTGCCGAGTTTTTTGGTGAATTTAAGGAATATTGCCTTCGCGTAAAAAACATTGCCAGATTTTTTGAAGATGGATTCGAAGCAGAGCCATTTACGATGAAGCTTCGGTACGATTTCAATGAAATTGACCCCAATGACATTTTGAAGGCAAACAGGGGACCGAATAACGTGACCTTTGCGTTCTCCGATACTTCCAAGGCAATTATCGCCAATATAAAGCAGGATAAAAACTGGCGTTATAAGCTTCAACAACTTATCCGAATTAAAAATGGAGCGGAAAGTTTATATCCTAGGGACTCCACACTCGAGGGTGATTTCACCGAATACGTGACCAGCACAAAGGAGCGAGTATCTCGGGACCAATCATGGCGGTTATAGTCGCCCCCGAATTTGAGACCTGACATTTACGCGCGCTGGGGTGATCTGCTCCCCTTATAGCGTGCCAATGTAAAATTAGTACGTCCATCAATTATAGGAGAATTGCGGGCATGAGGAAGAGTCGATATACCCAAGAGCAAATCATTGGGTTCCTGAGGCAGGCTTAAGAGGTAAAGTATCTCGTCAATCACAAAAATAATTTTCTTCAAACACTGAAGTTTTCTCTTGAAACAAAAAAGATTGTTGAGCGTTCTGTATATCTCTGTGCTGAAATCATCCTTGATATTGTAGACCTGCTTATTATAAAAAAGGGTTATCCAAAGGCATCCTCTTATAGCGACTCGATATATAAACTGGGAGACTACCATCTTGTTTCTGAAGAGTTTGCTGGTAAATTTGTATATATTGTGGGATTACGAAACTTTCTTGCTCATGATTATCAGAAAGAGGAAATTATGAAAGAGATTAATATCGCAGGTCGTAAGGTTGGCACCGCTTATCCTCCACTTGTAATTGCTGAAATAGGAATTAATCATGAGGGTGATTTCAATAAGGCAATTAGGATGATTGATGATGCAGCCTTGTCAGGATGCGAATGCGTGAAGTTTCAGGCACATGTGATAGATGATGAAATGATTCCCAACAATGTCATCCCCGGCAATGCAAAAGAATCAATTTGGGATATTATGAGCCGGTGCGCTTTGACAGAAAAACAGGACAAAAAACTGAAAGAATATACGGAAGCAAAAGGAATGATTTATCTCAGTACGCCTTTCTCCCGCGCAGCGGCAGAAAGGCTGGAGAGGCTCGGGGTCACGTCATATAAAATAGGTTCAGGAGAGTGTAATAACTATCCTCTCATTGAACACATCGCCCGCTATGGAAAACCTGTCATTCTCAGTACAGGTATGAACAATATCGCAAGCGTGGAAAAATCCGTGGAGATATTACGAAGATTCAATGTGCCATACGCACTGATGCATTGCACCAGCATCTATCCCACGCCCTATGATAGGGTCAGGCTTGGTGCCATGCAGGAGCTGCAAAATGCCTTTCCCGATGCCGTAATAGGATTGTCAGATCATTCAATGTCCATATATCCATGCATTGGTGCGGTTGCACTCGGCGCTTCCATTCTCGAACGGCATTTTACTTCCGACAAAACATGGCCGGGACCTGATATCGAGATATCGATGACACCCGATGAGCTTAAGGAGTTGATAGAGGGCAGCAGGGCTATATTTTTAGCGAGAGGCGGCGCTAAAGAAATTTTAAAGGAAGAAAAAGCAACCATAGATTTCGCCTATGCCTGTGTCGTCACAATCAGAGATGTTGCTGTCGGCGAACGATTCACAGTGGATAATATATGGGTAAAGCGTCCCGGTACTGGTGAGATCAAGGCTGAATTTTTTAATGATATATTAGGGGAAAAGGCTGCCACAGACATCCGCAAAGATACACAGATTACATGGAGTATGGTGATACCATGAAAAAAATAGTCTTTTTAACAGGCACACGGGCAGATTTTGGGAAATTAAAGCCACTTATGCTTGCGGTAGACAAGTGTAAGGAGTTTGCCCTTCACATATTTGTCACCGGCATGCATATGCTCCCCCAGTATGGTCAGACTGAAATAGAAGTAAGAAAAACCGGATTTAAAAACATATTTCCATATATTAATCAATTTTCAGGTGATTCAATGGACGTAGTTCTTGCACATTCGATTCTTGGGATCGGGAGATATCTCGAATTGCTGCAATCTGACTTGCTTGTTGTACACGGTGACAGAGTGGAGGCATTGGCTGGTGCAGTTGTCGGGGCGCTGAATAACATAAGGGTGGCACACATAGAAGGCGGCGAGATTTCAGGCACCATTGACGAATCACTCCGTCATTCGATAAGCAAGCTCGCACATATCCATTTTGTGGCGAATCAGGAAGCGAAAAAAAGACTTATTCAGATGGGTGAGTGTGAGGATGATATATATGTGATAGGTTCGCCTGATATAGACTTGATGACAGCAGAGAATCTTCCGTCACTTCAAGAAGTAAAAAAATATTATGGGATCGATTTTGACAATTTTGCCCTTGCGATTTTTCATCCCGTTACAACGTCTCTAGCGACATTGCAGGAAGAAGTGCGCCACTATATCAAAGCGCTCTGTGAATCAAAGCTAAACTATATTGCAATCTACCCAAATAACGATTCAGGATCAGAAATCATCCTTGGTGCATTGAAAGAACTTGCGGCTAATAAAAGATTCAAAATTTTCCCATCGCTTCGGTTTGAATACTTTTTGGTTTTGCTCAAAAATGCCCGTTTCGTTATAGGGAATTCCAGCGTCGGCGTCCGTGAAGCTCCCTTTTACGGTATCCCCTCTGTTAACATAGGTAGCCGCCAGAAAGGCCGTTTTTTTCATCAAACAATTGTTAATACCGTGCCCAAGAAAAAGCCCATTCTGGATGCAATAAGAGCAACAGGTAATATCAAACGTATCCCATCAACTCATTTCGGTGACGGAAAAAGCACCGAACGGTTCATTAAAATATTGAAGGGAGGGAAGATATTTCAGACAAAAATCCAGAAGCATTTTGTGGATTCTGATTGAATATGAACGCTATAGAAAAAAATATCCTGGCTATTATTACCGCTCGGGGTGGGTCAAAGGGGCTTCCCAGGAAGAATCTTCTTCCTTTAAGAGGCAAGCCGCTTATTCTTCATACCATTGAAGCTGCAAAAAAAACCCTGGCAATAAGGCGATGCATTGTCAGCACTGAGGATGCAGAAATAAAGGAAATAAGCCTTAGAAACGGCGCAGAAGTTATAGACCGTCCCCTGGTTCTCGCAGATGATAACTCGCCCAGCAGTGACGCTGTCAGACATGTCCTAGAGTTGTTGAGATGCCTAGGCGAAATGCCCGAATATTTTGTTCTTCTCCAGCCTACGTCGCCATTGAGGACCGCGGCTCATTTGACAGCATGCCTTGAGCAATACTTTAGATCAGGCGCAGCGTGTGCTATAAGTGTTGTCGAAGCGGAGCATCATCCTTACAAATGCTTTACTCTTGATGGGAAATATTTGAACCCTTTTGCGGACGAAAAAAGCCTTGAGATGCCTCGTCAAGCACTGCCGCGGGTATATCGGCAGAACGGTGCTATATATATTATGCCGACAGAACTGTTCCTTAAAAAAGGATGTTTTTATGCATCACCGGCAATGCCGTTTATAATGGATCCCAAAGACAGTATTGATATAGACACGCCATTGGATTTCCAATTGGCAAAAATCATTGTGGAGAAGGAATGATAAAAAAATTTAAATTTATTATAAAAAAATATTTTGAAAATTGGCTGCCACCGATACTCTTGAGATATTTATATCGATGTGCAGAGGAGCTTAAATTTTCATCCTATTCCCATAAAGAAATATTAGCAAAAAATAAGACATTAAAAGGTGCCGGTAAAGGGAAGCGGGCGTTTTTGCTTGCAACTGGGCCAAGCCTGAAGAAAGAAAATCTTAAGAGTCTGGCAGGAGAAGATTGTTTCTCGGTCAGTAATTTCTTCCTTCACGAGGATATCAATCTTATAAAGCCGAAATTCCATTTCTTTGCATCTTATCACGAGCCGATAATTTTTGAAAATTATGCACAATGGCTCGCCAAAGCAGACAGAGAATTGCCCCCTGATACAAAGATTTTTCTTGGTCATAAGGCACTTGATATTGCGAGAGAATTTAAATTGTTTCCGAACAGAGAGGTGCACTATCTATATATGGTGAGTCATCCATCGCGCAATAACGTGGATATAACTAGAGGTGTTCAAAGTCCCCAGACGGGACCATTGATGGTATTGCCAGTTCTTTTATACATGGAATATAAAAAAATATATCTGCTCGGGTGTGACCATACCCAGTTGCGAGACTATAAAAAGTCAGTGACTAATTTCTATGAAAAAGAGAAGGATGTTCGGGTAATTAAACCTGGTACATCCATTTGGATTGACATAATACAGGAAATGCAAGCAAATCTAAACGTGTTCCTTCAATACGACTTTTACAAAAAGATTGCTGAAGATTCAGGAATGATTGAAATAATCAATCTTTCCTCTGATTCGTGGCTTGATATTTTTGGTTTTGGCAACATCAAAGAAGTATTTTCTGAAAAGCCTGGATAAGCCTGCGTGTTATAAGTTGTTAGTTTTGCTAATATTTTTTGTTTTATGGAAGAAGATTTCCTTACAGTAGCTGAATATGAAATGAGTAGCTAATGAAAAAATGTCTAATATGTGAATCACCAATTGAACCATTTATGTCATTTGGTAAGATGCCAATTGCAAATGGATTCCTTTCTCTCGATCAATTTGCGAATGAATGTTTTTTTGAGTTAAAGGTGGCATTTTGTTCAAATTTATGAAGGCAAAACGGGGGTTAATATGTCAGTAAACAATATAGTTTTTTCTACTCCATGGTTTAATATTGTAGCCAAAGAAGTTAAAAACTCTCTATCTCACTGTTATGCTATTGTCAGTGGCACGCCACACTCTAACTATAAAGGGATAAAATTTCTTGAGAAAAACGAGGTCATAGATTTATGGGGGATCGTGGCCAAAGGACAATTATTTGGCTATTTGATTTCAATTTGGGATAACCCCCAGAAAAAAGCTCCTGTATAGCTTTACTTTCAAGAATGCTTAGTATAAAAATTACACTTTCCTCTAAATAATCTTCAAGGAGGTTGCAGTGGGGAGGAAGCAATTGGTATTCAATCTTTATGGAGAGGCGCGGATATGAAAGTTGTTAGTCGATTGATAGGTTTAGTTAGCTCAATCAATAATCAACGAAAATGCAGAAACCCAAATCTTGTTACTGGGCAAATTGTTATCCGAAAGTGTCAAAGCCAAAAAGCGCATAAATTCGATAACAAAAGTCGAATTTAAAGTTTTCTCTCAGTTTGACGATGATGGAATTATTCAATGGTTAGTAAATAATCTTGAATTTCCAAATAAGACCTTTATCGAGTTTGGGGTAGAAAATTATAGAGAGCCTAATACAAGGTTCTTGATGATGAACGATAATTGGTCTGGCTTTGTTATGGATGGGTCCGAGCAAAATGTGTCGTATATAATAGATTCAGAGTGCTATTGGAAATATGAGCTTTTTGCCAAAGCCGTCTTTATTGATCGTGAAAACATTAACGAGATACTCTCCTCCTGTCCCTTTGATAAAGAGGTTGGAATTCTTCATATCGATTTGGATGGCAATGATTACTGGATATGGAAAGAAATCGAGGTGATTTCCCCAATTTTCGTAGTTTTGGAATACAATGGTGCGTTCGGTATTGATAGGGCAATAACAATTCCCTATAATAAAAATTTTGTTCGAACCAACTCCCATTATAGCAATCTATATTGGGGCGCCTCGCTGAGAGCGCTGCATCAGTTGTCAAAACAAAGATGGTACTCGTTTATTGGGTGCAACAGCGCAGGCAATAATGCATATTTTGTCCGAAAAGATAAGCTTAATGATATTGTTAGAGAAACGTCGATCGAACAAGGGGACGTTGTTTCTAAATTTAGGGAGAGCAGGGATAGAAGCGGCAGATTAACGTATATAGCAGGAAATGAACGCATTGGGCTTATAAAAGGGATGCCTGTCTATAACATAGATACAAATTCACTTGAAGATATCTGATTAATGGCGGCTCTATTATGGCTCTTAATCGGACGGCTATTCATCTTTTCGGGCACCATGTGCGCATGGATCTTGAAAGTGTTTATTTACATGTAATCATGGATTGTGCTCAGGCACGTGGAGCAATATATTAGGAAAAATAGCAGTCTGCTACGACTACAAAATATTGGTAGGCTTTTTCTATGTAAAATATGCCTTTAGCACTTCTAATGGCATGACAGGGCTTCGGTAAAGGAGTCAGTACAGATAATAAATAATAAAGGAGGTTTCTGTGGTTGCATGTCGTATGTGTAGAAGTAATAATTTGTATAAGTTTCTTGATTTGGACTTCACGCCGCCCGCAGACCAGTTCAGAAGAAAGGAGCAGATGAAAGAACAGGAGATATACTATCCTCTGGAAGTTTATATGTGTGATGATTGTGGTTTGGCACAATTAACTTATGTTGTATCGCCGGAGATATTGTATCGCAATGATTATCCGTATGAGTCATCAACCACCAAGACTGGTCATGCACACTGGAAATCTTTTGCTAAAGAGGTAGTCGGCAAATTTGGATTAGGTAAAGATGATCTTGTTGTTGACATAGGCAGTAATGTCGGGGTGCTTCTTGAGGCTTTTAAGGACAACGGTGTTACCGTGCAAGGTGTTGACCCTGCGGCCAACATTGTCATGCTTGCCCAGAAAAGGGGATTAGATACGATATGCGATTTTTTCAACAGCGAGTCCGTTGATAGAATTCTTTCGGAGAAGGGCAGAGCTTCTGTAATAACCGGTACCAATGTTTTTGCGCACATAGACGACCTTCCTATGCTAATGTCCAACATAAAAAGGCTACTCAAGAAAAAAGGAGTATTCATTTTTGAAGCTCCATATCTTGTGAACTTAATAAAGAAGATTGAGTATGACACGATATATCATGAGCACCTTTCATATCTTTCTGTAAAACCATTGATAAACTTCTTCGCACAACACGGCATGGAAGTGATAGATATACTGCTAGTTGACATCCACGGCGGATCATTCAGGGTTTATATTTCGGAGAAGGGGATCTATCCGGTGGCAGATATAGTTAATCGGTTACTGGAAGAGGAAAACACCATGGGGCTTTACACGCACGCGACCTTGGACAAGTTTTCCGCTGAGGTAAAAAAGAATCGCGAAGAATTGACGTGGCTTTTACACTCCTTGAAGAGGGAAGGCAAAAGCATCGTAGGTGTGAGTGCGCCGGCAAAGGGCATGACTCTTCTCAATTACTGCCGTATAGGCAATGATTGGCTTGATGTCGTTACCGAAAAATCAAAGCTCAAGATAGGAAGATATACGCCGGGAATGCACATACCCGTGGTATCTGATGACTATCTTCTTGAAAAACAGCCGGACTATGCTCTACTTCTGGCGTGGAACTTTGCGGAGGAGATAATGAAAAACCTTGATGAATTCAGAAAAAGAGGCGGCAAGTTCATTATACCCATACCGATGCCTAAAATAATTTAATAATTCATAAGGAGAGAAAGACAATGAAAAAAATCATTATTCAGCCTGCCCATACCGATGCAAGGGGAATAATAACCGATCTGCTACAAGACGAGACAATTAATGCAGTTACAATTATATCCTTTAAGAGGGGAGCAGTGAGGGCAAACCACTACCACAAGAAGACCTTCCAGTGGAACTATATAATGTCTGGGAGAATGAAACTGGTAACTTGCATTCCAGGAAAAGAAATCCGAGAAACAATTATGGAAAAGGGAGATTTTGCTGTTACAGAACCCCATGAGCAACATGCGCTTGTGGGGCTAGAGCAATCTGAAGTCCTAGTGCTCACAAAGGGTCCTCGTGGTGGAACAGAATACGAGAGTGACACATACCGACTTGTAAAACCATTAGTTAAACCTAATTAATCTATTATTTATCTGCAACTTAATAGGATTGGAGAATAAGTGTGAAGAGAGAGATTCCTGTTTCAAAACCATTTATCGGTGAAACTGAAATTCAATATGCAAATGACGCACTCAGTAAAAACGCAATTTCGGGTTTTTTTGGAGAATATATTTCTAAATTTGAAACGGCTTTTGCTAATTATTCTGATTGCAAATATGGAGTAGCGACATCCAGTGGAACTACAGCACTTCATCTTGCATTGCTTGCGCTTTCTATTGGAAAGGATGATGAGATTCTTGTCGCTACTTTAACTAATATGGCTAGCTTTTTTGCTGTTATCTATCAGGGCGCAAAACCAATACCTATTGATATTGAAGAAGATACACTGAATATTGACCCAAATATACTAGAATCTAAGATTAGTCCCAGAACAAAGGCAATTTTGGTTGTCCACCTTTTTGGACATCCAGTAAATATGGATCCGGTAATGGTTATTGCTAGAAGGCATAATCTATACGTAATTGAAGATTGTGCCGAAGCGCATGGCGCTATATACAAAGGGAAAAAAATCGGGGGCATAGGAGATATTGGGTGTTTCAGTTTTTATGCCAATAAAATAATCACAACAGGTGAGGGAGGTATGATTACTACAAACAACTATCCTTTAGCCGAGAAAGCACGGTCGTTGAAAGGTTTGGCGTTTGGAGATACGAATAAATTTATGCATAAGGATATTGGTTATAATTATCGAATGACAAATTTGCAGGCCGCTATTGGCTATGCTCAACTCGAGAAAATTGAAACAATAATAAATAGAAAAAGAGCAATTGCCCGGTACTACAGCGAAAAACTTAATAACTTAGAATGCTTACAGCTTCCAATTGAAAAATCATATGCCCGTAACGTTTATTGGATGTATCACATGGTTTTAAGAGGTAAAGCAAACGGACATAGAACCTTGATAATGAAAAAACTTCTTGAGAAGGGAATAGAGACAAGGGAAGGCTTTATCCCTTATAATATGCAAGACATTTTTATCAAGAGGGGATGGACACGTCTTGAAGATTGCCCAAAGGCAAACGATGTAGCAATGAATAGTTTTTATTTACCTAGTGGCACGTCTTTGACAAATGAGGAATTGGCGTATGTTGTTACAAAATTAATAGAGATTTTGGAGTCTATATAATGAGTCAAAAAGGAAGTGGTGCAGAAAATATATTCTCGGAATATGCCGCTTATTATGACATACTTTATCAAGATAAGGATTATGCTGGAGAGGCTCTTTTCATATCCCAGTTAATTGATAAACTATTATCCAAAAATAGGAGGAATATCCAGTTGCTTGATCTTGCCTGCGGGACCGGACGGCACGCAATGGAGCTATCGAAGCTAGGTTATCAGGTTGAGGGAAGTGATGTTTCCGAGAAAATGATCAGAATAGCCAAAGAAGAAAGCAATAAAAATAATTTTGGCATCACATTTTACAATGAATCTTTTCAAACTGCGGGAAGGTTAGGGAAAAAATACGATGTTGTCTTGTCCCTGTTTTCTGCAATTTGCTACATAACCTCCTACAATGACCTTTCGATTGCTTTCAGGAATATTTCCTCTCTGTTAAATGCCGAAGGTATTTTTATCTTTGATTTTTGGAATGGTAATGCGGTTTTAGATAGCTTTTCACCAATACGCATAAAGAGAATGGCTAAAGATGGGAAGGAGATTTTGCGTATTTCGGAAACGACCTTAGACAAAATCACGCAAACTGCGAATTTAAAATTCAAATTTATATTGATTCAAAACAACAGCATCAGTAAAGAATTTCAAGAGGAACATAGAGTGAGATATTTCTTTTTGCAAGAAATGGTTGATTTCCTTCATGCAAATAGATTTGAGGTTATATTTCGATGTCCCTTCATGAATCATTTGAAGGATATTGATGTGGCGGATTGGAATACTGCCTATGTTGTTCGCAAACTAAAATAAATTAGTTACTACAAGAAAATAATTTGCCATAGAATATATGTTGCAAAATCAATTTCAAATAATTCCTTAACATGCTTAATGGCCGATCTCTAAAACTGAATATTGCGGTTGTTTTAGACCAGGAAATCTTTCATGGAGGTGGTTTTCAGTATGGATTATCAATAATATTGCTATTAAAAAAAAATGAAAATGAAAAATATAATTTTATTTTTTTTACTACATTTAAAAAAAATATTGATATTTTAAAAAAAAACAACATCGAAGCGGTTTCTTTAGGTTTATCTAGAGCTAATAAGATTTTTAGTTATATAAAAAGAAACCAGTCAATATACAGAATGCAGAAAGCATTAAAAATAAATTTAACGAATAAATTTGATAGAATACTAAAAAAATACAATATAGATTTAATCTATTTCATAACGCCATCAAGTTTCTCTTTATTCACTGAGCAATTTAATTTTATTTTTACTGCATGGGATTCATGCCATAGAGATTTTCCAGAATTTCCGGAAGTAAATATTTATGGAGAGTTCGAAATAAGAGAAAATCTATACAAAAATGCACTCCCAAAAGCTACAAAGGTTATTACGGAATCAGATTTAGGCAGAATTAATATAATAAATAGGTATAACCTCGATGCGGATAGAGTTGTATCCTTGTCCATGTTGCCGTGGATAGCTTCAAATGCAAATTTTATGAAAGTCTCAGACGAAGAATATAAACAAAATTACGTTGATATAAAGAAAAAATATAATATTGAAGGTAAATATATTTTTTATCCTGCACAGTTCTGGCCTCACAAAAACCACATCTATATCCTTGAGGGGTTGAAAATTCTGAAAGAAAAATACAACAAAAAGATATATGCTGTATTTTCAGGTTCAGACAAAGGAAATTTAGGATGTATTCTCAAAAAAACCAAAGAATTGGGGTTAGAAGATCAGATTTACTATATCGGGTTTGTAGATAGTCAGGAAATGCCGTATCTTTACAAACAGGCACTAGCCCTTGTCATGCCCACTTATTTTGGGCCTACCAATATTCCTCCTTTAGAAGCCTTCAAACTGGGATGTCCAGTCTTGTATTCTGATTTGCCAGGTCTACGAGACCAAGTGAAAGGTGCGGCTTTGTTGCTTGATTTGAAAGATCCTGAAAGCCTCGTGAAAAATTTGTTAAAAGTGATTGGAAATTCAGCGGATATTAAAACTCTCATTGCAAATGGCTATAGAATAGTCGAAAGCTGGACTGATCAGGATTATTGGTATAAATTAAAAGAGATTTTTGATGAGTATGCTGTAAAGCTTAAATGCTGGAAGCAATAACTATAAATAGTATATTTTCTTGTCTGAATCCTTATATCTTTGAATCTTAATTTAAGCGTTACATTTCCTCTTAATAATCGAATTGCAAGGGATGCAATTATATCTCAATTAAAGCAAGGGTAGCTTCAGTGGCATTGAAAAATCATTTAGAATTGAAGGAACTTGAGAATATTTATTGTTCTCGCGATAATTACAAAATAGTCGATATAGAAATCCCAAAAGGTGTTTATACTGAAAAGTGTTATGTGTTCTTTTCTAGTCACTCAATTTATTATCCTAATAGCGACGAAATATTTGAAGAGGTAATAGTAAGAAATGATAGGTTTGAATGGGTCAACTGTGTACCCCTGGACTATTCTAGGGCTATCTTTTTAAGGGATTTGAAGAAACAGTGGTATTTTACTGGTATTAACAGCAACATTAACTCGTTTGAAAGATTGAAGCTTTGGCTTAGCGAACAAGTTAATGGATACGATGAAGTGATTTTTGTGGGATCTTCAGCCGGAGGGTATGCTTCAACGTTGCTTGGTGCGGCATTAGGCGTAGACAGAGTGTTCAATTTCGCGGGGCAGTTTTTTCTGCGAGATTTTATCAAAAGCGCATTAGACAGAGAGTTGAATCCGATTCTCGTTAAATACAGCGAATCAGAAAGTCACAAACATCTTTATGACATAAGCTATTATTTAAAACTTTGTTCTTCAAATTTTGGAAAATTTGTGCGTTTTGTGATGCGTAAAATAATTTCAAAATTTCCCTGAAGAGATTAGCGCTAATATTTCTTTTGGTTTCAAAAATGCACAAAGAAAAGGTTTTAATCATTAAGCTGGGTTATTCAGAAACACTGGACGGCGAGATCGGAATGAACACGAGCTTGGGAGATATACTCAGGAGTACTGTACTTCTGCATCTATACAAAAATGCCCATGTTACCTGGTTAGTAGACGAAAAGGCGTCCCCGTTACTTAGGGGGAATCAGTTTATCTATAGAATACTTCCCTATGATCTTACCTCGGTACTGCAATTACGATTGGAACGATTTGACACGGTCATTAACTTGAAAAAGTACCTGGAGTATGCGCCTTTTCAGATCCTATTAATGCCTGGCGCCGATATGGTTTTAGGTTCGATCCTTAACATGGCGTATCTCTTGCTTATGACGGTTCTCAACACGTATTAGAGATTTGCATGGATAGAAAAATACAAGATAAATACTTTAATCGATATAGGTGCAAATATTGGTCAGTTTGCATTGGAAATGGGTAAAAAGTATCCAGATATTGAAATATACTCATTTGAGCCTATTCGTGATGCATTTGAAGAATTTCGGCAAAACACACACAAATACAAGAGAACAAAAGGATTTAATATAGCTTTGGGGGATATTAAAGGCTCCTCAAAAATCTTGAAAAATGATTTTTCAGCTTCTTCTTAGGTATTGGAAATGGCAGACTTACATAAAGAAACATTTCCTTATACTAAAAATATGCATGAAGAGAATGTTATTATTAAAAGGCTCGATGATTTTATCCAAGAACAAGGTATTAAGTTAAAGTATGATTTGATGATAAAGTTAGATGTTCAAAGTTATGAAGACAGAGTTTTAAAAGGTGGGATGCATACAGTGGAAAATGCTAAAATTTTAATATGTTTTGTAAGCAAATTAAGCTATCTATGGCAGCGACTTTGTATACAAGATGTTGAACATGTTCAGCATGACAGCATACGTCATTCTGCGCGGCAGCGGAGAATCTGTTTTAAAATAAAAAAGTCACGGTGGCAGGCAGCCTGATTTAAATTCAGAAGTCCTAAAGTGGAGTGAATATTTACTATTATGAATATATTATTTGTGTGGCCAAATAAAGATCAATTTGGTTTTAAACCCATGAGTTTGTCGTTATTCTCTGCTATTTTGAAGCAAAAAGGGCATAATGTTGCTTTGCTCGATACTACTTTTATAGACTTTGGTTTTAAGGATAACACGGAAGTTAGAAGTAAACTTAGAATTTTTAAAGAGGTTGATTTTGGTAAGTATGATATGACAAAAAAGAAGGTAAATTTGGAACAAACACTTCTTAAGAAATTGATAGAATTTAATCCTGACGTGGTAGGTGTTTCCGCTTTGTCTGATGAAGTGTATATAGGGGTTGAAATTTCAAGTATGGTAAAAAAGTGGAATAATAAAGCTGTAGTTGTCTGGGGTAACAAGGCGGCAACCATGGCACCTGAGAAAATACTCAAATGTAATGATGTGGATTTTGTGTGTATTGGCGAAGGGGTTGAGTTTATACAGGAGTTTATTGACTGTATTTCTTTAAATGAAAATCCAAAGAGAATTAGAAATATTGCATATAGAGATAGTGACGGTAAAGTTCAAAAAAATAGTTTAAGACCGTACTTTCAAGATTTAGATTCCTTGCCATTCTTTGATTGGTCAATTTTTGATGAACGGCAATTTATTAAACCGTTTGATGGGAAAGCATATAGAGGCGGAGACCATATGTTATATTGGGGTTGTCCCTATAAATGTACGTATTGTCTCAACGACTCCTATCGAAAACTATACGGGTCAAAGGCTGGTCTTTTTCTAAGATGCTATAGTGTTGATAGAATTATTGAGGAATTGAGATACTTAGTCGGTAAGTATGGAATAAATTTCTTTAAATTTCATGATGAAGATTTTTGTCTCAAACCGATGGATTATTTTCATGAATTAGCTGAAAAATATGCAAGGGAATTGGGAATTCCTTTTACTATTATGGCGAATGCTCGAAATATAACTAAAGAAAAGGTGGCGATTCTTAGTAAAATGAATTGTGTAAGTGTTACTTTAGGTATTGAAACCGGTAATCAAAAATTAAGAAAAGAAATACTAAAGCGAACGGAAACTGAAGAGGAAATTATAAACGCTACCAAGATGTTGAATGGTGCTGGCATTCGTACTTCTGCTTTTAATATGCTAGGTATTCCTTTTGAAAATAGAAAAACTGTTATGGAAACCATTGAGCTAAACAGGAAGGCAGAAGTTCAATATCCTAATGCTGGGTTTTTCTTTCCATTGGAAGGAACAAAGCTTAGGGAGATTGCAATTGAAAATGGATTTTTTGACGGTAACTCCTACACGGTATTCCAAAATGATCGGCCATCGTTAAATTTTCCAGATATATCTACAGATGAGCTTATTGTTTTGCGTGAGCGTTTTGTATTATATGTGAAAATGCCTTATGCCTTTTATAAGTATATTGAACGTTCAGAAAAACCAGATGAAATAGGGAAAAAATTAACAGATGAATTGTATAAAATATACGATAAATCCGTGTTTACTAATGATGGTTTTTGGAATGACAATGGCAAGTCCAGCGAATATTTGAAGAACTTAGAAACTATTTATTTAGGAAATTAATGATGGAAAATATTCAATTAGGTAAAAGGGCCGTTGGTGGTAATATGTCTGTTTATATTATTGCTGAGGGTTGTGACAATCATATGGGGAGTCTTGAAACGGCTAAGGAAATGGTATTGCAGGCAAAGCTTGGGGGGGGCTGATGCCATTAAATTTCAACACCATCTGCCAGATGAAGAAATGCTGCCTGATATTCCAATGTCAGACAACTTTAATATGTCACTTTATGAATTTCTTAAAAAATATGCCCTTACACTTAAACAACATATTGAATTAAAATCTTATTGCGAATCCATTGGAATACAATACCTCTGCACTCCTTTTAGCTGGAAAGCTGCTCAGGAATTGAATGAAATAGGTGTTGATGCATTCAAAATAGGTTCGGGAGAAATAACAGATGTCCCAACTTTGAAAAGAATTGCCGGTTTTGGGAAGCCTATGATTGTTTCAACTGGAATGAGCACTTTTGAAGAAATTGACAGAACTTACAATGTATTAGTCGAATCAAATGTACCGTTAGTTTTAATGAATTGCGTTTCGGAATATCCTCCTGCCTATGAGGATATAAATCTAAAGGTTATAAATAAAATGATTGATCGATATCCAAAGGCGATAATTGGCCATTCAGACCATACACCCGATTTGTACACGTGTTTTGCTGCAGTTACAATCGGCGCCAAGGTTATTGAAAAACATGTTATTCTTGATAAAAGACAGCTAGGCCCTGACCAATCTGTATCTATTGATTTTGCTGATTTATATCCTTTGGTAGAAGGTGTGCGAAAGATAAAATTTGCTTTGGGTACCACCGAGAAAAAAGTTCATCAACGGGAAAAGCAAATTCGAGAATGGGCCTTTAGGAGTTTGGTCTCTACCAAAAGTATTAATGTCGGAGAAGTAATTACCGATGACATGATATGGTCAAAAAGACCGGGGATAGGAATACCATCGCATATGCGCAATAAGGTTATAGGTCTAAAAGCAAAAAAAGATATTCCCGCTAACAAATTATTGTCTTGGGATGATTTTGAAATTAGATAAAATTTATAAGTAATGAAATTGTTATTTATAACCGGATCTAGAGGCGAATGGGGGTATATTCGTCCGATTATACGTCTTTGTCAAAAGAGAAACGATGTAGAATTTTCACTCTGTGTTACAAATATGCACCTCCTTCCTTTTTTTGGTTTATCCATAAATGAAATTGGAAATGATGGATTTAAAGTAGACCATGTTATTTATATATCCCTTGACGGTTATAATCATTATACGATGGTAAAATCACTTGGGATTTTTCTTTCATAAAGGAGTTCTGTTATTTTGTCTCTTTCGGTCATGGTTAGATGTTTGTATTGGTTTTCCATAGACACTTAGGATAGCATTTTCCTTTCTGCTTTCCCAAGTGTTGCACTTCAATGTTGAATGTGCTAAATATAAAAATATGAATATTTATTTTTATCTTGCTCTTATGATTGAACATTCTTTGATGTAAATATAAATAACTATTGTTTAACTATTTAAAAATTCCTACTGTGAAAATACTGCTTGTTCAATCGATCAAAGATAAAAAACGCGTTTTAAACTTGATGCCCCACCTCGGATTAGGCTATTTAGCCACGTCTTTAAGGGAAAAGGGTACTGTTCAAATACTAGATTGCGTTAAAGAAAAATTTGATTTTGATGACTTTGCTTTCTTTATAAAAAAGAACCAACCTACAGTTGTTGGATTTACAATGTTCTCGTGTGACAGTGAAAGTGTTAAGCAAGGTATCGAAATTGTTAAGCGTATAAATCCGAATATTGTAACTGTGGTTGGTGGTCCACATCCATCGGGAGATTCTCACGGAACAATGAAATATTTACCCGAAGTTGATTTCGCTTTTAAAGGAGAGGCAGAAACGAGTTTCCCATTACTTATTGATTTGCTACTAAATGGAAACAGTGCTGACGAAAGGCAATTTTCAGCCATTCCCGGCTTGGTTTGGAAAAAGGATAATACGATTGTTTGTAATCAACCTAAATTTTCTGATGACCTGGATTCCCTTGGCTTCCCGAGTTGGGATTTAATCATGCCACATACATACAAAGGTGTACCAAACGGCGTATTTTTAAAACAGGCCCCTTTTGCACCTATTATTACAACACGAGGGTGTCCATATGCGTGCACTTTTTGTGCAGGACACAATGTAACTGGGAAAAAAATCAGAAGGCGAACGATTGATCACATTATTGAAGAAATCAAGATATTACACTTAAAGTATGGTATTAGAGAAATTCATATTGAAGATGATAATTTTACCTTTGATAATGAGTTTGCCAAAAAAGTGTGTGAAGAGATAATTAGGTTGAATTATCCTCTCACCTTTTCCTGCCCCAACGGAGTTCGCCTGGACCGGGTTGATAGAGAATTGTTGGAATTGATGAAAAGGGCAGGTTGGTATATTATATTCGTGGGAATAGAGTCGGGCAGTGAACGTATCTTAAAACACATGAAGAAAAGTCTGAAAAAAGAACAGATTCGCGAAAAGGTTTCTTTAATACGAGATGTTGGGTTAGAGGCCTCGGGATACTTTATTTTAGGTTATCCCGAAGAAACAAAAGAAGACATTTACGAAACCATCCGATTTGCCAGATCACTTGATTTAAACTGGGCACAGTTTGCCACTTTTATACCAATACCAGGCAGTGACATAATACATTCTTCAAAGATTCACATTTTTGACGAAAATGTTAATTGGACAAACTTTTTTAATACAGAGGTACCCTATTCACCCCCTGGAATTTCGAAAAAGGAACTAAAGAAGCTGCAAAAAGAGGCCTTTTATAGTTTCTATGTGAGACCAAAAGTAATTTGGCAATTAATTAAAAAAATTAGGCGTGATAACTTTCGATTGATCATGAGACGATGTTTTGCATATCTCTTTAATTGATAATCTATTAATGCTATGAAAACACCGCTTTATAAGCAGAATAAGAAAATACTCTTTGTAACACCTTCTTATTCGAATGCTATTTACAAAAAATCTAAGATGAAATCAGTTATTGCCACGTTTCCGTTTGCTGGTTCTGCGGTGCTTGCTGGCGCATTAGTTCAATGCGATTATGAAGTCGCAATTGCCGACTTGAATGTAGCGGAAGACGCAGAAAGATATTTGATATCGAAATTAGAATCGTTCAAGCCGGATTATGTTGGTATAAGTTTTACCACACCGCTTTTCTATGAAATGAAGAAGATTGTGGAAATGATTAAAAAATTTAATAGAGAAATTACTGCAATTGCCGGCGGGCCTCATGCCTCCGCATTGCCGAGAGAAACGCTGCTGGGTACTTTGTTGGATCTTGTTGTTGTAGGCGAGGGAGATCAAACAATTGTGGATATCCTTTCGGGTAAGAAATGGGAATCCATACATGGGATAGCGTATAAACAAGGAAGAGATGTAGTGTCCACTCCAGTGAGAGGACTTGTGGAGAACTTAGATGATCTTTCGTATCCAGCCTGGCATCTTTATGACGTCAGTAAATATAGGGGTACACCCATATTTAATCGGGAAAATCCCCTTGGTTTTTATGAAACGAGCCGAGGGTGTTTCTCCCGATGCACCTATTGTAGTAGTCGGAATATTTTCGGCATGAAGTACCGGTATAAAACTCCTGAGAGGGTAGTTGATGAGATTGAATATATGTTAAAAATGGGTTTTAAGGAAGTACATCCTATAGATGATGGTTTTTCTACTGATATAAAACGTGCTAAGGCAGTATGTAATGAAATTATAAAGAGAGGGATAAAAATAAATTGGTATCCACAGGGTGGTCTTCGAGTAGACCGGGTAAACAAAGAGCTTTTTGATTTGATGTACAAGGCTGGATGTTACCGAATTCCCTTTGGCATAGAATCTGGAAGTCAATTAATCATTGATAATATAAAGAAGGGAATAAAACTTTGGCAGGTGGAACAGGCGGTAAAGTGGGCAAGGGATGCAGGGCTTGAGACCGTTGGCTATTTTATGTTAGGGCTTCCAGGTGAAACAGTTAAAACAATAGAGGAAACCATCGCTTTTTCACATAAGTTGGACTTGGATTATGCTAAATTTTCAATAACAATTCCATTGCCTGGCTCACCTTTATATGATGATTGGAAAAGGAGTAATATAATTAAAACGGATAACTGGGAAATGTTTAATTTTGCCTCACCTGACGAAGTGTATGCGCATCCAAACTTGAGTTGGGACACTTTAAATAAATATTATAAAAGAGCTCATCGTGCCTTTTGTTGGAGGTTTGCGTATATTTTTAAGAGGGTTATTCGCAACTTTAAAGACTTTAATTTTATTGAGGATGTAAAAGCCGCTTTGAAGGTTAAGTGGTAACACAAAGCACCTATACCTTATGATATGGTAAGGTTTGGAGATGCTTATTCCCGAAGTAGGGATATGGAGGTGAACATTTTGCAAAATGAATTAGAGTTGTCGGTTATAATGCCTTGCCTAAATGAGGCGGAGACACTCGAAACCTGTATTAAAAAAGCACAAGAAACAATAAAGAGGTATGGTATTCTCGGAGAAATTATAATTGTAGATAATGGTAGCATCGACTGTTCACAGGACATAGCCAGAATGTGTGGTGCACGAGTTGTTCAGGTTGGAACTAAAGGATATGGCGCTGCTCTCTTGGGAGGCATAAATGCTGCAAGAGGAAGGTTTATTATTATGGGAGATGCAGACGACAGTTATGATTTTTCGAATATAATCGGCTTTGTAGAAAAATTACGTGAAGGTTATGATCTGGTAATGGGATGCCGCTTACCCTCCGGGGGAGGAATGATTATGCCAGGCGCAATGCCATGGAAACACAGATGGATTGGAAATCCTGCTTTATCCACGATAGGCAGATTGTTTTTTAAATCACCTGTTTCTGATTTCCATTGTGGTCTTCGGGCATTCAGGAAAGATGCTATTGAGAAATTGGAATTGCGTACAACAGGGATGGAATTTGCTTCTGAGATGGTCATTAAGGCCACAATTATGGGGTTGTGTATCACGCAGATACCAATAACTCTTTATAAAGATGGTAGATCAATACCACCGCATTTACGGAGTTGGCGTGATGGCTGGCGGCATTTGCGGTTCATGTTGATGTATAGTCCGCGATGGCTATTCCTAATACCAGGATCAATGCTTTTCACAATAAGTCTAAGTTTCTTTATCTTATTAGAACTGGGCCCTATCAGAATAGGAAGCATTGTATTTGATACGAATACGCTCCTGGTGTTTGCCATGACAATTCTCTTTGGATTTCAATTAATAGCTTTTTCTATTTATACAAAAGCCTTTGCAATTACTGAAGGTCTTTTGCCAGATGATCCTACATTTAAAAAATTATGTAAACTCATTACCCTTGAAGTGGGTATTTTGACAGGAGTTAGTCTTTTCCTGTTAGGTTTCGGCTTGATTGTCTATGGCGTTTTTAACTGGTGGAAGGCAGATTTTGGTAGTTTATCTTCCCCTGAGAGTTTACGTATTACTGTTCCCGGAATAACAACATCGGTTCTAGGAGTGCAGATAATTTTCTCTAGCTTTTTCCTGAGTATCCTTGGATTAAGCCGCAAATAAAGAAGCTGCTCATATGATAAACAAAATACTATCAGAGAAAAAAATATTGATTTTTATAATATTTATCGCTGTTCTTATGCGATTTATTGCGCTTATTTTTTTTATGCAAAAATACAACATAACTGTTCATGATAATGGAATGAATGCTTATCCGCTGGTTGATGATTCTCGGGGATATTATCAAGGCGCCATAAACTTAATTGAAAATAAAGGATATAATGTAAGTTCTTATCCGCCTGGTTATTCAGTATTTTTGAGTATATTGTATTATTTTTTTGGAACAAGTATATTGGCATATGCAATTCCTCAGATAATACTAGGGTCTGCCTGTTGCTATTTTACCTATGTTATTGCGAAAGAAACATTTTCTTCAAAAATAGGATTAATCGCAAGTTTTATGTTATCAGTATATCCTCCAATTGTTTGGTGGACTTCATATATACGTAGTGAAAATTTATTTATACCATTGCAGTTACTCTCTATTATTTTTTTTATGAGGGCACTTAAAAACAATTTTGATTCTAGAAATATCATTTTGTCAGGAATTTTTTTCACTAGTTCGTTTTTTTGTAGAAATGTTATACTTTATTTACCCATATTTATTGCATTTTACCTTTTTATTTTCTTTTTTAGAACGAAAAGAAAGAGGTTAATAGTTGTTGTTACTACCTTCTTCCTGTCGTGTTATATACCTCCATTGTTATGGGCATATAGGAATTATGTTTGTTATGGCCAATTTACTTCAACTGCTGCTGATGACTGGGCTGCATTCTCTGGTTGTAATAATTTACCAACGGCAAACCTGCCATTTTTTGATTTGTATGAAATAGTACTTGATTATAATAAGGAAGGTGACGGTTTATCAGGAATAGGGGGCGTTGCTTTTGTTAAGGAATATCCAATGAAATACTTAAAACTGTGCCTCAAAAGATTTCTTGCCTATTGGAGTCCTACAACAAAAACGCCTCGTTTTATAAAAAAGGTAGTAGATACTTTAGTTTATATCATTGTCTTTCCAATGGCACTTTATGGATTTTATAAATCGAAATGGTGGGCAGGTTTTAAACCAGCCCCTACTCTTCTTATTACTGTAATTTTGTACTATACAGTTTTGCATTCCCTCGTGGCGCTTGATCATAATCTAATTTATACATATCCAATCATACCTCTCGTATGTATTTTTTCAGCGTATGGATATTATGCATATTTTAAACCTTCCAAAACATGAATTTATATTTATGGCAAAATTAAATAATAATAGTCACAATATATCCATCATTGTACCTACTTATAATGAAAAAGAGACCATTATCAGTTTTTTGGAAAAGGTGACCCATCAGATTTCAAAGAACAATTTTGATGCGGGAATCATTGTTGTTGATGATGGGTCTCCGGGTGGAACTACAAAACAAAACGGACGATAGAACAATTTATGAGAGCAGTCGTTTAGTGAGATGTGGAAATTACCAAAGACATCTCAGTACAGAAAAGGGATCAAAAATTGTCCGGCTGGTTGGATTCAATGTAATGCAATATAGTTCCATCGAATATCTTTGCCTTTTTATAAGTGGGTTGTATAAAGTCCTTTTTCATTCAAATTTTAAGCGATGTTTTCCTTAACGACTAAATTTTCCATTATAAAAGCCCTGGTAACAAAAAATAGTCCTTTTTACATCCAGTTCTTTATTAACTCCCGGTGCAATTTGAAATGCAAAATGTGCAGTATTGTTAGTTCAAATAAAGAATATAAAGAGGTATCTTTAGATGATATAAGAAAGATAGTAAAGAATTTGGTAAAGATTGGAGCTGGAGTCGTCCTTCTTACAGGTGGTGAACCATTTTTAAGAGAAGACCTGCCTGAAATAGTAAGGATTTTTACTGAAAGCGGACTGAATGTCCGACTTCAAACTGCTGGTTTAATAACAAAAAAGGAAGCTTTAAAGGCGTGTGTTGAGGCGGGAGCAAAAGATATCTGTGTTTCTTTAGATTCTCTAGACAAGGAAAAACAAGATTTTATAAACGGTGTAAAAGGTTCCTGGGAAAAGGCAATACAAACAATTGCAAACATCTCTGATGTATTCCCGAAAAGAGGAAAGGTCTGTGCCCTTGGCTGTGTATTGTCGAGTTATAACCTTGAAGAAATCCCTCTTATTGTTAAATTTGCCACGAAAATTGGATGGTATGTATCTCTTGTGCCTGTTCATGTTAATCAACAGAATAATTCCTATGCATTCCGAAGTCATGATAAATCTTTTGCTATTGAACCAAACCAACATAAATCAGTGGATGATTTATTTGAAAAGTTATTTACGATGAAAAGAGAAGGATTTAATCTTTTTGATTCAGAAACGTATTTGAAAAGCAGTTTGTATTTTATAAAGAATGGAACTCCGCTGTGGAGAAAGAAGGGAATCTGTGACAGCCCAAATTTATATTTTGTAATCTTGCCTAACGGGGATTTTTCAATTTGCTGTGATAACCGCATAGAAGATAAAGTATCTTTGATAGACGACCGTTTTCCAGAGGTATACTTTGACAAGATTTTTAGGAAAAGTATATATGAAATCAAGTCAAAATGTATTGGCTGTCAGTATGGAAGTTATCCCGAAATGAGCTTGATGGTACGAGATTTAGGAACAGTTGTGGAGAGGGTCGTTATGGCACGTAAAGTCGAAAAGAATCTTACTCGATCGTATTCTTGCGAAGAATTACTTACCATTATTGACGAGATCAAGAAAAATGGATAATGTTGGCAGTGTTATGTATTCAATAGTTGTCCCTGTCTATAACGAAGAAAATGTTATTAAAGAATTTTACAACAGAACAACGGCAGTCTTAAGTAGCTTAAAAGAAAGATATGAAATTATTTTCATTAATGATGGAAGTGTTGATAATTCGTTAACTATTCTTAGGGAACTTCATGCCGAAGATTCGAGCGTTAAAGTAATAAATTTTTCCAGAAACTTCGGTCATCAGATGGCTATAACAGCAGGCATGGATTATTCTGCCGGCAATGCGGTAATTATTATGGATTCAGATTTACAAGATCCTCCGGAAGTAATTGCAAAACTTGTTGAAAGATGGAAAGAGGGTCATGATGTCGTTTATGCGGTAAGGGAAGCAAGAAAAGGGGAAACCTTATTTAAGAGATTAACCGCAACATTATTTTATAGGTTGATTGTAAAAATTACAAATGTAAGTATGCATGCCGATGTAGGAGATTTCAGACTTATGGATAAAAAGGTCATTGATATATTCCGAACGGTACGAGAAAGACACCGATTTATCAGAGGCCTTGTTTTCTGGGTAGGTTTTAAGCAAACAGGCATTTCTTACATCAGGAATGAACGATTTGCAGGAGAAACAAAATATCCCTTTAGGAAAATGTTGAAGTTTGCAATTGATGGTATCACGTCTTTTTCCTTTCTTCCGTTACAGTTGGCTATGTATGCAGGTGCGATTATATCTCTGATGAGTTTTGCCAGTGGCATATATATACTTTGCCTGAGAATTATTACTGGACGGTTTATTCCAGGTATCGCCGGAATTTTGGTGTCTGTTTTATTTTTGGGAGGGATACAGTTATTGTTTCTCGGTTTAATTGGTGAGTATATAGGAAGAATGTACGATGAGATTAAGCAAAGACCGCTTTACATTGTACAAGAATTTTTAGGGTTCAATCAGAAAAACAACAATGAGATATCCTGTTGACGTTGAAGACAAGCATGTATCAGAAGAGACTTTTCACGATAAATGGGCAAAAGAAATAAATCCTTCAGAACTATTAGTCTATGAGACTTTTGAATCCATTACGGCAGTTGAAAATAAATATGCCCTCAGTACCTTTGGAGATATAGCCGGAAAAGCACTCCTTGATTTGGGTTGTGGAGCTGGTGAAACATCTGTTTATTTTGCGTTAAAAGGAGCAAAGGTCACGGCTGTGGATATTTCAGCAGAAATGCTCAAGATAACAGAAAAACTATCAAATCAATATGGTGTAAATGTTATAACTATTCGGTCTGTAGTTGAGAAATTGGAATTCCCAAACAGTTCATTCGATTATGTATTTGGTAATGGAGTATTGCATCACGTTCAGCTTAACCAGTCGATAAAAGAAATTAAGAGAGTCTTAAAGCCAAACGGGAAGGCTATATTTGTGGAACCATTAAATCATAACCCATTGATTCATGTTTACCGGATACTTGCAAAGAATGTTAGGACGCCTACTGAGCATCCCTTTGAATTTAAAGATTTCAAATTAGTGAAAAAACATTTTGGACGGGTAACGCATAGGGAATTCTGGCTATTTTCTTTGCTGATCTTTGTTATTTTCCTGTGCAAAGGTGCACATCCTTCTAGAGAACGTTATTGGAAAAAGATTATCGTAGAGGGTGAGAAATACAAGAAAAGTTATACCTTTTTAAAAAAAATAGATGATTTCATTCTTAAACTATTTCCTTTTCTTGGACGATTTTGCTGGAACACTGTTATTGTACTTGAGAATAACTTTCAACATAAATAGGTTGATGTGATACAGATGACATTGAAAATATTAAACAACACTTATTCATTAAAGGAAATTTACAGAATGCGAATGTTGCTTTTTAAGATTTTCATGTCTCCACGCAAGATATTTAACTGGTTGTTAGTGATGTTTTCACAAAAATTCAGACTAATAAACACCTTAGGTACTCCAGTTCACTGCTATATCGAAACGGCTTCTTATTGTAATCTAAGATGTCCAATGTGTTTAAAAGTACAAAAAGGCTATGAATTTGAAAATCGCAATATGATGATGGATCAATTTAAGCTGATTATGGACCAAATTGGTAAAAACGCTATAACGTTACGCCTTTGGAATTTTGGTGAACCCTTTATTAATTCAGAAACGATTGATATGGTTAATTATGCGAGTCGTTTCCACGTTATAACGGTAATTTCAACGAATGGTTTGCTTATATCCCCCTCTCTTGCAGATAAGATTGTTAACAGCAAGTTAGACTTTTTAATTGTCTCATTTGACGGAGGGACTAAGGAATCTTACGAATATAATCGAAGAAATGGAAATTTTGAAAAATTCATTACCTGTATGGAAAATCTTGCAAACAGTAGGGGAAAAAATCCCTCAAAAGGCCCTTTTACTGCACTACAATTTGTAACAATGAACACAAATAGAGGAGAATGGGAAACAATCAGGAGCATGGCAGAAGGTTGGCATTTCGACAAGATAATGTTAAGGCAGTTAAATGTGGTTACCGAAAAAGGAGAAAAATTAAGCTATGTCGAGCAAGATAAGCTTCAAGTAGATAAGACTAACTTTTGTAGTAATTTTTGGCAGGAGATCGTTTTTAATTCTACAGGAGATGTTGTTCCATGCTGTATGGATGCAGGTCCAGAAGTCATAATGGGTAACATATATGAAAAGAAATTACATGATATTTGGAATGGAGAAATTTATAAGAAAGCACGCCAAAAGGTTTTGAAAAATCTAGAGTCAATTCCTATTTGTAAGTATACCTGTTATAAACGCAATAATAAATTAGTGTTTGATTAAATAAAAAGTTATGAAAATTATTTTTGTATACATTGCATGGAATGAGATGTTTGGCAATTTTACTAAATTGGCTAGAACTCATTCATTATTACCTCCGCTGGGCGTTGTGCAACTTGCATCCTATATTGGGAGAGAAGGTCATGTTGTAAAAATGATCGATACCCAGGTTTACAATGGTAGTGTAGATGATTTGCTAAGTGAAATTTTAAAAGAATCCCCAGATATAGTTGGAATTTCATCCTTAACGCCAAACTTTCACTTAGCAAAAAAACTGGCTTCTATGATTAAAAACAAAGCGGATATTTTCACAATAATTGGAGGTGTTCATTTTACACTTTCTGATGACTCTGAATTTTATTCTGAATTTGACTATGGTATTCGTGGTGAAGGAGAATTGCCTTTAAGTAGATTATTGAGGGCACTGGACAAAGGGAGTGATATTTGTGATATACACGGCTTAACATATAGGAAGAATGGTCAAATATTTACTAATCCAATAGAATTTGGTTTAACCGAATTGGACAATATTCCAATACCCAATTGGAGCCTCCTTCCTATAGATAACTACAGAATGATTTTACCGAACAGGAAAAAGGTCCAAGCAGTCAGCATTGCGACTGCCAGGGGGTGTCCATTTAAATGTGCTTTTTGCGGCGAGCCCAGGTTATTCGGAAAGAAGTATAAAGTTCATTCTCCAAAAAGGATTGTAGATGAAATAGAAGAGATTGTAAATAAACACAAGATAACACATTTTTTCTTTTTTGATTCTACGTTAACCCTTAGAAGAGAATTAATTTTAGAAATGTGCGGGGAAATACTTAATCGCAAATTGAAGATTACATTTGAAGGATACACGAGGGTTGACCGGGTCGATGAGGAGCTTTTTACCTTAATGAAAAGGGCTGGTCTCGTTCGTATTAGTCTTGGCATTGAAAGTGCAAATGAAAAAATATTAAGACTTATACAAAAGCAGATTGACCTTGATAAAGTTCGGAATGCATTTCGTATTATGAGGAAGCTTAAGATTGAAGCGCAAAGCTTTGCTATGATAGGAAATCCAGGTGAAACGAGAGAAACAATCAAGGAAACAGCAAGATTTATTCGAAGTGTTAATGATATTAAATTCTCCAATCTTTCCATTGCGGTTCCATATCCTGGTACTGAGTTATACGAAATGGCAAAGAAAGGGGAGCATGGCTTGAAGCTGCTGAGTAAAGACTATAAGGAATATAATCGATATGAAAAAGGCGTACTGGAGGTTAATGGACTAAGTCCGGAAGAACTTGCTCGCTTGCAAAAAAAATATCTAATCTATATGAATTTTACACCAAGGAAGATATTTCATTTAATCAAGCAATTTGGATTGAGTGACCTCTTATTTACAGTATATAAAATATGTCTTAATTTATTAAATAAAAGTACCAGTAACTAAATCTTACATCATAAATAGACGTGATTATAGAAAAAAGCAAAATACCTTTCGTACCACTTCTTGTTTTTAGCTTTATCGTCCTTTTCTTATATTTGACGATATATTTGATGGACTTTCAGTTTGTAAAAAATATAGCACATATTGAGAATACAAATAATCTGTCCGAAAAAAACATACCTCAGTATATCAATCTTTATGTAAAATCAATATGCTTTATCTGCCTGACAGGGATTATTTTTTTCTTCTCCTCCCTCATCATATCAGAAAGATTATTGCACAGAATTTTCAGAAAGTATTTTTTGTTTCTGGCAATGTTTTTTTTCTCTAGCTATATAATAACATTTCAAATACTAAAATTTAAATCTTTTCATTGTTATATCGATTTGGCTGTACCTTTGCAAGTCTTACATAATGTTATAATCGGTAATGGACCAATTTCATCATTGGAAGAAGCGCTCAATGGAAATGCTTATTGGTTTAGCGCACATTTTTCTCCAATCATTTATCCGATATCAATAATATTTTCTTTAGTTCCTAAGGTAGAAACTATAATCGTCTTACAAACATTAGGTTTTACATTAACCTGTCTTCCGTTGTACTGGTATTCTAACCGTGTACTAAAAAATGAAATTGCAAGTGTATTATTTGCTTCGGCATTTTTACTCTATCCACCAATTCATTATATGGCTTTGTATGAGTTTGAGTATTTGAAATTTGCAATTCCCCTTTTAACCTTTACGTTCTATTTTTTATACAGAGGAAAATATATTTTATATTTTATATTTTTGCTATTGTCATTATGTTGCAGGGAAGATGTGTCAGTTGTAACATTTGCCTTGGGGATATACATAATTTTCGTCAGGAAAGAATTTAAAATTGGAGTGCTTACTTCGGCTATAAGCATAGTATATTTTGTAACCCTTATTTTTTATATAATGCCAACATTACGGGGAGGACATGGTGTTTTCCAATTAACCCAATACACACATTTGGGGAAAAATTTCAGTGAAATATTTCATACGTTACTTTTCAACCCTCTTTTTGTACTTAAAATACTGCTTTCCCCATTAAGAGTTATAAACTTTATCTTATATACATTGCCGGTATTTTTCTTTTCGTTCTTTTCTCCTTCTGTTTTTTTCATTGCATTACCAAATTTATTGACTTCATTCCTGAATGGCTCAACTGCCCATTATACAATATTTCTCTATCATCTTTCACCTGCAGTACCCTTTATCTTTTTATCCTCTGTAAATGGCATTGACAATGTTGCTTTATTCCTTGATAAAAAGTATTCAATAAATAGCAAGGAATCTTTGCCACCATCGTTCATTAGCCCAATCAAAAAAAATATTGTTGTATCGTGTGCATTTATTTTATTAATAATAGGAATATTATCACAATATTTCTTTGGACCGTCACCTTTATCACGTCAATTTTGGGATAAAAATTATACATTAGCAGATTTTTATACACATAATTATCATTATAGTAATTATCAAGTGAACAAACATCATACAGTAGCAAATGAAATAATTAAATTGATTCCTAGTGACGCAACAATTTCCGCTCAACAACCGTTGTTACCCCACTTATATGACAGAAAAAAGTTATATATTTTCCCTGATATAAAAGATGATACAGAATATGTTTTAATAGATAAAAAGCATCGGGTGAAAACTGGAATCGGTGATTTCCAAATGAGACCGCAATTCTATTATGGTCTAATTGAAGAAAATTCACAAGAATGGGAATTGATTAAGGAAGAAGATGGAATATTTTTATTCAAAAAAAGGCAATGGAATTAACCCAAAAATATTGTGAAAATTAGTGTAATTATTCCAACGTTTAACAGCGCAAAGACGGTTGAAGATACCATTAAGAGTATAATAAGCCAGAATTGGCCTGATATCCAGGTTATCATTCAGGATGGTGGTTCTACAGATGGGACAAAGGATATCGTTGACAGGTATCCAGTAGCCATGTTTGGCTGGGATGCAACGCCAGACAACGGTATATATGACGCAATGAATAAAGGTATTAATCGCGCAACAGGCGAAGTCGTTGCCATCCTTAATAGTGATGATGTATGGTTACCTGGCACTCTTAAACGCGTTGCCGAAGTTTTCTCTCGTAATCCTGACGTAGGTATTGTCTCAGGTTCTATAGAGGTATGGGAAGATTTACCCAATGGAGCAAGAGTGGTTTTAAAATCGAGCTTGCTTCACCTGCGCACAGGCATGACAATCCAGCATCCCGCTACATTTGTGCGACGTAATGTGTATGAACGTGTCGGCCTTTTTAATACGTGCTACCGCATAGGAGCGGATTATGATTTTGTGCTGAGATGTCTTGAGGCCAATATTCCATGTATTATACTCAATGATATATTAGTTCGCATGCGAGCGGGTGGAAAGGGTGGATCGACCTTTAACTTCGATGACTGGACGATTCGACGGTCTCATAAACTTTCATCAGTCATTAACGAGACATGTATTTGTGCAAACAGCTTCGCACAGTATTTAACCAGGCAGGTAGTTTTAAAGATCTTTGGAAGAAAAATCTTATCGGCTCTCAGAGGGTGTTTATGGAACAGGCGCATATATCGATAGATGAGAATTTACTAAAAATTTACAGAATAGTTCGCTGTAGGTTATTTTAGAGACTTTCATTTAAACAACACTTTCAAAAATTTTTAACGTTCCGATTGCTGTGTTTTCCCATGAAAAAATTTTTGCCCTTGTTAATGAATTTATTTTCAATGTGGAGATTAAATTTTTATCCGTTATTGTCTTGAATATCACGTCAGCTATTGCAGCAGGATTTGTTGGTTCAAAATAAATAGCTGCATTTGCACAGATCTCTATCATGGGTTCTATATTGGAAGCAAGGACAGGAGTACCACACGCCATGGCCTCTGCCAGAGTCAATCCAAATGATTCGCAGGTTGAAGGATAAACAAATATCATACAAGCAGAATAGAGAAAGGGTAACTCCTCATAGGGGACGTTACCCAAAAAAATGATTCGGTCCTCATATCTATATTCTATGATAAAATCCTTCATCTCTTTATAATATTCCTCATCAAAGCATCTTCCTGCAAAAACAAGCCGAATGTTATCATCTATTTTACCCTCCAGTAGTATAAATGCTTTTATTAGTTCTAAGAAATTTTTATACCTTTGGATATGGGATACATAAAGGATGAATTTGTTTAAGCCGTATTTTCTCTTAAATTGGCTTAACCTGTCGCCTTCGTTATGGGGATGAAATATTTCGTTGTTTATACCGTGATAAATAAGTTCCGCATGATGAATTAAAGTTCCAGACTTTTCTGCAACAGTACGTGCTTTCATAGAAGGGAAAATAACTCGCTGTGCCTTTTTAATTGATAGCATTGTTAATAATTTTAATAGTTTCAACCTTATTCTTTGAATCAAACCTCGGTCTCTTGAGAAATCATTGCTAAATGGCTCAATGTTCTGTATCATAACCACATTTGGAAGCTGAGTGAAAAGAGGGCATACATTGCCAGGAGAAAAAAGAACATCAACGCCTTCTTTTTTCAGGATGAAAGGTACGTTTAATTGCTCCCATAGAATGCGTAGTAGAGAATTTTTTGAGGGTATTCTGAAAGACAAAAATTTGAAATTGGGATGCTGGAAATAAAATACCTCTTTTCCTGCAGGTGTTGTCAGGACAAGATATTGATGGTTAGTGTTTATTTTTGATAAATACGTTAAAAAGTTTTTTATGTATGTAACACCACCACCTGCAACGGCAGATGTTGTATTAATGGCTATCTTCATGCCGTATTATAAATAAAGAGAGATTGTAACATTTTAGCCGTTTGACAAATTGCCTTTAAAGTTTTTAGTTGTTAGTCCAGCATGCTTATTCGTAACAATTCAGCTGGTTCGATATGAACGCAGAATAAAATCCCCCTTACCCCCTTTATTATGGGGGATTCAGGAGGTTGTTATGCACCATTTATATAATACACATGAACTGTTACGCTTGCTCCCAAACTTTTTTGGGAACACAATTGCATCGAAACTTCATTTCGTGATTTTAGCATTTTCATAGAAACGGAGTTTCTCATCCAACTACGCTCCCAAACAGGAATTTGGGAGCGAGCCGCATATTCAGTAAAATCCTTAAAGATTTTTCACTTCGCCTTGCAAACTCCTTCAATGAGATTCGTTCAGGACTTGCTGCGCTCGATTTAGAATGACAGCTCTCACGTGTTATTCTGAACCCTACAGGGCGAAGAATCTTTCGTTTGTGAGTAATTACTCACAAATTTGTTGATTTTTATAACCACCACTCACCCCTCCTTCGCAAGGAAGGGATTAAGGGGCGGTCTTCAACTTGATTTTGAGTAACTACGTAACTAATATAGAATGTATAAGTAGAAAATAATAACGTGAAATAAGGCATGAGACAATAAAAAAGTAAAAATATTTGTTCATAAGGGGTTTATCTATGGAAAGAGTTCATCTCACTCCAGAACGCTGAGATCGCAGAGGTTGTTAGAGAATAGGCAGGAAAATTATATGGTGAAACTTTGGCTACGGAATGAGTTTTTCTTAAAGAAATAATTAATTGTTGAATACCACCTTTAGAAAGTGAGATAAAATATGCAGTAGTCAAAAAAATAGGCTTTACTGATTTTATATAGCTAAATTATTTACTGACTGACAATAATTCTTTAAAGTAATACTTCTAGATAAAGTAAAAAAGGCATGTTTAACAAACATGCCTTTTTTATTTATATTTTTTCGACTATATAATATTTATTTTGCTTGTTCATGTTGATGTTCTTTAGGAACTTCCTTTTCGCAGTCAAAGCAAAAATATGTTTTACCACATTCATGACCTTCGCCTATTTCTATTTTGCATGTTAAACAGAAGTGAGTGATTCCGCAAATGTGGTCATCACCAACCTCCTTTTCGCAGTCGTAGCAGAAATAGGTTATATCGCATATATGTCCTGTTCCTACTTCTTCTTCACATTTTGAGCAGAAATTTGTTATATTACAGATATGTCCATCACCAACTTCTTTTTTGCAATCTTGGCAGAAGAAAGTTAAATCGCATATATGCCCAGCGCCAACCTCTTCTTTACACTGCTGGCAATATGTTGTGACCCCGCAAACATGTCCTTCACCACCCTCTTTATTACAAGTTGAACATTGGCGTAAAGACGGTCCTGTTTTTTCTGGTGGCAAAGCTTCAACACTTTCTTCCTGTGGTAGCGGTGGTGCGACGGCCTCTGGTACTGGTTGAGCAGATTCAGGTGCAGGAGCAGCGGCTTCAGGTGCAGCGGTCTCTGGTGCTGGCTCGGCAGATTCAGGTGCAGGAGTAGCGGCTTCAGGTGCAGCTGGTTGAGCAGCTTCTTCAGCGGGTGCAGCAGCCTCTGGTACTGGTTGAGCAGATTCAGGTGCAGGAGCAGCGGCTTCAAGTGCAGCTGGTTGAGCAGCTTCTTCAGCAGGGGCAACGGCTTCAGGTGCAGCTGGTTGAGCGGCTTCTTCAGCAGGAACAACGGCTTCAGGTGCAGCTGGTTGAGCGGCTTCTTCAGCGGGTGCAGCGGTCTCTGGTGCTGGTTGAGCAGCTTTTTCAGCAGGGACAGCGGCCTCAGGCGCGGCTGGTTGAGCAGCTTCTTCAGCAGGAGATGCAGCTTCCGGTGCAGCAGGTTGAGCAGCTTCTTCAGCAGGGGCAGCAACTTCCGGTGCGGGTTGAGCAGCTTCCGGTGCAGCAGTTGGTGTCTCTACTTTTACTTCAACACTTGGTGAAGTTGTTTCTTTTACTTGTGTTTGAGTAGTAACACAAGAACTTAAAAGAACTGTAAGACTTAGTAAACCCACACTTAAAAATTCTTTTTTCATAAATTTTCTCCTTATTTAAAAAGATTTCACAATTTATTTTAATACTATTAATTACCAACTAATTCTAGTTCTTTATGTATTTCATCCTTTATAAAATCAATTCCAATCGCTGCGAATAAATTTTGTTCTACAGTATCAGTTATTATTTTAAATAGTGATTTTTTGTCTGTAATGTTTAAGTCATTCAGATCGATACTTCCGGCTGCCATCGTGGGATGTCCACCAGCATTCATAAATCCAAATGCCTTCTGTAATAGTAATGCAAGATTAAGTCTTGGGTTAGTGCTTCTTGCTGATAGTTGTATTTTGTCTTTATTGACACCATAAATAAGTACGGTAGAAATTCCCTCCATTTGTAATAATAACTCGGCTGCCTGTGGTAATGCGTCTCTGTCTGTAATATATTCTACGAAGGATGTAAGATAAGAACCTGATATTTTTTTGTTTCTTATCGCTCTCCCAATTATATCAATGGTTTCTGAATTCATGTGAATTGCTTCTATCTGATTTAATAACGCAAGATTTACTAATGGCGAGAGGTATGCTGCTGCATCCAGGTCTTCAGTTGTAGTATTTCTTGTAAAACCACCTGTATCAGTCCTGATTCCATAACGAAGGGCTGTGGCGAGTGATGGATTGGGGACTATGCCTAAGTATCGCAAATATCTGGTCATGATGGTAGAAGTAGCGCCAATTTTTGGTGATATTTCAACAAACTCTCCTTTGACAAGACTTAAATCAGTTTGATGATGGTCAATTATGATATTTAGGATTATATTTGGTGGTAAGATGTTATTTTTCGATGGGATGGAAGCCTCTATTAAAGCGATTTTATCTGCTGTGCTTAATATTCCTAGTACGTCATCCGGTCTTTTTAATTGTATTAATTCGGTTTTGAGAAGGTTTATTAGCATCTTATTTTGGTTGTAAGTTATGTTTCCACCGTAATAAATTTTAGATTTAACATTGTACCCTTCTGCAATACGTTTTAAAGCAAGGCCAGAGGCGATAGCATCAGGATCCGGGTTGTCCTGTAAAAATATTGCTATACCATTATTAATTGCGGACTTAATAATATTTACTAAATTAGAAACAGACTTTTTTAATCTTGCGGTTTCAAGCTTGTTCTGAATAGCGCTTTTTACTAAGCTCGTTGTCTGAATAACGTAATCTGCCCCATTTTCTACAAGTTCAGAGGCTTCTTTATCGTTTGAAGTTATTGTTAAAATGAATTTGACAGGGAATAATTTTTTTGAATTCTTTACTGCAGACAGATTATCTTCAAAATTTTTATGTAAGATAATAAAAGCTATAATGTCTTTTGTTTGGAATGGAGGTGAGTTTAGTATATTAATATCTTCAAGGACTGTACAAAGAGTGGGTTTTCCCAATTCCATCAAGGTTGGTTCATTACTGATTATAAAAACCTTTTCTCCTGACTTGTTTAAACTTTCGACCAGAAGTTTTCCTATATCATTAAAACCCAAAATAATGTACATTTTAAAAAACCATTTTAGACTGTTTAAATATAAAAAACGGATTTTAATTATACGAAATAGGTATTTTTGAAGTCAATATAAAAAAGAAGACAGTTTAAATTTAACTTTTTATGAATATAAGAGTTATATAAAGTGTTTTACTTTTTTGGAATAAAGACTCAGTTTTAACTTGCAATAAAATGTGAGGTTTATATAACATCATCTCTGAATAATAAATAGTTATTTATAGATATAAAAGTTTTTTTAGAAAGTTAGGTGTTATGGGAATATATGAGATTGTTAGTCAGTTTGGTATACAAGAAATACTGTGGCAGGAATCTATAGATAAGCATGATGTAGTTTGTGATGAGTATGATGGTGTTGTTTTTTATCGAGTAACAAAAAAGATCGGCGTGTTGGAAAAAGGGGCTATCATTACTGAGGAGGGTGTCGTTCTTGATTTTCCACGCATTGCACGAATTTTGCACCTCGAAAATGGTTTACATAAGATATATAGTCATCCATTTTATGTCGAAGAGAAGGTTGATGGATATAACTTAAGAATTGTACGTATCCAGGGACGTGTATTAGCTTTTTCGCGAGGTGCTTATGTTTGCCCGTTTTCAACGGACAGGGTTACGGATTTTATTGATGTAAAAAGTGTGTTTGATGAGAATCCGGGCTTGATTATCTGCGGTGAGTTTGCTGGCCCTGATAATCCTTATAACATCGAACACCCGCCTTATGTTAAGGAAGACGTTCGATTTTTTGCATTTGATTTGATGAGGGTTAACAAACATGGAAGCATTCCTATAGAAGAACGATATAGGTTATTTGACTTGTATCGAATGCCAACTGTGAGGAGATTTGGTCGGTTTTCAACCTCGGATATTCCTGTCTTAAAAAATATTGTTAAAGAACTGGATGAGGCAGGATGCGAGGGGATTGTAATTAAACCCACCCACCCCGCTGAAAAGTTTGTTAAATATGTAACATTGGGTTCGTGTTTACGGGATTTGCGGGTTACTGCCCCTTTGATGGCGGAAACAATGTCTGAATTCTTTACACACAGAATTATTAGAGCAGCAATGTTTATTAATGAAAACATTCATTCGTTGAATTCTGGAATCTGTTCACAGCTTGGTGAGGCCTTATTACAACCAGTTTTTGAAAGTGTTAAGAAGGTAGCAAAAGGTGAAGTAATAGAGGAAAAATTTCTTCTTCGTTTTAAAGAAGAAAAAAATATTCAAAGGATGATAGACCATCTTTATAGATGTAAGGTTAAATTTGAGGTTTTGTCAAAAAATAAGGTGAATGATTATTGGCATGTTAAATTTGTAAGAAAATGCTATGCCTCGTATGAAATCCTCCAGAAGCATCTTGACGGTTCAGCACATGTGGATTGATGCAAGTAGTTTATTGTTGAAGAACTAAAAAATATCTACCTTATAACTACTATGTTATTTTATTTATGTATCCTTTTCCTGACTTAATAGTTTATCAAGAATTTCCCGCAATTTGCTGGGCTCGATATACCGAATACCTAGTTTATCAGCCCATTTGACTATGCCTTTATCAGCAGATATCAGGATACCATCCAATTCCCTGGCTAGGAGGATAAGGTCAACATCTTCTTTGCTGTCTATAATTCCCTCACGGAGCGCGGAACGATATTTTTTTCTCAGATTAGCTATTGTGTCTGGTTCAGTTTCTGGAGAAGTTTCTCTTACCGCCTCTTCTGCTACACGCAGACCCTTATCAATTCTACTTCGCACATCTTCAATAAGCTCGTACAGCAAAAAAGCAGGCACTGTCAGCTCATATCGTTTTGGTGGTTTTTGGAAGATACGAATCTGAAGATCAGTAGGGATGTGTTCAATTTCTACAAAGTTAAGCAATTCCTGATAAATTGTGGGAGGCATATAAAATGTGGGTCCTTCCAGTTTACCTATAATTTCCAAGAATTTATACAGGGCTTCAGTAGGATTTGTACCAAAAGTATTATAGACTTCTGGGTTTGTAAAAATACTGGTGTCAATAATAATCTTTTCGTGTTTGACGTCTTTTCCCATAAAATATTTCATTTATAAAGATGTTTTAGCAAGATATAAAAGTATTTTAGTGATAAGTATTTTAAATTTAAATGAATCATTGTTCATACTGATAAATTTGTTCTTATTGAATATCAGGTTTGATATAATTTTCTTTCTTTTTCTGTTAGTTGAAAAACTTTTCTAAAAAGTTGTTCTTCAGCGCAGGTCATTTCTTTGTTTCTTCTTTTCATTGCGATTTTTGTAACTTGCAAGGCTTTTTCCAGATTATAAACTTCTCTGCGATTATTTGCATACCATGTAAAAGAAGGGAGGCATTTGAGTGGATAGTCAGAAGTAACTATATTGCACGAGAAACCAAATACACTGCCTGTCATTATCGTTGTGTTTATAGCCGTTTTGGTATGGTCTCCCATTGCCATTCCAAGGAACATGAGGTCAGTATTTATATTATTTCCTTCGAATTCGACCTTTATATTTCCATATGTATTTAGTAAGTTGCTGTTTACTGTATCTGCTCCCAAATTAACCCATGAGCCAATATAAGAATCACCGATAAATCCATCATGTTGTTTGTTGCTGTAACTATGGAAGATACTATTAACAACCTCTCCCCCTATCTTGCAATACTCTCCAATATTTGCGCCCTCACGCAATCTTGAATTAGGTTGAATAATAGAATGATTTCCAACGTAAGCAGGCCCTTCTATTGTTGTGTTTGGACTAATGGTGACATTGTCCCCAATATAAATCGGTCCTTTTTCTGCATCTAATACGCAGCAAGGTTTGATTTTACAATTATTACCGATAAATAACATGTCTTTATTTAAAAAATAAACGCCTTCGTACGGCTTTCCCGAAATATTTCCTTCTTTGAGGAAAAGAGTAAAGTCTTTTTCAAGTTGCGATTTGTTAAATTTAATAATATCCCAAAAATAATTGATTACTGTTGCTTGTGTATTTGTTGTTGGTATGTGATCTTTTAAGAATTTAATTGCATCTCCTTTAACAAATGTTTCAGATGACAATTTGTTGATATTTTTACTTTTTAGTCTGGCATAAACGACTGTATCATCTTGTATCCCAACTTCTTCCTGCCCATTTATTGGAATATGATTGGAAATAATTGCCCTGCCATTTATAAAAAGGCATGTGTCAATTGATTGGTGGTTAGTATTAATGCTATAGGCATATCTTTCTTTTAATATATCAGAAAAGTAGTCTCTGCAGAATAATGTTATATAAGCATCGGGATAATATCTGACTATTCTTTCTAAGGGCGTGAAAATACCGCATCGAAGTTCAAAGGTTGCTCTTGTATATATTAGGGGATTTAACTGCTGATATTTATTGTCTTCAAAAATACAGATGTGTTGCACGTAAAAAGATCCTTACAATTTAAATTGTGATATCATAAGTATTAAAGTTGCAGTTCCTGTGAAAATCAAACTTGAGAAACCCAATGTATGTTTTTCATTAAGTTGAACAATTATGGCACGTTGACAAAAAGTTACTTACATAAAATGAAAATAACACGCTTACTATCAGGCAGGAGTTTTAGATTAAATTACAATCTATTTGAAGCTTTTAAACATATATAATAAGTCATTATTTATTGTTTGTAGCATACTTATACAAATTATTTTTGTCAAGTTAATAAATAATGCCAATAAACAAATAATTTTTTTATATTCTTGACATAGAATAGGATACGTAATAAAATTCACACAATATGTAACTGTGCAAATATTTATAAGTAATTTCTTGTTGATGAATAATAGTTATGAATTTGCAGCAATCCCCTATATTTTCAATTCCATTAAAGCGTCTGGATGGTTTCTTAACCGATAAGATTTATTTTAGAGACGCAAAAGCACAGACTCCACATCCTGCCTTGAAAGTGGATAATAACGATTGTGGTGAAAGTTCGCTTCATGTTTTTGATAAATTTTTAATTAAACACGAATACAGGATTTCTAAGCAGGATGGCGAACGCTTTGTTGATGTTACCAATGATAATAATTTAATTCACCGACAAGGGAATATTGTCCCGGGAGCCATGACTGTCTCAAAAATGATTCTCCCACTTGAAATCCTCTTTTCCGAAGTGGCGATATCCTCGGTAAATATAAAATTTACAGGTTCGGCTTTTTATGGTGAAAGAACGTGCAGTCTTTTTATGTGGCAACTTGTCAGTAAGGACTACGTTCAGATTGAAGTAAAGACATATCAGCAAGAGCGGGTAATTGCCGCAACCATTATTCTTGGAAGGTTGAAGATGGCGGATAAACAGGTTAAGGAAATAGAGGAGTCCCTGGTTAACAAAAAGTGTCTCGCAAGAGTACAGGAATATTTTGATACACTAGGGATTAAGAGCGATTTCTATATTAACAAAGATAGTTATAAAGATTATACATATCCTCTGGCTTATATCGCCTCGTTACCTTCTGCGGAGATTGTAAATCAATTATCCGGGCAGGGCGGCATGATTAATATATTGAGGATGGATTTCGGTAATTATGAAAGAATTCCAATTACAGGCGATAAAGGTCCTGAAGTGAAGCTTGCGAGGGCAAAGAAACGGAATACCTTTAATAAGATTATGACAGAAGTAGCTGAAGGGCTTGTTACTTATTATAAAGGTCTTGCTATTGTCAATCCAATAGCCAAATTCCGCAATTCAACCGAACCAGTGGTAGATGCCGTTGATAAATTAATAAACAAAAATTCACAAGAAAAAGGCATTATCACACCCGCTTAATTTTTAGATTCTAACCTGAATATTTAAATAAGTTTTGCCCCCATACAAATAAAATTTGTGCTTTCTCTCCAAAAATGTAATATTTTAATTTTCTTAATAAAAGGTTGGTTTATTTTTATAAATTGATATTTCTCTCCATAGGGAATTGAATGGAATATTATGATTTAAAAGGATGTTTAATTGCCCGGTATAACATTAGTCATTGCAACATCAAGTCCTGAACGAAATTCAACAAGTTTATTATTCCGCATCTGTTGAAAAAATTTATTGTAATCTTTAGGGGTTAAAAAGTTAAATTGATACTTGATTGGAATATTCTCTTTTACAAGCCACTCGTTTAGACGCTTAAAATGGGCAAAGGCGTATACATCGCGTGCCTTCGACATTGCTACGAAAGATCTAGCCGCTCATTGTCAGTCTGGGGACAGTTCTTTGGTATACATGCATCTAATGGCGGACGAATCATGATATTTGCGAGTGGAATCCTTCTTAAGCGCAATGGTAAAGTAGTCGGAGCTATAGGCGTAAGTGTTGGTTCTGGGGAACAGGACCGCAAGAGGCCTGAGGTCAACCCTTCATTATTCAATAACCAACTGCTTCCTTAACACTTCAAGCTCTTTCTGAAAATTTTTTATCTCTTTTTGTCTTGGTTTCTACACCCTTTAACGCCTCACTTACCGTTGACCCTGAAATATCTCCAAATTTCTACGTTCTTTTCGTTGCTCAATTCTATTCGTAATGGTCTTGCCATTGCTCTACATTATATTTATTTCTCATTGCTTGCAATTGAAATATAAAGATTTGTGACCCCTTTTATTTTCCTTTCGCCGGCAGGAGGAGAGGCGATCTCGATCCGGAAGGGGATGGCCGTCCTCGCCCGCGCGGGGGAGACCCACGGGATGAGAAACACGGGCCGGGAACGGTTCGTCTTTATCGGCGTCGCCGCCCCGGTGGAAACGGAGAAGCTGTAATTTCAGTGAGAATTATGCGCGTCTCCGCGCCCTGATTTCTTTGTGAAAATCCAGAAAGGCGCTCCTCTGCCACTCCTGGAAAAAAAGGTCGTTGTGCCCGCCGGGCACAAGTCTCACATGATGGTCGGGAAGGATGTCCTTAAGATGCTCCTTTGAAATATGGGCCGGTATGACCTGGTCCTCAGATTGCAGGAAGACGTTGATTTCGTATTCTTCCTTCAGCATGCGGAGTGGCTCCTCTATCCTGAAGGTGACGATGTCATGAACTTCCCTCAATGTTCTCACCATGTTTCTGATTGACCTGAGAGTCCACGTGCCGATGCCGCGAAATTCACGTTTGGCGTATTCACGCCCTTTTTTATAACCGCTGTTGAGAGGCTGATTACGCTCCAACATGGCGCCGGCGGCTTTTACGTAGCCTTTGAACAGGTGGAGCAAAAGGAAGCGGAAGATATGTTTGAAGAAACCGGTGTTTTCATTTAGTCCGGGAGGATTGATGAAAGTAATGCTTTTCACAAAAGACCGGTAGGAAAGATTGTCCTTCAACACCCTGATCACTTCGAAAGCGGAATATGACTGCGCGACAATGTCAATACCCTCGACTTGCTCATTCCGTTTCAGATGTTCGACAAAATGGCGAAGCGATAAAGGCCGTTCCACGGCAGGGTTGATCTCCACATCCAAAGGCCCTCCAATGGGATTCTCGATGCTTGCCACCTCATATCCCTCGTCAAGAAGAAATCCAATGAATTCCCTCCTGTCGGAAATCGGGATGCTTGTTCCCCCCAAGAGCAGTATGGGACGCCGGGCATTCTCCTCAGGCACCGGAATCCCCCGTGAGATGAGCAAGGAACTCGGTATATAAAATCCCCTATATGCACTGATTTTTTTGTCCACGGCATGAGGCAGGGAGAAATCCCGTATCGTCTGTTCAATGAGCATCTCCGTTCTTTTTGAGCGCCCCTTTTCTATATTGGCCGCTCCGCCGATACGCATTGTCTCGCTATAGAGGAAGTCATCGTAGTCCGCGCTGGCGACAAGCAGTTCGAGAGCAAAGAGACTTCCCCGGCAGAGAATCAGTTTAGGGAGCGCAAAGAGCATGCGCAACGCTATGGGCCACCGCAATCTATGCCGAAGCGCCAAGTAAAGACACGTATAAGAGACACCCAGAAACACAGCCATACGGCCAATCGGCGGCAGGTAAAAGCGGTCGGTCAGCCCTACCAAACTCTTGCCGCGATGATAGACGGCATCATAACGAAACAGGGTATCGCAGAGGGACAGGTAAATCTCCCGAAGCACCGCATGTGACACCCCTTTTGGCATAAATACCACATTGCGGATGTTGTATTGTTGAGGCTGCCGTGTAAGGAGGCGCCCCTCTCTTTCCATCTCCTCGAATATTGAGGTCCCGGGATAGGGGGTAAGCACATTGAGGAGCACGTGCAAGACATGATTGTTATCGATGAACGACCGTAAATTCTCGGCGCTCTGCCAGGAGGTATTGTCGTCACCGATAATGGTGGAGAAAATGACCCGCATGTGATGTCGATGGACATTCCGAATCGCATCTTCGTATTGCTCCGGCTTATTCATCTTCTTTTTCATAGACTGAAGAGTCACTGGGTCAAGGTTCTCGAACCCTATGAACAGGTGCTGGCAGCCGGCGTTCTCCATGGCCGTCAGGAGTTCGTCGTCTAATCCAACCATGTAGTTCACTTGCGTATACCATGCGAACACGATGCCGCGCTCCTCCTGGTAACTCTGCAGTGCCGAGGAGACAGCCAAAGCGTGACGGCGATCAATTGCAAAATTGTCGTCAATGAAGGCGATCATTCCCACAAACCGTTTTTTCTTGCCAGTAACCTTATCAATGATGTTGAACTGGCGCTGAGGAGCCTCCTTCAGCAGCGCATCAACTTCGGCAATGACCTGTTCGGGAGATTTCTTTCGGACCGTGTGCCCGGACATCTTTGTGACGGAACAGAAATTACAATCGAAAGGGCAGCCGCGCGTCGTCTGCAAATAGGCGTACAGATAATGGCTGTTTTTGACGAGGTCATACCGCGGGATGCGCGCCACCCGAAGATCGGCGAAGCTTTCGGCGCGGTATTGTCTTTTAAGTTGTCCCGCGGCTGAATCCGCTAATATCCGAGGCCATAAGTCTTCCGCCTCACCAATAACCACTGAGTCGACATGCCCCAGAACCTCCTCCGGGCACATGGAAGCATGTATGCCGCCCATCACCACAGGGACCCCCCGTTTTCGGAACTCATCGGCAATTTCGTACGCGCGCTCCGCCTTGAAGGTCATCGCGGTCAAGCCGACGAGGTCCGCAGGTTCATCGAAATCAATCTCTTCAATTTCCTCATCGACAATCTTAACCGAATGGTCAGCAGGAGTATGCGCCGCAAGCGTCGGGAGCGCCAAAGGAACGCCCAAGGTCATTCGTTTGTCAGGTTGAATGGTAAATAGAGGACCCACCAGATGGGCCGAATAGAGATCGCGCCCGGACTCAGCCAGACAACTTGGATTCACCAGAATAATTTTCATTAATTCCCCTCGACTGTCGCAGATAAAGCGGAACCTGAATGACAATAATACAGGGAAAATCTATGCCTTGCCTGACAATGGTTGGAAGATCAGATCACAGTTTGAAACCAAGGAAAACAATACGGAATACAGGGTATCAAATCTTTCAAAGTGACATTACCCTTCAATGGTAAAGATTTGCCCCCCCTTCGCTATATTTCTTTTCAATCGTGTCTATTTGTGCCAATTCGTGGCTAAATAATTATTGCAAAATACCCAGCCAGTCCCTTAATAAAAACTGGATTCTGCCGATAAGCAACGACAACCGCCCCATGACGGTGTAGCCAAAGGATGCGCCAAAAGATATCATCAAAAACCATATTCCAATTTTTGAAAACCTTCCAATCGCGCCCTTGTGCTCAACAGAAAATATGAAGTAAATAAGTACCGAGATTACCCCCAGCAGTATCAATAATGTGTTTATGCTTGAGAGTACGGTCTCTCCGCCTGAAAAGACTGGATGCAACGATGGTTTTATCTGCTCCAGTATAAATGCCGAGATTACTCTTGGTATACTGATTCCTGCTCCAAGGCCAACCACAAAGGCAAACGTCCACCTGCTTAACCATGATAATTTCCTTGAAAATCTCAGGAGCATAAAGATACCCAGAAGAGAAGGAATAATCAGGGTATACCGGGGCGATACCGTTGCGGCCTTTGAAAAAATTGGTACTAAAAGCGGGTCGTACAAATCAGGTTTCAGGAAATTATACCACGAAATGATAATCGTGTAACCTAGAGCGACACCTACATACAAATTTTCGGCAATCTTGAAGGCTGGATTGTCCTTGTATAGAAAACTGTAAATGGCTAGCGTTATACCTGCGCCGAGGATAATTCCAAACCCATTGGACGAGAATGGTAATTTTCCCGATGCCATCAGGAAAATATTTACACAGACGAATAGTCCGATTGATATTACCAGAATGAAAAAATTAGAATCTTTTTTCACCTTTGTTTCTTTCTATATGTTGTAAAGTAAACGACGTTACCGAATATAACAAACAGAATAATAATTACGTGTACAACACTTTGCGGCCGCATCCCGCTTACAGCATTCGCCTTTTTCCCGACCAAAGCCTCATATTCCGCCGCTCCCTTGAGGCCTCCCAGCAAACCCACGAGCTGTTTTGATTGAAGAAATGGATACATGTCGGGTCCCATTACTGCCGTACACCCTGCCCCGAGTTCGAATTTATATTTTTCTTTTCCATACACTATCCATGTCTCTATAGTTGTCCCTGCGGCAAGGTCAAATAAAAAATCAAGATTTCTAAGAGAATCAACACCTTGTAATACAGGTAATGTTGCCGTCTCGTTTCCATAGAAATCTTTTGGAAACGCAGAGTAAAGGTTCTCACCCATGTTGATAACAAGAGAGGCGGCGCCCGGTTTGTAACCCAGAAAGGCATAATCCTCTCCATATTTTTTCTGATATTGATTAGCAACGGATGTTATGGCTTGGTCTGCAAGACCGGGCGCTCCCGTGTAATGCGTCATACCAATCACCTTTAAATCCTTGCTAAAACAGTGATGTAGAAATGCAACTGCCATGGGTTGCAGCTCTTCCTTGGATGACGGGTCGTAATCAAATGCAATCATAACATGAGCGCCTTTCGGCAATGATTCTAGCTTCTGGTATATTCCGTGTACAGGCTCAGAGGCTGGTATGGGAAGTTCAAATCTGAGGATGAGCGAAACAATAACTGCCACTGTGATAATAGCAAAGATAATGCGGTGGTCTATCCGTAAAAATCTTTCCACTAGTCACCCCCGCCTAAATAAGACCGCTCAATGCCAAATATAATTTTTAGAGAGGTTGCAATAGCCCCCAGGCTTACGCCCAGAAGTATACCGCGTTTAGCAGCAAGGTTTGGAACAGCCATAATCCAGTCGGCAATTGCTGGGAGGTACTGGGAGATGTAATTCCCGATTGGAACCCTTCCGAGCATAACCAGAATAGCTGCAATTAATAGTACGGTTGATTCATTTGTGCGTGCGCGGAATGTCCGATATGCCGCTGAAGCGATAAAGAAAGCCAGGATTGAAAAAATTGTTGCGCCTGCCGGCACTTGAACGTAATAATACAGCCAGTCGAATGTCGTACCGTCTTGTTTGTCATTCCAGAAAAATTTTCCACCGTTTATGAGTCCGAAGATAACGGTAATAATTGCCCCAAAATAGACAAATACACTATATCCCCAACCTTCAACCTTTCGTTTAATTCTTGTCCAGTGAAGATGAAACAAACTGTAAGCGCCAATAAACACGGCAAAGCCTGCGATAATCCTGTCCCATCTTGATACCACCTCCAATAAATCCTGTGAGAGTTTGTGAGGGACGAAGTACTGCATCGCCATGAGCACGCCCATGACGAAGGCAATAATAAGTGGAATGGTTCGTTTCAAGAAATTCATATTTATTATTTGTAACTATTTAGCCACGAATGAACACAAATTTACACAAATATTAAAAAAGCCATTTTATTGAACAAGTCTTTCATGTTCAAGACCGTTTTTCCCAAAATTCAGGATAATTGCTAACGGCAATCTAGTAGCCTTCAAATAATTGAGAACTTGAGATCTATGAGCATTTATAATCTCTTCTACAGACTTAAGTTCTAAAATAATTTTGTCTTCAACTAAAATATCGGCATAATAATCCCCTACCACTTCTCCTTCAAAATAGACAGCTATAGGAGCTTGTTGTTTTGCTTGAATACCCTCTCGTTGGAAAAGCACCATTAGGGCGTTCTCGTAAACCTTTTCCAAAAAACCGTAACCAAGTTTATTATACACTTGCATGGCTAATCCAACGATTTTGTAAGATAAATCCTTGTACAGTATTTTATTTTCATTTGCGTCCATTTGTGCCAATTCGTGGCTAAAAGTTTTTCAAAAAGCCTCGAAAATACGTGTAATAAACGTTACCCCGAAACTGGCTAATATTGTACCCAGTACTAATATAATAATAAGAAGACCTTTTCCCACGTCTTGCGCCCTGAGTGTACCCATGAGCATGGGTTCCCTCGATAAATATGCGCTTGCGGCGTAGAGTTCCTCTCCTATTAATGTATAATCGCATGTTGTGATGAAGAATGGCAATTGCGTATATGCATCTGTACCTGCAATCTGGATTGCGCCTGTGGTTGCGCCTGTTTCGGCAAGTATCAGCGCCTCTGCAAAAAAGTATCCTATAAAAAAATTAGCGGCAGGTTTTTCGCGTGTCATTATACCGCCTACCGCCGCAACGTATGGGAATTGCTCGGAGGCAACCAGAAAGACATTATCGGAATTATATGCATCGGGGCGCCCTGCCTCCAGATAAGATTCTTTCACCACTTCCTGACTGACCGACATTACAATGGGATCGTTATTGACGACCTTCAGGTTTGCATCGTAATCTGCTATCTTTCGCGCAATCCTTCCGAGTATGCTTGTTGCCGCAATGGTTGAAATACTGCCCATGCCTGTTAAGCCATGAACAAATAGCACTGGTTTGCCCATTTCTGTGGCGCGTCCCAACGCCTCATCTACAGCGTCAAGACCGCCAATCTTTCTAAGGAACATATTGGGATTACGGCGCACATGGACAATAAAATAAAGGATGATAGCAGAAAGGATAATCATAATCACAAAACTATTAATCTTCTTTGTATGTATCCAGTTGCCGTGGACTGTGGCTGATGCGAGCGTATCCAGAAAAATTTTATTATCTCCGGATAACATAGCCAGCTTGAAATAATAAACTTGTTTCTTATCAGCGATTCCAGCATTAAAAACCTTTCTGGAATTAATCTGAATATAATGGTAGTTGCCATTGTTTTTATTGTGGCCGTATATTTCGGGGACACTAGTTCGATAGCTGGTATTGGACTTTATTCGAACGGCCTCCTTCTCGAAGGTGCCGTTTTTATCCTTATCAATGTAAATCGCATAGAAGACATCTGGCGCATCGCTAGGAGATGTTGACCATGTAAGGGATACAGTTTCGCCCGCATCGTTAGGGGTATCAAATGCCGTGAATTCTGCGGGGGGGATGAGAAAGGCAGGTGATTGGGCAAAGAGTTTTAGAGAAAAAAATGTAAGGATAATGCCAACGATTAAAACTTTTTTTATTGATATCACAGTTTTATATAATAGTTGATAAAAATCAAAGGCTAATGAGTTTCATATTGACACAAAGGCTCAAAGCCATAAATTCCCCTCTATCAAGAGGGGTTAGGGGTGTGTCTCTTTGTGACTTAGAGTAGTAACATGTACAATGTTTGTCATTATAATTTATTGCCTTGAAATTACAACAGGAAAGTAAAAGTAATATTACCTCTGTACTTACTATCAACTTCTCATAGGTGAATGCGTTTTTTTCTGGTTTAATCTTTGCCACGAAGGCTGATTATAGCACAATTTCTGTATTGACATTGTTCTGTAATAGTGGTATTCAATGCACTGAAGCCAGCTCGTTTATTTCAGATATAAATTAGTGAGAATTGTAATGGTTAAAAAAATTTCTAATGAACCAGAGGGAATATTGGCACTATGAACTCAGACCTGACCTTTATTACCAACGAAGAAAATAGAAATCTCGCAGAAAGATTCAAGGTGCTTATTAAAGGCACTCGACTTTTTGATGTGCTTGTTGGTTATTTCTATACAAGTGGATTTCATGCCATTTACAAATCCTTAGAAAATACTGAAAAGATCAGGATTCTTATTGGAATAAGTACAAACAAACAGGCAATAGAACTCATTCAAAAAGCAAACGGCAATCACCAATCAATACTTCCATATTCTCACGCCGAAGTAAAAGAACAATTCGAACAGTCTGTCACTGAAGAAGTAGAAAAATCGGAGGATAAACCCGAAGTTGAAGAGGGCATCATTAAGTTTATTGAATGGCTTAAAAGTAAAAAACTAGAAATCAGGGCTTACCCAACCGAAAATATTCACGCAAAGCTTTACATTATGACCTTTGTTGAAGGTAGTATGGATGCCGGAAGGGTTATTACAGGTTCGAGCAACTTTACTCAATCAGGTCTTATTGATAACTTTGAGTTTAATGTCGAATTAAAAAACAGGGCTGATTACGAATTTGCATTACATAAATTCAATGAACTATGGAAAGACGCAGTTGATGTAAGAGAAAGATACATTGATACGATTATAATAAAAACCTGGCTGAACAATACCATTACTCCTTACGAATTATATCTAAAATTTTTATATGAATATTTCAAAGATGAACTCAGTCAGGCGGATGAAGTGTTTTTGAAATATCTTCCCCACGAATTTAAAAAACTGGAATATCAGGAGCAGGCAGTTTTAAACGCTAGGAAGATACTTCAGGAATACGGCGGTGTCTTTATTTCTGACGTAGTAGGACTGGGGAAGACGTACATATCAGCAATGCTGGCAGGTCAGCTTGATGGCAGAACACTTGTTATTGCCCCTCCTGTCCTGCTTGAAAGATCGAATCCCGGCTCCTGGACTAATGTATTTTCTGATTTCAGGGCGCCGGCCGACTTTGAATCACTCGGCAAGTTAGACGACCTCCTTGACAGAGGAACCGAGAAATACACCAATATTATTATTGATGAGGCGCACCGTTTTAGAACAGAAACAACTATTACCTATGAGAAATTGGCAGAAATCTGCCGCGGCAAAAGGGTTGTTCTTGTAACGGCTACTCCTTATAACAATGCACCAAAAGATATTTTAAGCCTTTTAAAATTATTTCAAAAAGCCAAAAAAAGCACTATTCCAAATCTGCCTGACCTTGAAGGTTTTTTTAACAATCTGGATAAAAAGTTGAAAAAACTGGACCGTCAGAAAGATTATGCCAAATACATAAATACTGTAAGAGAAAATTCCAGAGAAATCAGGGAAAAAGTCCTTAAATATTTAATGGTTCGCCGCACCAGAACAGAGATTGAAAAATATTTTGATAAAGACATAAAAAGCCAAAACCTTAAATTCCCCGATGTTGAAAAGCCAACCCCGCTTTTTTATGAACTCAATGATACGGAGGACGGGATATTCAACAAAACCATAGAATTGATAGCGAGAAAATTCAAATATGCCCGTTATATGCCCATGCTTTATTATGAAGGTAAAATTTCACAACCAGAGGAATTATCTCAAAAGAACATGGGCAAGTTTATGAAAATCCTGCTTGTTAAGCGTCTCGAAAGCAGTTTCTTTGCATTTAAAAATTCGGTGGATAGATTCCTGCGTTCTTATGAGCTGTTTATAAAAGAGCTTGATAATGGAAATGTTTATGTAAGTAAAAAGCACACCAATAAAATATTTGAATTGCTTGAGAACGATGACGATGAAGCCGTTCAACGATTAATAGATGAAGGCAAGGCTGAAAGATATGCAAGCAGTGAATTTAGAGAAGGCTTAAGAGCGGACTTACAGCACGACCATGACATTCTCCTTGAGATTAAAAAACTATGGCATCACATTGACCGCGACCCAAAGCTTTTAAAATTTTTGGGGGAACTGTCAACGAATTCGGTTTTAAAAGAAAATCATCTGATTATCTTTACCGAATCAAAGGAAACTGCAAACTATCTGTTCAAAAACATAAATCAACAATATCCAGATAAGGTTTTATGTTTTACTGGTGATTCAGGAGAGGCAACGCGTGACAAGGTCATTGAAAATTTTGACGCCAGAGCGCGTCATCCTAAAGAAGATTACCGGATACTGGTTTCCACCGAAGTATTGGCTGAAGGCGTTAACCTGCACCGCTCAAATACAGTGATAAATTACGATATTCCATGGAACCCTACCCGAATGATGCAGCGGGTAGGGCGTGTCAACCGTGTGGATACGCTATTTGACACGATTCATACCTTTAATTTTTTCCCGACCAAACAATCAAATGACCAGATAAAACTGAAAGAAGCTGCGGAGGCTAAAATTAATGCCTTTTTAACCCTGCTTGGCGGCGACGCAGAACTTTTGACTGAAGGAGAACCGATTGCCTCGCATGAACTATTTAACCGGTTGATTTCCAAACAAACACTGGAAGGTGAGGAAGGGGCAGAGGAAAGCGAATTGAAATATCTACATGTTATAAAAGAGATTCGCGATAAAACCCCCGGCGTTTTTGAAAAAATAAAACACCTCCCCAAAAAGGCGCGTACTGCAAAGCATAATTTTGAACATGCAAACTCTCTGATTACCTATTTCAGACGCGGAAAATTGCAGAAATTTTTTAAGGCAGTGCATAAAGATGGGGTTGAAGAAATGGATTTCCTATCCGCGGCAAGAATTCTGGAAAGCGACTCTGATACAGAAAAGAAAAACCTTCCAGAACAGTTTTACGCCTTTCTGGATAAAAATAAAGAGGCATTTATCTTAGCGACAACGGAGGAAATGCCGAATCTGTGGCACAGAAGCGGACATGACAGTGCGGCAAATATCATTAGAATTTTGAAGGCAACACTAAAAAACACACAAAAACTGACAGAAGACCAGGAACTATACCTGAAAAAAGTCCTTACACAGCTTGAGGAAGGCGGACTGCCTAAACAGACGGCAAAAAAGACGCTCAAGGCATTGGATGAGCTGAAAAATGAAATAATGAATCCCCTAAAAGTTCTGGCAGTTTTGCAAATAAGTATACCTGAACGTTTCCTTGCTGAACACTATGCCGAGCGAAATCCTCAATCCTTTGGCAAGAGGGAAGTCATTTTGTCTATGTATCTGAGTGGAGAGTAGAATGGATAAACAACAGGCAATCAGTATTATAAAAAATACCTTTGAAAATCCTTTTGATAAAGATCGGTTTACCCTATTCACCAAAAACCTTTTAAACCGTGTTGAAGAAGCCCCTTTTACTTATCAGGGGCAGTTCGTCCCTGACGCTTACAAGGCATATATCAGCAGTCTGGAGCGAATCGGTAAATTCAATGATGGTGAAAACAGAATTGATATTCTTATCATAAAACTCCAAAAAGAGACTTCCCTTGAACGCGCTCGCACCATGCAGCGCAACTTTGTTGCATGGTATCTGAACGGCAGCCGTGGCGGCGAATTGAAAGAGGCGGCGCTGGTTGCTTTTGTATCGCCTGACGGGGAAGACTGGCGGTTTTCACTAGTCAAGATGGACTATAAGTTTGAACAGACTAAAAGCGGTAGAATGAAGGTAAAAGAAGAATTCACGCCTGCACGGCGATGGTCATTCCTTGTGGGTGCAAATGAAAACAGCCATACTGCCCAGAGCAGACTGGTGGACATCCTCGCAAATGACGAACACAGCCCAACCCTTGCCGAACTGGAACAGGCATTTGATATTGAAACTGTTACCAAAGAATTTTTCAAAGAATACCGTGAGCTTTTCATCCGCACAAAAGAAGAACTGGACAAAGTGGTAAAAAACGATTCAAAAATCAAAGCAGATTTTGGGGCAAAAGGTGTCAACACGGTTGATTTTGCAAAAAAACTGCTCGGACAGATTGTCTTTCTCTACTTTTTGCAGAAAAAAGGCTGGTTCGGCGTAGGCCGCGATGCTAAGTGGGGCACAGGCTCTAAACATTTTTTGCGCGAACTTTTTAAGAAAGAACACAGTGATTATAAAAATTTCTTTAATGACATTCTGGAACCGCTCTTTTATGAAGCCCTGCGCATCGGTGAAGAACGTAAGCAGGACGATTATTATTACAGCCGCTTTAACTGCAAAATTCCTTTCCTAAACGGTGGCCTTTTTGACCCCATAGGCAACTATGATTGGGTGCATACAGATATCCTCCTGCCCAACGAACTCTTTTCAAATAGAGAAAAAACAAAGGAAGGGGATATTGGCACAGGTGTTTTTGACGTCTTCGACCGCTACAACTTTACTGTCAGAGAAGACGAACCGCTGGAAAAAGAGGTGGCGATTGACCCGGAAATGCTGGGAAAGGTTTTTGAAAATCTCCTGGAAGTCAAAGACCGCAAGTCCAAAGGCACATACTACACGCCACGTGAAATTGTTCATTACATGTGCCAGGAAAGCCTTATCAACTATCTCGACGTTACCATAAATCCACCAATAACCACCGTTAAAGAAACTGCTTTTACCCCAAATACGCCTACCCAAAAGAAACTTTTTGGAGATACAGAGTCGAGGCAATTGTGTCTTACGTCAGAAAAATACCAACCAGTAGTTCCGCGCGAAGATATTGAGTCCTTTATCAGGCATGGTGACATAGTAATTGAACATGACGTAACTGCAAAAGAAAAACATGCAGAAAAATCCGATTATAATGGGAAATACAAGAAATATAAGTTGCCAGAAGGTATCCGTATACATGCAAAACTTATTGATGATGCGCTTGCTGATATAAAGATATGCGATCCAGCCATAGGCTCTGGAGCATTCCCTGTGGGGATGATGCATGAAATTGTTAGGGCCAAGCAAATCCTTACTACGTATTTGGGGGATTCTGGGGAAAGAACACCTTACAATTTCAAACGGCACGCCATCCAGGAATCCCTGTACGGTGTGGATATAGACCCCGGCGCTGTGGAGATTGCCAAGTTAAGACTCTGGTTGTCCCTTGTAGTGGATGAAGAAGATTACCAAACCGTCAAGCCACTGCCAAATCTTGATTACAAGATTGTCTGTGGAAATTCCCTTTTGGGAGTCGATAAAAATTTGTCAAATGACCAATGGTTTAATGAATTGGAAAAACTCAAACCCCAATTCTTTGAAGAAACCAGCTCGGAAAAAAAGAAGTTAGTAAAGGCTAAGATTGATGCCTTGATTAAGAAGATTACTAATAATGACGAACATTTTGATTTCAATATCTATTTCAGCGAAATTTTTCATCAAAGAGATGGGTTTGACATTGTGATAGCAAACCCACCCTATGTTCGACACGAAGCAATCAAATCAATAAAAACACATCTGGCAAAAGAATTTGGCGAATTTTACTGTGGAGCGGCCGATCTATATACTTACTTTTATAAACGTGGACTGGACTTGTTAAAGCCAGAAGGACATCTCTGCTTTATTGCCCCAAATAAATTCATGCGTGCAGGCTATGGGAAAAATATTCGCAGTTTGTTGGTTACACAGGCTACGCCAAAGGTGGTCATAGACTTTGGAGATCTGCCTATTTTTGATGCAACCACTTATTCTTCTATTTTGCTAATAAGAAAATGTTCACCAGGAATAAAGGATGAAACAATTACCGCAACTTTCACAAATGTAACGCAACTAGAACGATTGGAAGAAACTCTTGATAATATAAGCTTTGTAATACCAGTTGCTGCTCTTAAAACCGAAAGATGGGGTCTAAAACAACCTAAAATATTGTTGTTGATTGAAAAGCTTCGTAAGATAGGGATTCCACTTGGTGAATATGTAAAAGAAAGATTTTACAGAGGTATAACTACTGGTTTAAACGAAGCATTTGTCGTAAACAAAGATACAAGAGATCGTTTAATCTCAGAACACTCATCCTCTGCAAAACTATTAAAACCTTTTTTACGCGGACGTGATTTAAAGCGATGGCAAGTGGATTTTGCTAATCAATATTTAATAAAATTAGAATCTTCAGAAAACAAAAATCATCCGTGGTCTGGAAAATCAGAAAAAGAGGCAGAAAAAATTCTTGCCAATACCTATCCTGCAATTCACGCACATTTTGAAGTATTCAGAAATAAACTAATTAAGCGAGATGATCAAGGTAAATATTTCTGGGAATTAAGATCCTGTATTTATTGGAAAGAGTTTGAACAACCAAAAATTATTCTCGGTCGTTTTATGAATAAAGCATCCTTTGCCTTTGATAAAGAATCTTTTTTTCACAATGACGCTCTTTATATGATACCTGGAGCAAACGAGTATATTGTTGCAATTTTAAATTCTCTTTGCTCTTGGTGGTTCCTTTCTCAAATTTGCACAGATTTACAAAATGGATACTTACAGGCATTTAAAGAAAATCTTTTTCAAATTCCAGTTCCAAACGTATCAATAAAACAGCAAATCCAAATTATTAATATAGTTGAACTAATACTTACAATGGTCAGCAATGCAAACTATTCAGAAAGTGGAGAAAAACAAGCAAAGGTTAAAGAATACGAACGCCAGATTGACCAGATGGTTTACAAACTCTACGACCTCACACCGGAGGATATTGCAATTGTGGAGGGGAAAGGGTAAACTGTAAAATGGATATAGGGAGAATAACCAATGAAAACACTTGTAGAAATTAAAAAGATATTAGTAAAACACAAGGCAGAAGTGCAAGAGAAGTATAAGGTCAGCGAATTGGGAATATTCGGCTCTTTTGTCCGCGGTGAACAAAGAAAAAGAAGTGATATTGATATACTGGTTGAGTTTGGTGAACTTCCTGATGTTTTTTTGCTTATTGATTTAGAGGATTATCTCAGAAAGATCTTGAAAAAGAAGGTTGATTTAGTCAGGAAAGGGGCAATAAGACCTGAGTTAAAAGAGATTATCTCAAGAGAGGTAGTTTATATATGACCAGAGATTACAAGTTATTTATTAAAGACGTTGCTGATGCGATAAATGATATAGAAGTATTTATAGGAGAAATGAGGTATGAGGAATTTCTTATAGACAAAAAGACACAGAAAGCTGTTGTCTGGCAGATACATATAGTTGGTGAAGCAACAAAGAATATCCCTGAATCAATGAGAGAGAAATATAAAGAAGTTCCATGGAAATATATGGCAAGGATACGGGACAAAATCGCACATTTTTATTTTGGAATTGATTATGAGATTGTCTGGAATGTTATAAAAGAAAAGTTGCCGGGAATTAAGCCTATGATTGAAAATATTCTGAAGGATTTAGCTAAAAACAACAAATGAATTAGCCCTTCATCACCCTCGTTGACCGCATCCTTGCCATCACAAAAGATGAGGACTATTTGCAAAACACGGCAAAGCGGGCGCAGGTAAAGGAACTGGAAAGACAGACGGGGTTGACCAAATGGTCTATAAACTCTACGACCTCACACCAGAGGAGATTTCAATTGTGGAGGGAAGGCAATGGCTATGCAGATCATATATTCAACACACATTAAAACAAGAATTTCCCTGAGAAAAATTGAATACGACCTGCCGCAAAGAATTTACGAATATGCAGAGGAGAGATTCATTGATACTGAGACAGGGCATATGATAGCAGTTAAGAAAGTAATAATATATGGCAAAGAAAGGGATGTAATGGTAGCATACGAGCATGAGGATACGGATGTGAAACTTTTAACAATACATCCTTTAAAAGAAGAACAAAAAGAAAACCGGATTCAATCTGGAAGATGCAGGAAAATATAATGGACGATTTTAAGGTCTTTTATGATGAAAAAGAGGACGTTCTCTACCTTGCAAAAGAGGGGGAAGAAGCAGAAGTTGTGGAAATATCGCCTGGCATAAATATGGAGCTTGACTGCAATGGCAATCTCATCGGGGTTGAATTGTTTAAAGCATCCTGCATGTTTAAAGACGTCCTTAAATCAATGGAGAAGAAACTTCAGGTTCCGTGACTGTTAAAAAAAGTTTCTAATCCCCGCACCTTCTTGTCAAATCCTCTCCCCCAAGCAAAAAGACCCCCGAAGCCGACACTGCGGCGCTGGAAAGACAGATTGACCAAATGGTTTACAAATTTTATGGCTTTACGCCAGAGGAGATTGCAATTGTGGAAAACCTTAACCAGAAATAATTTAATCGGTACAATACTTTGCTCTTCGATTAAAAAAAAGATTTTGGTTAGCTGCAATACATTCGTTCATTTGAGGGAATTTTAGAACTGCTTACTCTAAGATTTTCTTATGTCTCAATAATCTCAATATTTGCTATGGTAACAATTGGCTATACAGGTATGATTCGGACTTACAAACAGCCAGTTAACTGCCGGCTACTCTATTGTTGAATAACGGACTCCAAACGTAACGGAAAAGCAACCGCTCGAGATTAAACGCCCTTTTCCTACTTGTTCGTAAATTCGCTGATTTCTCTACTTATTCTTCTAGCCTCATCTTTTCCCAAGATTCGTTCTGCGAAGTCCGTGGCAAGCTCTGCCGCCTGGTCAGAGGAAATGCCCTTAATCCTTGAAATCTTCCAAGCACCGTCTTCTACCACTAATGTGCATTCCCCTAATCTTTCTTTCATAGGTAATCCACCGCGATTTAAAAGGGATTTTATATCTTCAAGGTTCTGCGTAATCTTAAAGGTTTCTTCCATATCCGGGACCCTGGAGTGGATTTTTACTATAGCGGTGTTATTGCCTACCGCTGTGCTAACTATCTCCTGTCGGACTGCTCTATGGGCAAGATCAATAACGCTGGTTAGCTTTGGCGGGGTTATCTTTTTTATATACTTTAGTAGTGCCAGCCAATCAATAATAGTAGTATCAGTTTTAGAGATGAAGGAATATGCCGTATCGTAGTCGTTGTTCCTTACGGCATCAAGGTATTTCTCCGCTACTACCCTCGGAGAGTCCTGGGCATAGCTTGCTCCAGTAAAGATAATCAGTGTAACAAAAAGAATCGGAAATATTTTTCTCATATTGTTTACCTCGCAATGGAATAGACTGAATAAGATTATTTGGAAGTATTATATCATATTTTGTTATCCTTAACAAAATTTACTATGAAAAAGCACACGGAAACTAATTGTATTGTAAAGGTACGAGGATTCCTAATTTATAGAAATGGACAGAAAAACCCTGTGCCTTAATCCATGGAGTAGTTAATTATGTTTTATGTTTCAAGCATCTCGACATTTGTCCGTGGAACAACGGCTGAGGACCCATCGGGAAATTCTATTTCAAGGATGCGTACTGTTGCTTCTGTCTCAATTTTTTGCGGTGCAAATGGAAGTGTTTTTACTCTACCAATTTTCCCGAAGTGAGGCACACGGATTACCCTTACCATGTCGCCAACCTCCATACCTCTTTCGATAGGTTTATCTATCTTTTCTTCAGAAATATTTTCTATAAATGGTATAATTACCTCTGGTCTTACTACGCCTGCCCGAATCTGCGTAGCTCCGTTGATGGAGGTCTTTGCGCCTGTGCGTGATTTTAAAAGTTCAAACGTCCTTTGCGCCATCTGTATCTTACCGAACCCTTCTGTAATAATGAGAGTGATGCCTATTTCCTCTGAACCTGTGATGGCTACACCAAGGTCGTATCCCAGGAGCTTCTTCAGGTCTTCGTCGTCAAATCCGCCCGTTATGATTCCTAGTACTCCGGCCTTCTTTGCCATATCAATAACGTCATGCTGGACAAATGCGCCACCTACAATAATCTTGTCTTTGTATGCAGGCTTGATGTGTTCTGTTGTTAATGTATCATCAGGTTTGTTTACTGCGATTGCAAGTTCGCCAACAGACTCGCCACCCACGCCAAATATACCCTGGATAAAGGTGGCCGTTGTATCCATAATCACGCCTTCTTTTTCCATAATCTCTATAACAGTTCCGTCTATATAAGCAACTACTTGAATCGGCTTTGGCGGTTCTCGCAAGAGGATTTGTCCTGTTACTGTGGATATAGTTTCTATTGTGCCTGTAATGGGTGAGAGCAGGACGGATTTCAGCATCTTGATTAATGGTCTGGTTTCCGCAATGATTTCGTCCTTCTGTACAGCATCCCCCTCTTTCTTAAGCATGTATTCTTTCAAATCTTTAGGCTGAGTACCTAAACGATTCACTGCATTGATAGCATGTACCTTGCCTGGTAGATGTGTTCTGGCAACAACATCCTCTGCCTGCAGGGTAGCACCTTTTTTAACAATAACATCCCCCAGCAAGGGTAATGTCCTATGGCTTGTAACCTTTGTCCGTTCTGCTATGCGTAAACCCGGCGTATAAGCGTGTGTCATAAAACTTGCAAATACTAAATTCTAATATCGAAATTCTAAATGTAATTTAAAAAAAACACCAAAAACATTATCTTATTTTGCTTTTTCAAGTATAGCGCCGAAAATCCTCGTAAGTTCTGCGGATTCCTGAATAAGACCTTTCTGTTTTTCATCAGATTCTTTTGTATTTGTACAATCGACCAGTTTTAACCAATAACAACTTTCTTTTGCTTCTTTGCGGCATATCTTTATTCTCATTACAAAGTCTTTTTTACTTAAAGATTCATTGGCTTCAATATAATTTGCTCCAACTGAACCCGCAGACCTGACTAATTGCTTACAAATTTCAACATTAGCAAGGGTTTTCGGTAATTTGTTAATGAATTCAATAATATGTTTTGCAAAATTTAGTGTTCTGTCTTCTAAATCATATCGTTTTGAATTTTGGGGTTCTGTCATTTGATTTTGTTTAGAGTTTAGGTTTTAGTATTTTGGATTTCTTGTTTTTCTAGTTATTAATCATATATATTATGTATATGCTATTTGATATTCTAAAAGAATAAGCTATTCTGGATATGCGTTAATCGCCTTTCCCCATAGCTTGAGTTGTTCTACCCGTGACGCCTTATCCTTTGCCAGTGTGATAGGCCTGCCCCGTGTATCAATGACAATGCCGATAACCCCGCCAGAAATCTTTGCCTTAACAGGTTTTCCCTTTCCTGCACCAAAATCAAAGTTTTTGGCTGGTTGAATTTCTATATCAGCATGCCGGTCAATATCAAGTGGAAAGGTGCATAATTCGCCGTAAGGGAGCGATTCTTCAATCCTTTTACCATCAGGCATAGTTATTTTATAAGAGATACATTTTTCTCCTGCCTTACCAATGCTACCCTTTACCACAGAGATACATGTCCCAAGATGAATCAGACAGTCTTTCTCGAAGACCTCTGTGGCTGCCTGTTCATTTACGGTTGAAAGGACGCCCAGATGCGGCATCATGAATATGCTGTCAACCGCAATCCTTGTTATACCTTCGGGCAGAAAAGTGTCAACCATCATGAGCATTGCCTGCGACCTGCGGGGTGCGTGGGAGAGTACGCCGCCGCTGCCAACCAGCAAGTCGAGTTTTAACATATCTACTAAAGTTTCACCTGTAATCTCCTGTTTAAATGCCTCCGAGATGTCGCGTTCCCTCTGAACTCCTTTGAGTCCCACTGCCAGAGATTTATGTTGTTCAAAAGAGAGCCGCAATGCCTCGCGTGATATAGCCTGCTCTATTTTTAACTCTTCGAGTGTCTGCGGTATGGTAGTGGGTCTAATCATCTTGTTCTTTATCCTGTTTCGGAGGTCAGATTCGTTGATATCAAATGGTACCCATCTGAGGATGTTTTCAATGCCCGCCTCTGCCAGTACATTGGAGATACTGTAACTCATCCCGAGATTGGCGCTGACTGTCCGGTTGAAGATTTCTCCATAAACAGAAAATACGTCTGTTGTGGCGCCGCCGATATCCACGCCAACCACGTTGATATTGTTTTTTCTTGCAATCGTCTGCATGATGAGACCAACTGCGCCCGGTGTTGGCATGATTGGCGCCCCTGTCCAAGACATGAGTTTTTTATAGCCGGGCGCTTGCGCCATAACGTGTTCCAAGAAGAGCTTCTGGATTTCCTGCCTCGCAGGAAAGAGGTTCTCCCGCTCAAGCGTGGGTCTGATATTATCCGTAATGTGAAGGGATGTTTTTTTATCAAGGATTTCCTTAATCTTTTCACGGGCATCCTTATTTCCTGCGAAAATTACGGGAAGCTGGAATGTCATACCAAGCCGCGGCTTTGGATTGGCGGCAGAAATATATTCTGCCAGTTCTACAACATGTGTTATGGTGCCGCCATCGGTGCCGCCGGAAAGGAGTATCATATCGGGTCTAAGGTGTCGGATGCGATCAATCTTTTCGTGTGGAAGGCGTTGGTCATTGGATGCAATAACATCCATTACGATTGCGCCTGCTCCGAGTGCTGCGCGCTGAGCGCTTTCGGCGGTCATTGCCTTGACTGCACCTGCGACCATCATCTGCAATCCGCCGCCTGCGCTGCTTGTGGAAACGTAAATATCTACGCCAATATTACCTTGCGCGGGCGTAATAATCTTTTCGCCGTCTAAAATCTTTCGTCCTGAAAGTTCTTCTACTTCTGCAAATGCATTGAGAACGCCTCGGGTTACATCCTCAAAGGGCGCTTCAACAGTTGTGGGCGATTCGCCCCTAAAAGTCTGGCGGTATACACCGTCCTTTTTTTCAATCAGGATTGCCTTTGTTGTAGTGCTGCCGCAGTCTGTGGCGATGATAACGTTCATATTTTAACTTCCTCTTTATTCACCGCGAAGGTGCAAAGTTCACAAAGTTTTAAAGACCATTGACGATTCTCTTTATTTCATTTTTTAGAAAAGGATTTCCTTTGAAAGTGTATCCTCATCTTTTGTCACTTCGAATCTTCCTTTGCGCTCTTTGCGTCTTTGCGGTGAATATCTATCTTTTCCAATTCCTCGATAATCCCTTTTATTCCTTGCCTCTTTTCAAGCAAACCCTGAAAAGTATCATATTCAGCAGTTGTAAAAAAATACGTTAAAAAAGGCCTGAAGAATACCATCATCTGGCTTCCTATATAATTTATGGGTTGTACAGATTCAAGAAACAGCGTGGCTGGAATAGTAAGCCTTCTCTTCTGAATTATGGTTATCAGTTTTGAAACAACAGCAAGTTCTTTCTCGCTTAATGCTTCGTCCTCATTGGATTTTTTAATGCTGAATGCATGCTTAAATTCCTTGCGAATAGTTTGCTTATTTATTCCGGGGAAGTATGAATATATTTTTGATAAAATATTTTGTAAGAGCATAGCGTCAAAAATGTTATCAAAACAGCATCAATCTTGTCAAAATTAAAATGATTATATGTCCGGAGACGGACATTTTTACTTGTATTTATCCTTTTGTCTACTATAATAAAAAACGATCCTTTTTACACTAATTGTTTACTAGAAATTTTTAGTCTTGAAAAGAGGTGATATCTCATGCCATACAGGGCGTGGTTTCAATGTATATCTGGCTGTGATGAAAAATACGAACTGAATGAGGTTGTTTATCAGTGCAAGAAGTGCGGTGATTTACTTGAGGTGAGACACGATATAGACAGGCTCCGCAGGCATTCTTCCGACCATTGGAAAAAGCTGTTTGACGAGCGTTACAGGCGCACTAGGTGGCCCTATGGCAGTTCCGTCTGGGGAAAGAAGGAATTTGTCTGCCCAAGCGTTGCTAATGAGAACGTGGTCTCTCTCTACGAGGGCGGCAGCAATCTCTTCTGGGCAGAACGGCTTGGGAAGGAACTAGGTTTAGCAGACCTATGGATCAAACAGTGCGGGAATGCGCATACGGGCTCTTTTAAAGACTTGGGAATGACCGTGCTTGTCTCTATGGTCAAGCAGATGATTGCCGAGGGAAAGAAGATACCCGCCGTTGCCTGCGCATCCACCGGTGATACCTCCGCAGCGCTTGCAGCTTATTGTGCTGCCGCCGGCATTCCTGCGATAGTGTTTTTACCTAAAAACAAGGTATCTAATGCCCAGTTAATTCAGCCAATTGCAAACGGCGCCCTTACTTTATCCATTGATACAGATTTTGACGGCTGCATGAAACTGGTAAGGGAGGTATGCACAAAAAACAATATCTATCTTGCCAACTCCATGAATTCCCTGAGAATTGAGGGACAGAAGACAGCCAGCATCGAAATGGTCCAGCAATTCGACTGGGAGGTGCCTGATGTAGTGATTGTTCCGGGTGGGAATCTGGGTAATACCGCTGCTCTGGGGAAGGGTTTTCTTATGATGAAAGATGTGGGCATGATAGACAAACTGCCCCGTATTGTGTGCGCACAGGCCGCGAAGGCAAATCCCCTTTATTTGAGTTATTTGGGCGGTTTTAAGGAATTTAAACCGGTGAAGGCGCAGAAGACGCTTGCAAATGCCATTCAGATAGGCGACCCGGTCAGTTATAAAAAGGCTATTAATGTATTGAAGGTTTTCAATGGTATTGTTGAGCAGGCAACTGAAGATGAACTGGCAAATGCCTCTGCACAGGCTGATAAAACAGGTTTGTTCAGTTGTCCGCATACAGGAGTTGCGCTTGCTGTGTTGATAAAACTGTTGAAAAGGAAAGAGATATTATCCCATGAGAAGGTCGTAGTTATTTCAACCGCCCACGGCTTAAAATTTACAGAATTTAAAATAAATTACCATGAGAACAGGCTTGAAGAAGTGACCCCGCGTTTCGCAAACCTTCCTGTTGAAGTTCCTCCACAATATGAAGTTGTAAGGTCTGCCATTTTCAAGAAATTTGAGCAAACGTTATAAGTTCAATCATAAAATTGTTCTTAATAATGTAATATAGAATTTTATATTGTTTCCATTTATATTTGCCTATTAAATTCCTTGACAAAAAATAAGCTGAACTTATAATAAATTTTGTAAGGTGAAATTATTTAAAAATATTAATTTTCAGCAAATATATATGTTCAGTTCTTTTCAATTCACTTCTAAGGTTGGCATATGAATTATTTTAAGACGGCCGTGTTGTTGATAGCCCTCACTGTACTTCTTATCTGGGTTGGTAGTATGTTTGGCGGGCAACAGGGGGCTTTTTTTGCGTTTGCAATTGCCATGTGTATGAATTTTTTTAGTTACTGGTTCAGCGATAAAATAGTGCTGAAGATGTACGGCGCAAGCGAGATTTCTGAACGAGATTCGCCAACTTATTACGGCATTGTGAGAGAATTAACAGCAAACGCAGATTTACCCATGCCGAGGATGTATATCATTCCAACAAATTCGATGAATGCCTTTGCTACCGGCCGAAATCCCAGACATGCTGCTGTGGCGGTTACTGAGGGGTTAATAAATTCCCTGTCACGCGAGGAGCTAAAAGGCGTTATTGGTCATGAATTGAGTCACATTAGAAACCGTGATATTCTCATTTCCACAATTGTTGCTACTATTGCAGGCGCTGTTATGATGCTTGCTAATATAGCGAGGTGGGGGGCGATGTTTGGCGGTTATGGCGGAAGGGGTGAAGAGGATAGAAGGGGAGGTGGGTTAGCCGTTTTATTCCTGGCCATTCTAGCGCCTCTTGCGGCGCTTTTAATTCAAATGGCGATTTCCCGTTCGCGCGAGTATGCCGCCGATAGCGGAAGCGCCCGATTGACCGGGAATCCGTTGGGGCTAGCAAGCGCCCTTGGAAAATTACATCAGGCAGCGATAGCAAGGCCAATGCATGCAGGACAATCAACAGCTCATTTGTTTATTGTAAATCCGTTGAGCGGCCGTTCATTTATGTCAATTTTCAGTACGCATCCGCCAGTCGAGGAAAGAATTAAAAGACTCAGGGCGATGGTTTAATGAAGTGTGTGCAAAAAGGGGCTGTTAGTTGTAAGTTTTAGATTTGATTGAATAGAAGCACCAGATGTTTGCTTATTGTTAGCAGTTGAATGTAGGGCAAGTTTTAACAGTTTAAAAATTATTAAATAATAGTTACTTTAAAAAGTAATTTACTTGGAGGGACGTGAATGGTGCACTATACCTGTGATATGTGCGGAAGACAATTGCTGGAAGACGAGGATATTCGATATGTGGTAAAAATAGAGGTTTATACTGCATGCGATGCTATGGAAGAAGTGGACGATGATGATTTGGACGAAGATGTGCATGGTTCGTCAGAAGAAAATGAGTCCGGGAATTGCGACGAGAGACATCCTGAAATGTTTGATGACGAAGACTATAAGGCATTTCGGTTCGATTTATGCACCAAGTGTCACGAGAAGTATCTGCAAGACCCATTATTTTTAAAATCATGGAATCGCCTACATTTTTCTGAAAATTAAGATTACTGATATATAATTCGGTTCATTATAAAAATTTTTATTATTTGTAAATTAACTAATACGTTATTAACAACAAACTTGTACAGTTGCTTGCGTTTTCTAAATAGTTATTAAGACGAAGCAAACTACCATGCAAAAAACAGACTATGGGAATGACAATAACAGAGAAGATAATTGCTGCACATGCTGGTCTAATGGAAGTGCGTCCAGGTCAGTTTGTTTATGCAGATGTAGATGTTTGTCTTGGGAATGACATCACAGCTCCGATCGCTATTGAGGAGTTTGAAAAAGCTGGAATTAAGAAGGTTTTCGATTCAGAAAAGATTGTCTTAGTTCCCGACCACTTTACCCCTAACAAGGATATTAAATCCGCTCAGCAGTCGAAGTCTCTTCGCCTTTTTGCCGATAAACATCATTTGAGGCATTACTATGAGATTGGTAGAATGGGAATCGAACATGCGCTCCTTCCGGAGAAAGGAATTGTTGCGCCTGGTGATCTTGTAATAGGCGCTGATTCTCACACATGTACTTATGGTGCGCTTGGAGCATTTTCAACTGGTATTGGAAGCACAGACCTTGCTGCGTGCTTTGCCACGGGTAAGGTGTGGCTAAAGGTGCCTGAAACGATTAGATTTGTTTATAACGGAAAGGTAAGAAACTGGACATCTGGGAAAGATTTGATACTCTATACGATTGGCAAGATCGGAGTAGATGGTGCGCTTTACAGGGTAATGGAATTTACTGGCAGCGCCATTGCCAACTTGCCGATGGATGACCGTTTTACAATGTGTAATATGGCGATTGAGGCAGGAGCGAAAAACGGCATTATTTCACCTGATAAATATACGGAAGAATATATAAAGGGTAGGGTAACGAAGAAGTATAAGAATTATCAGAGCGACCCTGATTGTAAATATGCAAAAACGTATGAATTTAATGCCGATAAGATTTCACCACAGGTGGCATTGCCCAGTTTACCTGAAAATACAAAACCAGTGGCGGAAGTTTCCGGAATTAAGATTGACCAGGTGGTGATTGGTTCGTGCACTAATGGCAGGATTTCAGATCTTAGGATAGCAGCCCAGATTCTAAAGGGTAAAAAGGTGCATCCATCAATCAGGTTAATTGTTATACCGGCGACACAAGAAATTTATAAGCAGGCGGTAAAAGAAGGTATTGTAGAAATTTTTATTGACGCAGAAGCGGTGGTTTCAACGCCAACATGCGGTCCATGTTTGGGAGGCCATATGGGTATTCTGGCGGAAGGAGAAAGAGCCCTATCAACGACAAATCGCAACTTTGTCGGTAGGATGGGACATCCAAAGAGTGAGATATATCTTTGCAGTCCTGCCGTTGCAGCTGCTTCAGCTATTACAGGGGAGATTACACCGCCTGATGATGTGGGTAACTGATGGAAATTTGTGGTTAGTAATTAGATAGTTTAAAACAGACTTTTTGTAATTTTTTGTATTGTATACCGGGAGATAGTTAGCAATATGTCACGAAAGAAATATATAGGTCTTGATATAGGTTCTGTAAGCGTTAAGGCTGTATTAATAAATGAAAATAAAGAAATCTTGGAAAACCACTATGTTCGCTCACACGGTCAGCCTGTCGAGACTTTAATTCTGGTTCTGAGAGATATGTTTAATCGGACTCATATTGATGATATTGATGGTATAGCTATTACTGGCTCAGGTGGTAAGCTGGTATCAGAACTAATGAGTATCGCCCTTGTCAATGAAGTTGTGGCGCATAGTAATGCCGCAGCGATCTTGCATCCCGATGCACACACTATTATTGAAATCGGCGGCGAGGATTCCAAGCTCATGCTTACAGAGTACGATGAAACAACAGGGCAAACGAAGGTATCGGACTTTTCGATGAATACACTTTGCGCCGCTGGGACGGGTTCATTTCTGGATCAGCAGGCTACAAGGCTTGGCATTGCTATAGAAAAAGAATTTGGTGAACTCGCGTTAAAATCTAAAAATCCTCCGCGTATTGCAGGGCGTTGCAGTGTATTTGCAAAGACAGATATGATTCATTTACAGCAGGAAGGTACACCCGTGCATGATATTGTGGCAGGTCTTTGCTATGCTATGGCGAGGAATTTTAAAAGCAATATAGGTAAAGGTAAGGAATTTAACAAACCCATTGTATTCCAGGGTGGAGTGGCTGCAAATACCGGTATGGTTAAGGCATTTGAGGATATTTTAGAACTCAAGCCGGGCGAGTTGATTATACCAAAGTATTTTAATGTAATGGGTGCAATAGGGTCGGTGTTTACGATTATTGACAAGAACATACAGTCACCGTTCCGTGGCTTGAAGGAAATTGAGGAATATCTGAGGAATCGTTCTGCAAAGGCGTCAAACCTGGAACCACTCCGTTGTGATAACTATAAAATTGTTGATGGAATCCATTCAATTGCTGGTAATGAAAAGATTGAGGTTTACGTTGGGGTAGATGTGGGTTCAATCAGCACAAATATAGTCGTCATAGATAAGCATAAAAATGTACTGGCAAGACGTTATTTAATGACAGCCGGAAGGCCGCTTGAGGCTGTAAAGCAAGGGTTATATGAAGTAGGATTGGAAGTTGGAGATAAGGTAATAGTGTGCGGTGCTGGAACAACCGGTTCCGGACGTTACCTGACAGGGGATTTTATAGGCGCTGATATCGCAAAAAATGAGATTACAGCCCATGCTACTGCGGCTGTGAATGTAGATAAAAATGTTGATACTATTTTTGAGATAGGCGGTCAGGATTCCAAATATATAAGATTGGAAAACGGTGCTGTTGTGGATTTTGCCATGAATAAAGTATGCGCTGCTGGCACAGGTTCGTTTCTTGAGGAGCAGGCAGAAAAGCTCAACGTGAGTATCAAGGGTGAATTTAGTAAACGGGCACTTTCATCGTGTTGTCCTTCCCACCTCGGTGAGCGATGCACTGTGTTCATGGAATCTGACCTTAATCATCACCAGCAACACGGGACGTCCAAAGAAGATTTGCTGGCTGGTTTAAGTTATTCGGTAGTGTTGAACTTTATCAACAGAGTCGTTGAAGACCGAAAAATTGGAAATACAATTTTCTTCCAAGGAGGAGTTGCGGCAAATCGCGGAGTAAAAGCAGCATTTGAAAAGGTAACGGATAAAAAGATTATTGTTCCTCCTCAACATGATATCATGGGAGCTATTGGTTCTGCTATTATTGCCATGGAGGAGAGGGCATGGGAGAAGTCCAAGTTTAAGGGCTTTGATTTACGCCACAAAAGATATGAACTCGCATCTTTTGTTTGTAAGGATTGTTCAAATATTTGTGAGATACGACAGGTTAATATCGAAGGCGAGAATCCACTGCACTACGGGAGTCGTTGTGGTAAGTTTGATGATGAAAGGTTGTTGAAGAAAGGAAGGCACTTACCAAGGCTTTTCAAGGAAAGAAAGGATGCATTATTTAACACCTTTAAGAAAAATAAGCCAGATAATCCAGTTGGAAAAACGGTTGGCATACCGCAGGTGTCTACATTTTATGACTTCTATCCAATGTGGAAGGCGTTTTTTATAGAACTTGGTTTTGATGTAGTCACTTCAAGCGATACAAATAAGGACATTGTATATAATGGCTTGGAAATAATTACGGCCGAAACATGTTTCCCGATTAAGGTGGCGCATGGTCACGTAGTGGATATGCTGGAACGGGATATTGATTATTTATTCCTGCCCAGTGTTATAAATTTAACGCATGTTAGCCAAAAACTCACGCACTCTTATGCATGTCCTTACATACAATGCATTCCATATCTTGTCCGTTCTGCCGTTGATTTTGATGACAGGAGGTTTAAGGTTTTGTCTCCAGTGATTCATTTTGAGTATGGAGAGGAACATGTTAACAAGACCCTGCGTCAGATTGCGAAGAGCGTAGAAAGAACAGGAGATATTGTTGAGAATGCGATAAAGGCGGCACATGAAGCACATCAAACTTTCAGTAAAACACTGATAGCGCGAGGGGAAGAAGCTCTTGGAAAACTAGGAGAAAACGAAAAGGCATTTGTGCTTATCAGTCGTTCCTATAATGGGTGCGATACAGGCATGAATCTTGGTCTTCCTGAAAAATTGCGCGATTTGGGTATTTTAACCATTCCACTTGATTTTCTGAAACTGAATATAGAAGAAGTTGCAAACGATTATCCAAATATGTATTGGAAGACAGGTCAGAGATTTCTTGCCGCAGCCAGAATAATTTCACGGGATAAGAGACTTTATCCTTTGTATATTACCAACTTTGGATGCGGTCCTGATTCATTCATAATGAAATTCTTTAATAAAGAATTGAGTGGGAAACCATGCTTGACTATAGAGATTGATGAGCATAGCTCTGATGTAGGAGCTATAACTCGATGCGAGGCGTTTATTGATAGTCTTAAGAATGTCAAACCAATTTCAGAAGTAAAGAAATTGCGGGACGATGTTCCGTTGCACGAATTAAAAGAAAGAAAGAGGCGGACAATTTATATTCCATATATGTGCGACCACGGGAGGATGATTGCCGCATCAATGAGGGCAAACGATGTGCTTGCAGAGGCGCTGCCAATGGCAAATAAGCAGTCAGTTGACGTTGGAAGGAGATTTACTTCAGGGAAAGAATGTTATCCGGCTATTTTGACTACCGGAGACATAGTGAAAAAGGCGTTAAGCCCTAATTTTGATTCGGAGGCAAGTGCGTTCTTCATGGCGACTGCTTCAGGTCCTTGCAGATTTGGTCAGTATAACAAGTTTCATCGTTTGGTATTGGATGAGCTTGGATTCAACAATGTGCCGATATATACCATGGACCAGGGAGAGAATTATGGTGAAGATACAGATAAATTAGGCACGCATTTCCGAAAGCGGGCGTGGAATGGTATTATGTATGTTGACCTTTTACAGAAGCTGCAAAGAGAGACAAGGCCTTATGAAATAAATAAGGGTGAAGCTGACCATTTATATGAAAGTTTTGTAAAAAAGGCAGAAGCGGCGCTTGAAAAACATCAGAGTTTGGTTGGGCTTGCTATGGAGGCAGGGGTTGCCTTTTCAAAGGTAAAAGTTGACAGGAGTAAACCCAGACCATTAATTGGTGTTATTGGTGAAACCTATGTTCGTTGCAATGAGTACGCCAATAATTTTTTAGCAAGGAATATTGAAAGATTGGGTGGTGAAGCATTTATCCCGCCATTTTCGGAATGGATTAATTATATAGCCCACTGCCGCAGGGAAGCCTGCGTATTTGAAAAGGATTATAAAGGTTTTCTTGGAGAATTTATTTCCGATATCGTACAGCGTTACGATGCTTATAAGCTGACAAGGGTGTTCAAAGGCAGAATCAGACATTTTTTGAAGGATGCATCAATCAAGGAGCTTATACGAAAAGGGAAACCGTACATAGATGACTCTTACAAGGGCGACCCTGTGCTTAGCATGGGGAAGGCTATTGAATATGCCGAGGAGGGATTTGACGGAATTGTTAACGTGATACCATTCCATTGTATGCCGGGGACGGTTGTAAATGGTGTACTGGAGAGGTTTCAAAAGGATTACGATGGGGTGCCGTGTTTGAAGTTGTCATTTGATGGCCAGGAGCAAACTAACGAAGAAACGCGGCTGGAGGCATTTATGCATCAGGCTTACCAGAGGATGGAAAGCAGATTGAATTCACGTCCTACGAGAAGTCACAGAACTAATTCGGGAACAAGGCATAAGACATTAGTCTTTTCAGCGAGGATGTGATGAAAGGTAAATGTTGGAAGTTTGGGAACAATATTAATACAGATGAAATTATTCCAGCCAGATATTTAAACACTACGGATACAAAGGAACTGGCGTCTCATTGTATGGAAGATGCCGACCCTGATTTTATGAAAAAGGCAAAGCCGAACGATGTTATTGTAGCAGGAGAAAATTTTGGTTGCGGTTCATCACGTGAGCATGCGCCAATAGCAATCAAGGCTGCCGGAATGTCGTGCGTTGTTGCAAAATCCTTTGCGCGGATTTTCTTTAGAAATGCCATTAATATTGGGTTGCCTATCTTCGAGTGTCCTGAAGCGGTGGAACAGATTAAAGAAGGCGATGAGATAGAAGTCAATCTTGCTACGGGTGAAATTCTCAATAACACTTCAAAGAAACGGTTTAAGTTTGAACCATTTCCACAGGAAATGCAGGAGATTATCAAGTCAGGCGGTTTGATGAATTTTGTGAAGAGGAAGATGAATGTTGCATAAGCCGCAAATAATAAATGCAAATTTTAATTTTTAGAATAGAGTTATGCAAACCCTGGAAGTCAAAAAAGGTATCCACTGGGTGGGTGTTTTAAATGCCACCCTTAGGGTATTTGATGTAGTGTTTGAAACTCGTTTTGGAACCACATATAATTCCTACCTTATACTTGCAGAAAAGCCCACCCTTATTGATTGTGTTCATGAGAAGTTTACTCCGGAATATCTAAACAAGCTTCGTTCGTTAATAAACTTGAAGGACATCTGTTACATAGTTGTAAATCACACAGAGATGGACCACTCAGGCGCTTTAGGACATTTACTCAAAGAAGCCACAAATGCGCAGGTTATTTCTACAAGGACGGCTGCGCTTTTCCTGAAAAATATCCTTCACCGGGATTTTAAGGAAAAGGTGGTTGAAGACGGCGAGGAGATAAGTCTGGGCAATAAGAAACTAAAATTTATACATGCGCCTTATTGGCACTGGCCAGATACAATGTTTACTTATCTTGAAGAAGACCGCATACTTTTTCCCTGTGATGGATTTGCAACCCATTTTTGTGATGAGCGGATGTTTGACGATCGCCTTGATGACTTTTCTGAAGATTTCAGGCACTATTATGAACACATAATGGGTCCTTACAGAAAGAAGGTACTTGAAGCAATAGAAAAACTCAAAAAACTTGATATCCAGTTAATTGCGCCAAGCCATGGTCCTATCCTCCGTACTGACCCGCGGAAATATATTAACGCCTATAAGGATTGGAGTACTCCCAAAAAGGATACAGGGAAGAAACAAATATTAATTTACTACGCTTCCATGTATGGGAATACAAAGAAGATGGCGGAGGCAGTGGCAAAAGGCGCAACTACAATTAACACCGAAGTTAAATTAATAGATGCCGCAAATGCTTCGCCTGAATTTATGAGATGCGAGATTGAATGTGCTGACGGTATATTATTTGGATCGCCGACGATAAACGGTGATGCGTTAATGCCTCTCTGGGATATTATTGATATTATGTTCAGCGTTAATGTTAAAGGTAAGAAATGCGCTACTTTTGGCACTTATGGCTGGAGTGGAGAGGCAACAAAATTAATGGATGAAAGACTGAAGGGACTTAAGCTTAACATCGTCCAGTCTCCGTTAAAGGTTAATTTTGTTCCTACCGATGAAGACTTAAGGAAGTGTTCAATCTTTGGGTATGAGTTTGCAAAATCCCTGACAGTTCCCGCAATCTGATAATCTGGAATTTCAAATCTTTTAGTGGTAAGATGTTTTTGTTGTATTTGTGTTACACAAATCGTTATTATAGATAAATAATCTAATAATAATTTGAAGAAAAATAATATATATCAGATATAAAGATAATGATGAAGTATGATTTACTAAATTTATTTTTCATGTTTCTATGCAGATAAAAAGAGGTGTTTGAAATGGAAGTATCAATAAGCGATAAAAAAATAAAGAATATTTTAAAGGAAATTATTATTGAAATGATTAAAGAGGATAGGGAGGAATTTTGTGCTTTAATACAAGAGTCAATAGAAGAAATCGGGCTGGCAAATGAAATTAAAGAGGGAAGGAAAAACAAACTGGTAGATGAAAACAGGATTCTGAATATTTTAAAAGGTTAAAATTGCTATAAAGTTGCCAAGACACTAAATATTTCTTTGTAACCCGGCGTCTTATTGGCAGAAAAAGTTGCCGACTCATATTTTAACAACGATTTTCTTTCTCCATTTCTCCACCTTCGCCCATTTTCTTTACTTACGCATGTTCTTGCCAACAATGTCGAGATATTTTTTAATCACCTAACAAGGTCTTGAACCTGTTCTTTAGCTCTTATCCATTATTTCCCCTTGACTTAACCAATTTAATATTTATAGTTACAATGGGTTTATGGTAAATTATGTAAAAGTCAGGAAACATTGTAATATACAGGACCGAGCAAGACGCAAAGGTCAGGCTGGTATTATGTCCGATTAGCTAAAATTGAAAAGTTAAAAGACAATCAGACAATCTTTGACTCTCGCTGATGGACAACAATTCTCTGTGTGAATAGATATAATGCGCATCGTTTAGCTTGTCTTTAGGTATAGAAATGCTAAAATACAGCTATGAAATTTACACAATATTTCTTATTTGTAAAACAGCGTTCGGACAGGGCGCTTATCAAAGAAGAATGGATACTAAAAACGATCCAAAATCCTATAAAAAAGGAAATTCAGTCTGATGGAAGGATAAGGAAGTGGAGCTATATCGAGGAAATTGGGAAATATCTGAGAGTAATTCTCTTGGAAGATGGTAAGACCGTTCATAATGCTTTTTTTGATAGAAGTTTTAAGGAGAAATAGATATGAAAATTCGATATTTTGCGGATACAGATACGGCACTCATTGAATTTTCAAACGAATCAGTTGTTGAAACAAAGGAAATATCGGAAAACCTTTATATTGATTTGGATGGAAAGGGCAATCTTGTCAGCATGACAATTGAGCATGCAAAAGAGAAGGCAAATATTTCAGAAGTGTCATATTTGCAAATGGGAAAAATCGTTGCTTAACAAATTTAATATTTGAAAGAATAAAGAAAATTATAGATGAAATTAAGAATGCAACTGTGTTGAAAGATATAAAAAATCTGAAAAAACTTAGAGGGCATAGAACTTTTTATCGTATAAAAGCTGGAGAATATAGAATAGGTTTTGAATTATTAGAAAATAGGGTGATTTTTACACGATTATTACATAGAAAGGATATATACAAATATTTCCCTTAATTAGCTGCAAGCGCCTGTTGGAAGAACGATAGGAATGAGCGACTTGGGTTCGTTGCAAGTTTAACCGCTGCTATCTCGCAAATGGAACAAGGCGATAGAGGAAACCGCCCTTAGAATAACGTACATCGCCTTCATTCTCTAGTTTGAATTTTTTTAATTCTTCTTCTGTGGGAATATATTGTTCAAAGTGATAAGGGATATTATCAATTAGAACAGATGCACCGTACATATGTTCACCCATCCTTTTGTTTTTAGGATGATAGGGTCCTTCCATATCAATAATAATGCGACTTCTGGTTTCAAAGTCTTTAATTTCTATAAAATGTGGTTTCATAATGCCTCCTGCTTTATTTTCTGCATAATGAAAAGATATTTAAAGCCCCGGAGATAAAAATTAAACTCCCTTGCCCTTTTATGCCATAGGCCTGTGTTAGATGTTTGATTTCGCCGTGTGACACACACTATATCAACTGTTTCAAAATATTTGCAGAGTCTTTCGTACATTCTGATACCCACGGGAATAAACCCCGACCTCTTTCTCCAATGGTCTCCAATAAGCCAAGCCATAACTTTATCAGGCTTCAATATGCGATATATCTCTTTTGCAATTTTTTCCAACTCTGTAAAGAATTCTTCCTTTTCGCATGAAATTTTTCCTATGCAATCAGGATGGTCTGAATATTTCACATTATCTGAATATGGAGAGTCTATAAAGACAAAATCAACGGATTCATCATCTAAAGGGATTCTCCGTGCATCATTCTGAACAATATCTTTTCTGTATGGTGAAATATCATAACCTATAACTCTGCGTTCTAATTCTTTAGCAACATCTATAGTCGTTCCACTACCAGCCATTGGGTCAACAACCAAATCATTTTCTTTTGTGTAGCATTGTAATAAGTTTCAAATGACAAAGGCGGGAGTTACTCCGTTGTATTTGTTGTTGCCGTGGGATTTTCAAAAGAGAAGAATTTAAAATTGTCTCTTAACCATTGATAAAAATCCCTTTCACAACAATCTACAAATGTTTCAAATTCTTTTTTTGAAAACCTTGTTCCTTTTTCATCACAACAAACTTTATAGAAGTCACGCATTTCTTTCAAGGAAATAAGTGTTTGATTTGCTTTCATTGTTTTTTAAATTTATGCCTCCAATTTTTTAAATTTGAGTAAATTGTTTTCAATATAATATGTATAAGCTTCAAGATGATAAAGCCCTTTTAATTCTTTCATTTTAGAAAGAAGCGACTCTTTAACATCAGTTTGATTTCCAAAATCTCTTCCAATCAGTATTCCTTTTACCATTTCTTTTTTTGCTCCGGGAATTAAACGAGATGCCCACTCAATATATCGTATGATTTGTTCAACATAAAATGGATCAATAATTCCCTTTTTTAGTTCAAATACTGTCACGCCAATCTTAAGCCACAAATCCAAAACTTTCTTTTTATAAATACACGCAATATCTATAGCACCTCCAGCAATATATGTGCTTAATTGATTTAAAGTTTCATATGAATATTCTTTAGACAAACCATTTTCAAAACCAGCAAGCGAATGAATGATTTCAGGATTTCTTAACAAATATGCTTCAAGATAAGCTTCCATTTTGAATTCATTTATTTTACTGCCAGTATATTGAAGCAAATTAACTTTATGCTCTGTTATCTTATCAGCCTTATATTTTTTATCATAATTACCACTTCTAAAATTCGCTTGCAATAATGCTTGTAATAACAAAATCCCTTCTTCCTCTAATAATGTAGTGACAGCTTTATCAATCAAAGCCGAACTATCAATTACTGTCTTTATTTTACCTTCTTCTTTTAAGTCCCAAAATACTTGAACAGGAACAGGATTTAAGCAAATGTGCTCTTCTAAATACTTAAATTTAATTCTATAAGAATACTTGTCTTTGTTTTTCTTTTTTTCGTCTTCAGCCCAGACAATTTCTGGATTATAAAATAATTCACTCGTAACTTCAAATGGTCCGTGAATAAACCCGACTGTTCTTAATCCAACTCTATGTGCTGTGTAGTAAAAAACAATATCCCCTTTCCAAATATTTGCAAGTTGGTGGATGTTTCTTTCGCTCACACCAAACATTCCATATTCTTCACTAATTGAAAAATATTTTGGGGAATTTAATAAGTGAAATTTACGCTGCATAGTTATATCCAATCCCCATTGTTAATAAGGTTGAATTTTTAGTGCCTAAACAATCAGGGTTGATAGGAGTGTTTTTTACTCTCATAATTAATTCAGAGATATAATTTATATCAGTACAACTTACTTGATACCCCCTTGCAATTGCACAAGCAAGTGTCGTCCCACTACCCATAAAGAGGTCATTGACATGTGGTTCATAGACGTCACTAAGGTATTCATCCATCAATCGTTCAACTAATTGCGGAATGAATTTGGCTGGATAGCGATGATAGCAATGAGTCAATTTTGACGTATCACTTGGCTTGTATTCTATAAAAGACCATTCCTTGTCTATCTCTTTTGCCTTGAAAATATCAATAATTTCGGAAGGAGAATAATAACCTTGTTTTAGTGAAATGGGTTTCTCTTGTAATTTAACCATGGAAAAGTAGCTTTGTTTAAGTTTAAAGTTTCTTTATGTATATTATCTTCTTCAGGACTTTATAATTTTATTTGTTGGTTGTCAATGGATTTATTCATACAACCGTTATTTATACAAAATAGTCAACGGCGAACTACAGTCTTACGCCATCTTGGGTGAAAATACTTTTACAATAGGACGCAGATAAATGCAGACAAACGCAGATAAAAACGGATATTTACACTTTATAAAAATTCACCTGAAAGGTGGTGTAACGTACTTTATGGAAAATCAGTGCAAATCTGCGTAAATCAGCGTCCAAATGCATTTTTTGTATAAAGTTTGATGGTTTGAGTTGCAATATTTTGTAATTCAAGGCTTTCAATTTGATATGACTTTTACACAGCATAGCAGAATGCGGTATGTTAAATTTAAAGGACGGTAATTCCTTCTTTCCCTGCGGCTTGATTTAATCTGGCGTCATTGCTAGAAAAATATATCTCAGATCGGATTTTGCTTTTTAGGTTAATAGCTGATGCCAAATGGATAGAATCAAAACCCCTAAGCATATACTTTTCGGCAATATCGCCGGCAAACCTTATTAATCCGTCTGTAACCTCGATAACGAAATAACTTTCCCAATCTCTGTTAAAACCCTCTACAATTTTTCGCAGGATTCCGATAGAAAACCCTTTTTCCCTTTGTTTCCTTGCAAATGCAGCCCTTGCTTCTGCATAAGCTACTTTTGAGGTCGAAAGGACTGTAGCATTCTGAACCATGTCTTTTATTTTCTCGGAACCGGTCTCATCCACATACAATTTAACAAGGTTACTTGTATCAATATAGACAATCATCTTCTATCTTCAATGACTATATCAGAGACAGTTTTTCCCTTAATTTTTACAGGGCGCTCGCTTCCCAGCGGTTTACCGCCTTTCCATACAGCAAAACCCTCTTCAATAAGGGATAGCAATTTTGAGTCCTCGTCAACTCTTTCAACAGGAACAATAGTAGCGATTATCTTCTCCCTTTCGGTAATTGCAATCTTTTCACCCTTTTTTATCTTACGAAGATAATAACTTAGTTTGTTTTTTAGTTCTTTTATACCAACTGTTTTCATAGCCACATTTTAGTTTATAGTAGCTACTTCTGTCAATAATATTTATGTTCAGAAATTTCAATGTTGCCCGCGAAAAGGCGCGAAAATAGCGAAATTTATTTTTTAGGTCTTTTCGTGTGTTTCGTGGGTAATACAAAGAGGTTTATATAAGTAATGTCATGCCAATTTTCTCAAAATTTCTAAATTTACTGCATCCATATTTTCTTCCTTTGGGGTTTCGATTACCTTTGGGATATGTTTAAATCTTTTCATGATTTGCTTGAAAGGTGTCAGTCCTAATCTGCCTTTTCCGATGTGTTCGTGACGGTCAATATTACTGCCCAATCCTGCCTTTGAGTCGTTTAAATGAAAGACGTGCAGATTTTCTAGTCCAATGGTATTGTCCAGCTCTTCCATAGCCATTTCAAACCCGGTTTTAGTTCTTATGTCATATCCTGCCGCAAAGGCGTGGCAGGTGTCAAAACAAGCGCCAATCCTTGCTGATGCGACACCGTCCATAATCTGCCTAAGATGTTCAAACCTGTAGCCGATGCTTGAACCCTGACCAGCAGTATTTTCCAGCAGGATTTTTACCTTTGAATTTTTAGTTGCGTGAATTACAGTTTTTAAAGCTCTAAGTGTCTTTTTAATACCTTCCTGTTCGCTGAGACTTTTTGCATAACCGGGATGTAGAATAGTAAATTTTAATCCAAGCTCATTGCATCGTTGAACCTCGCTAGTCAATGCCTTTACTGAACGTTCCCATAAAATATCATTGTCACCGGCAAGGTTAATAAGATAAGAAGCATGAGAAAAAGCCGTCTTAATATTTGAATTTTTAAGGCTATTTATGAAAATAGTCTTTTCCGCCGCACCAACAATTTTCTCCTTCCACTGCCTTTGATTTTTAGTGAATATCTGAAACGTGTCTATCCCCAGAGAACTAGCCTCGTTAAAGGCTTTATGCAAGCCGCCGCTGATTGAACAATGTACTCCTAAAAGCATAAATCAGGTTTTGTATGTTCTAAGTTTTATTTTTGTATTTAGATAACAGGATGTTATTATAATTTCTGAAATGAGCAAAGCAAATTTAATAAAAACCCTTATATTTTCCTTTTTAACAAACCTCTTTTTATATCTTTCGTTTCCACCTGCAGATATTGGTTATTTGGCATGGATTGCCTTTGTCCCGTGGTTTCTCCTTATTGTAACCGAGGAGAAATATGTTCATCTCAACGCCCTGTTTATCGGAGTAGTATTCTTTTTTATTCAGCTTTCGTGGTTAAGATACGTTACAGTTACTGCCTGGGTTTTGCTGAGTTCTTATTGCGCTGCATACTTTTTATTGTTTGCAGTGTGTACCCGATTTATCATTTTCAGGTTAAGACTACCACTGGTTATTGTTGCCCCATGTGTGTGGGCTTCGCTTGAATTTATGAGGTCTTTCTTTCTTACAGGATTTCCGTGGTTCTTTACAGGGCACACACAGTATAAATTTTTACCTGTAATACAAATTTCTGATATTACGGGTATTTATGGTATCTCTTTTATTATTATAGCGGTCAATGCGGCTATTGCAGACTTGATTATTCGTTGTTTTGCCGGGAAGGGTTTGACTCACGGTACTTTCCGGGACAGAAATCTTTATTCAGGTAGTAAATATATCTTTTTTTGCGTTACGTGTGTATTTCCGCTGGTAATATTAGCCGCTGCGGTGCTTTATGGTATATTCTGGCTTAAAAATTATGCGCCGCAAGAGGGTCCTGTAGTGTGTATGGTGCAGGGCAATATCCCACAGGATTTAAAATTTGACCCTACTGAAGAAGAACAAATTCAAATCCTTAAGAAGTATTCTGATTTGTCAATCAGCGCAAAAGACAAACAGATTGACCTCATTGTGTGGCCAGAGACAATGATTCCCGGCCTGCTTAACATTAATCCTGAAATTACGGGAAGAAAAATTGATATGTTGTCGCAGCTCACAGTTACTCAGCTTGCCAAAGACTTGAATGCTAATTTGCTAATTGGCGGTGTTGCTTTAATCCTGGTAGGGGACGAGCAATTTTATTTTAACAGTGCTTATTATTATAACAAGAAAGGGGAGTTGGTTGACCGCTATGATAAGATTCATCTTGTGCCCTTTGGTGAATTTACGCCGCTCAAGAAATATTTTCCATTTCTTGCCAGATTGGTGCCGTATGAAATAGGATTGACACATGGAGTCAAACGAACATTGTTTTCTCTGGACACTCGTTCAAGTGGAAATTTTACATTTGGCACATCTATATGTTATGAGGATACAGTACCATCTCTGGTCAGGAAGTTTAAGAAGGATGGCGTGGATTTTATGTTAAATATAACAAACGACGCCTGGTTTCGTAATAGCGCAGAACTCGACCAGCATCTTGCCATTATGGTATTCCGTGCAATTGAAAACAGGATTTGTATGGCGCGCGCTGCAAATACGGGTATTTCGTCATTTGTTGGTCCTGATGGTACTATCTATGATAGATTGCTGGACACTGTTGGTAAATATAGAGAGATTCGCGGTATGCTTGTAAATCAGATAAAATTACTTAATAAACAAGGTACTTTTTATACAATGTGCGGCGATTGGTTTCCGATCTTTTGTTCAGCAGTATCTGTGTCTATGCTTTTTGTAGCCATTTTTAAGGGGAGTTTCCGCTTGACATTTTACAAGCGTTAACCGTATAATTCAGCCCACGTTTACTAACTATAAAAAACAGCGATACTTGTGAAAAATAATATTCTGCAAACGTTATTTTTAGAGTAAGATAAATTATGCACCCCTTAGATTTTGTATTAGGATTCATGTCTACTGATATGGGGATTGACCTTGGTACTGCAAACACACTGGTTTGCATACCAGGACACGGCATAGTGTTATCGGAACCCTCCGTCGTAGCTGTGAGACCCGGTACAAATAAGGTTCTTTTGAACGGCAATGCAGTGGGAAACGTTGCAAAGGCAATGCTGGAAAAGGCACCGGGTAGCATTTCTGTTATACGTCCGCTGAAAAATGGCGTTATAGCCGACTTTGATATTACAGAAGCGATGCTTAAGTACTTTATTACAAAAGTACACAAACGAAAGTGGGGCGTCAGACCGAGAATCTTGATTGCAATTCCTTCCGGAATTACAGCCGTTGAGAAACGGGCTGTAGTTAATTCTGCTGAACGTGCAGGTGCAAGACAAGTTTACCTTATTTCAGAGCCAAAAGCTGCGGCTATCGGTGTGGGTTTGCCTGTGGGTGAACCAGTAGCAAGTATGGTTGTTGATATTGGCGGTGGAACTACTGAAGTAGCGGTTATTTCTCTCGGTGATATATTTACGCATGAGAGTGTCAGGATTGCTGGTGATGAGCTTGATGACACCATAATCCAGTATATACGGAAAAGATATAGTCTGGATATTGGACATCCTACGGCAGAAAGGGTTAAGATTGAAATTGGTTCTGCATACGCTCTGGATGAGGAATTAAGTACGGAAATCAGGGGGCGCGATGCGGTTTCAGGTTTGCCAAGATCACAGAAAATAACGTCTGAAGAAATTCGTGAGGCGCTAAAAGAGCCTTTTGATAAAATTGTGATTGCTGTAAGAAATACACTTGAAAGAACGGCACCCGAACTAGCGTCTGATCTGATATCAAATGGACTGGTTCTTGTAGGAGGTGGCGCATTGATTAGAGGAATAGACAGACTTCTGGTAGAGGAAACGGGTCTGCCAGTAAGGGTTGCAGAGGAACCATTAACGGCAGTTGCCAGAGGAACTGGTTATCTTCTAGAACATCTTGATTTATATAAATCTGTTTTACAGGATGAGGACATCCGCTACTAGTTTCAGCAGTATTATAAAGAATCCAATCACAGCAGTAATCTTTATTTTAACGATATCCTTCGTTTTATTATTCCTGCCTCCGAGAATTTCAAATCAAATAAGAATGACATGTGCCGCTCCTGTAAGGCCACTGCAGTTAGCGGTTTGTTTTTGCAGTAATTCTGCCAGTAATTTTTTTGAGAGAGTCATTACTGCATGGCATGATGCATATGACAAAAGTCAAGCGGAGGAACAGATTTCTCAATTCAAGAATAAGGTCGTAGAACAGCAGGATACAATATATAAATTACAAAATAAGTTGCAGAGTATTTCTGGATTTCAAGCCGAAAATAAAATTGATAAAAGAAAACCAATACCTGCTGATATAATCGGCTACGATACCTCAAATCTCAGGAAAAGCATTGTTATTAATGCAGGTTCTAAACATGGGGTAAAACCCGATAATGTTGTTGTATCAAATAATGCGCTTGTTGGTAGGGTTGTAACTGCAGGGGAAAGGAATAGCATTATTCAATTGATTACAGACCCTGGTTCGCGCATACCTGGAAGGGTGCTTCAAACAAGGGAATTGGTAATTGTGGAAGGTGATTCTACCGGTTTTTGTAAACTAAAATATGTACCTAAGTGGGCGAAGTTGAAAAGGGGTTACGATATAGTTACTTCCGATGTGGGCGGGTATTATCCACCATCTTTACCTGTTGCCACTGTTTTTGAGAGCGAGATAAAGAGTGGCAATCTCTTTCAATCTGTTAAGGTACTGCCGAAGGTGGATATTTTAAAAATCGAAAGCGTATTAGTTATTACAAATTAGAAAAGCGGGATTTTAATCTGCAAGAATTTTGATTTTTTTATAAACTGGATTGAGCTGATAAATTATGAGATGGTTTACCTTTTTTTGCATCCTACTTTGCATATCTCTATTTCAGTCAACTCTGATAAACTGGATTAATATCGGACTTGCGGTTCCTGATTTATATTTTCCATTAGTAGTGTTTTATTCTTTCACTACGGATTTCAAGCGTAATACGATTACCAGTTGGTGCGCGGGGATGGCAAAAGATTTATTTTCAGAAGGGAGTTTTGGAGTTTATTCTGTTTTCTTTGTTGCGGTTGGGTTTTTGCTCTGGTCTGTCAGAGGTATGTTATTTAGAGGACATCTGGTTACACAAATTATAATTACATTTATTTTTTCACTTGTATATAATTCAATGTATGCGATGTACACGGCGATTTCTTTTAACGCGCTTACACCTTTAACTACAATATGGATAATTTTTATTTGTTCTCTTTACACGGCATTTTTGGTTCCAATTATGTTTTTAATCTTTAATAAGTTCCAGCCTGCCCAGAGGTTTTTTATAAACAGGTAACAAATATCGTGTTAGTCTATGTATCCTTACCGTTTTAAAATTATTATAATCGTATTCATTCTGCTTTTTTTTGGCATTATTGCCAGATTGTTTCAACTCCAGATTATTGAGAGTGACAAGTACAAGGGCATATCTGAAAAGCGACGGATAACAACATATTCACTCGAAGCTGCACGAGGTTCTATTTTTGATAGAAATGGGAAAGTACTTGCTGTGGACCGTCATACCTTTGATATATCTGTCCAGTACAAAAGTTTACTATACTGCTATGTTACTAGAACCAATAATCTTATTCCACGCATTGCAGGGTTGGAGGCACATAAAAAAACAAAAAAGGCCTGTTCCGAATGTCATGAAAATTATGATATATGGCTTGGAAGACTGTCGCAGTTATTAGAAATTCCAGAGACTGAATTATTAGATATTGTAGTACAGGCTGTTAAAAAAGTGGAAAAACTCAAGCAAAATGTAGAAAAACGTGCTGGTAAATCCACACGTATTAAGGAGGAGACCGACTATTATCCGATTGTTTTTGATGCAGTATGGGAAAAAGTAATTCAAATCGAAATTCAACAGCGCGAATATCCAGGCGTTCGTGTTACTCCAAGGTCGAAAAGGATTTATCCAGAACAGAAATTAGCCTCTCATATTATTGGGTATGTAAGTAAATTAACAGAAGATGAATTAAAAGTGTATGATGACAATTGGAAAAATTACACCTTGCTTTCCAGTAATACAGGTAGTGAAACTACTTCGTTACTATATGAGGGCTATACCGAAAATGATTATGTCGGCAGGACTGGAGTTGAATTTCAGTATGAAACGGAATTGCGGGGACTGAAAGGTAAGAGATTTGAGGAAATTTCATGTAAAAAAGCCCAGACTGAAAAAACGATACTGGAAAGACCTCCCGCCGCAGGAAATAACCTTTATCTTACGCTGGATAGCAGGATTCAACATTACGCCGAAAAATCACTTGGTACAAACAACGGGGCTGTGGTTGTTATGGACCCATGGACTGGAGAAATGCTCGCCATGGCAAGCAATCCACGTTTTAATCCCAATACAATTAATGAAGATTTTGATAAACTTATTAAAAATACATATAAACCATTCTTGAACAGGGCTACACAGAGTGCGTTACCGCCCGGTTCTATTTTCAAAGTTATTACCGCAACTGCCGCTCTTAGTACAGGTCGGATAAGTGCATGGACAAATTTTGATTGTCGTGGGTACGTCAGTCTTAAGGATATAACATTCAGGTGCTGGACGAATTATGGACACGGTATGATTTCTATAGAAGATGCTATTCCATATTCATGCAATGTGTTCTTTCTTGAAACTGGGAAGGCGCTGGGTGGAGAGCTTTTATATGCGTGGTCAAAGAAGTTTGGCATAGGCGAAAAGTCAGGCATTGACCTTCCATATGAAAAAGGCGGGGATATACCTAAAATTACCTCTGTAGCGGAAGTCATGAATATGGCAATTGGACAGGGTGCATTGCTTGCAACACCGCTTCAGTTGGTCAGATTATATGCTGTAATTGCAAATGGCGGCACCCTGGTTCAACCACACTTATTGCTTAAAATCGCAGACAGTAATGGTAAGGTAATTCGTACGTTTAAATCGGAGAGTAATCAAAAAATGCCGATACAGCCTGCCGTTCTCGATATCCTGAGGCAGTCGTTACAGGATGCAGTTACACGCGGCACTGCCAGGGATAAAGGATTGGCTATTTACAATGTTGCCGGCAAGACAGGCACGGCTGAAACAGGAAGGCAGAAGGACAATCATGCCTGGTTTGTTGGTTATGCCCCATACGATGAACCAAAGTACTGTTTTGTCATCCTTGTAGAGCATACGCCTGAACATGCCTCAGATATTGCATGTCCCATTGCAGAAGAGCTTTTATCTTATTTGTTTCCAGAGATGGATGGAGCAACGTAATTGATTTAATGTTCAATAATTTCAATCTTGTACTGCTTGTAACTCACTGAAAAATCAGCGTAAACCTGCAAAATTCTGCGTCCAACTGCAATTTTTAGGTTGCAGATTTTTAATGCTATTAATCCCCCTTGATTTCGTTAATTTATTAATTACAATGAGCACAGTAACACATTCTATAAAAGTCAAGAAATATTGCGATATACATAATTCATTCTGCCTTTTATAATTATTGTGGAATTATTTCTGTATACTTAATAGTTAAGAGAAGGAATGAATGGAAAACAATACTGTTAAATTTCCAACTGAAAAGGCGAAGCGGATTGTTATGTTCTGTGACCTTAGGAATTCAACGGATATATTGATGGATTATGAACAAGGTCTCTATCGTGGCACTGAAAGTTCAGGAGTAAAAGCCTTTACCTATGCAGAATTTATTATGGACGTCCATGAAACGTCCTATAAAGAACTCTATTTAGGGCATGAAAACACCTATGCGGAAATATATGGTGATGGTGTGATGGGAATATTCCCGGAAGATAATGCAAAGTACATTTTAGAAAATATTTATAAGCTGACAAAACGCATGCGCACTTATAATGATTCCCAAAGTGTGAGTGTCTTTAAACCCAGAATAGATATCGGTTTCGGCATTACGGTAGGAGAGGTTTCATTTATTTATTACCCACTGGATAAACAGCATCATCCAGTAGGCCGATGTGTTCATGAGGCTTCCAGAATTGAAGGACTATCGAGATTGTATGATGCCAGGGTTTTGATTTCAAATCGTTTTTTTAAATTTGCGGAAGGTTACATTAATACTGACCAGAGGTTTTCTTATCGTTTCATTGACCGGATTATACTAAAGGGTTTCAGGGAACCCATTACCCTATTTGAACTTCTTATTGACAATGACCCCAGATTTGAGATTAAAAAAAACTCCATTAAAGAATATTCGGAGGCATATTCGAGGTATTGCAGGAGAGAATGGGGAACAGCAAAGGATCTCTTTCAGAAAATTTACCAGGAATATGGATTAGGTATAGGATCGGTTATGGCAAAAAGATGTGATATCCTTTCAAAGAGCCCCTCCAATCAGGATTGGAATGGAATATGGAATATGAAAGATAAATAGTAAGCGTTCACAAATTTTGAACTGGAACGATAAGATATTGTCAGGGTATAAACCCTCGATATTCGTTAATTTATTAATTACAATGAGTACAGTAACACATGCTATAAAAATCAAGAAATATTGTGATATACAGAATTCATTCTGCCTTTTATAATTATTGTGGAATTATTTCTGTATACTTAATAGTTAGCTGTATAAATGAAACGAGGATTTCGCAGGGTGATCGTTACGATTATTTTGGGGGCTGGAGCGTCAAAAGCATTTACGATGTGTCCGTATCCTCTACTAAGTGAGATGCTTCAGAAAATGTTCCAGTTTTCAATAGAGTTACCTGAACAGATCAGTAATAAGAGAATGTTTGAGAGCTACTTATACAAGCAAAGATTGCTTCTCACATACTCTATAATGAAAGCTCTGAATGAACCGTCTCAGCGATTTGAAAAGGAAATAATTGAAAATGAAGAAATTGACTATCACTTCAAAAGAACCTACGACAGAATCGTTCAAAATGGCTATGGCTTGGATAAAATATTCGAGTTGTTGGCACAACAAGAAGCGGTTAATTATGACTCGGTAACAGAAGCCCATTGGGCGCTTACTCATGCTATTTCTGTTTATATGCTTCAAATGTTTTGTATGAAACAGATAGGAGGTCATTTTGATAGAGCCCATATATATCTTGTTAGTCTGATTAATAGGTTGTTAAAATTAGGGCATTCTGTAAATGTGGTTGATTTTAATTATGATTGCTTATTAGAACGAATTCGAATAGAATATGCTGGCAGTAGTAGCGCCACTTTTGGTTGGGATGTGGGTAGGAAGAGATTCGTAATCGCCGATGATATTCATTCTGGAACAGTATCAGATTTAGTAAAAGCTCAAAAATTTAGAGAACCTTGGGTTAAAGAGGATTTTCCATTACAAGCAAAACTAATAAAACCTCATGGAGATATGTGTACCTTCCTATGGGGAATGTCAGGAATTTATTACAGAGGTGGTTTGAGACACAGTCAATCAACGTCAGCTATTTTCCCCAAGAAACTGTCTGACATAACCGAACATGACGATTACCTTCGCTCATCAATTATGCCTCCAACGAAATCCAGGCGACGCCATAGTTCGAAATTTTACAGCGAAGAACTCCAACGTTTTAAGATAGCAATTAATGAATCATCGATTTTTGTCATTATTGGATGGAGCGCAAAAGGAACGGATAAATTCTATGATGAGATATTCCGTAAATCCTTCCATCTCAAAAACGACAGAGCTAAGATATTTATCATAGACAAGGTTGACACAAGAGACAGAATTCTTGAGCTTTTTGGACCTGAAGCAGAAATTAAGGATTTGCAAACCTGCGGATTTAATCAGAATTCAGCTTTGAGCTTAGAAAAATCAATCGAAGCAGCAATGTAATTCAGCTAATAACAGCTTGAGCCGACAAAGGGCGTGGACTTTTGGGCTTGCTTTTGTGCCCTTTCAAAAGTAAATTTTGTAAAGCAGGTTAGGTGCCTTGTCATCCTTTGCGACTCAGCTACGCGTTGTATTTTTTTGCACTTTAAACCTATAAAAACACAACAACATGTAGAATATGGGCTTGTTGTGGCTATGCTGCGCTATGTCTGTTCAGTGGCGGTAACGGTAATATTGGTTTTGGTTATATTATATTTGACGAGCTTGTTCTGGAGTGTTGTGCGAGGTATTCGCAAAATCTCTGACATGCGCACCTGATTGCCGCTTGTCTTCTGGTATGCCCAAAAAAGGAGTTTTCTCTCTGCCTCACCCAGTGTTTCCTGTAAGTCTATGGAATCAATCGTAGAGAGTTCGATCGAGAATATGCCCGAAAGGGTTTCTCCTTCGGTTAGATTCACCGGTAAATTTTTGGGTATTATTACATCTGAGGTGCAAAATGCTACGGCGTGTTCTATAACATTTTCCAGTTCCCTGATATTCCCAGGCCAATTATACGATAACAGCAAGCTAAGCGTTTCTTGGGATACTGAATTAACCGTGACACGTTGCTGCGTAGCATACTTCTTAATAAAATACGTTACCAAAAGTGGTATATCTTCTTTTCGTTCCCTTAAAGGCGGGAGATGAATGGTAACAACATGGAGCCGATAATAAAGGTCTTCACGAAAACCGCCTTCCTGTACCAGTTTTTTAAGGTCCTTCTTAGTTGCACAAATGACACGAACATTGACGGGAATAGTTTCCTCACCACCGACTCTTTCAAATTCTCGTTCCTGCAGTACCCTTAATAGTTTGACTTGCATTTCTAGCGGTATGTCATCTACGTCATCCAGAAATATAGTGCCGCCATCAGCCAGTTCAAAACGTCCACGCCTGGTTTTTATTGCACCTGTAAAGGAACCCTTTTCGTGTCCAAAGAGTTCACTCTCAAGGATTTCTTTATTAAGGGCGGCGCAACTTAGTTTTATAAAAGGTCCATCCCGCCGATTACTATTGTAATGTATAGCCCCGGCAGTGAGTTCCTTACCTGTGCCGCTTTCTCCTTGAATAAGTATGGTGGTGTCACGGTTTGACACGGTGCTGATAATCTCAAACACACGCTTCATCCCCTCACCCCTACCTATCATATTATCGTAACCGTACTGGCTAAGGACGCGCTGTTTCAGCATAATGTTTTCTGCGATAATATCCTTGTGCTTGATTGCCTTTTTAAGTTTTATGATTAATTCTTCCAGGGAGAATGGTTTCGTAACATAATCGTGTGCGCCTTCCTTCATTGCAGTTACGGCATTCTCAATGGAACCGTAAGCAGTCATGATGATTACAACTGTATCTGGAGATGTCTTTTTTGTTTCTTTCAAGAATTCTATACCGTCCATTTTTGGCAGACGCATATCGGATATTACTGCATCATAGTTTGTGGATTGCAGGGACTTGAGAGCTTCCACTGCATTTGAGTAAGAAGTAACGGTAAATCCCTCTTTGGTCAATTTGTCTTCGAGGGACATGCGCATTAGTTTTTCATCGTCAACTATTAGTATTTTATTTTTCATAATAAAAGTCTTGAGTTTCAGTTCGTGAAGAATCGAGTATTAAATGATTTAATGTAATTTATGATAAGATAACTCATTGATTAATTTATCTTCTTTTTTGACGCAGGCAGGCAAATCCTGAAAGTAGTTCCTTTTCCAATATTGCTTTCTACATTAATTTTACCATGATGGTCTTCTATTATCCTTTTGGAAATTGCCAGTCCCATTCCTAGCCCTTTTTCGCCTTCTTTATTTTTTGTGGTAAAAAAAGGTTCGAATATCTTATCTTTTAGTTCCTCTCTAATACCGCAACCGGTATCAGCAATACAAACTGTAACGCAGTTATCGTGTTCCTTGCAAGTGTCTGTCTTTATCGTCAGTGTTCCACCGTCTGGCATACTCTCGAGGGCGTTTACCATGATATTGATTAGTACCTGAGAGATATTATCAGCGTCTATGTATACGTATGGAATGGTTTCGTTCAAATCCTTTTTAATAGTTATGTGACATGGTTCAATTCTGTATTCAATAAATTTTATTGAGTTGTTTATAATATAATTAATGTTTTTATCGGACATTTGAAGGCTATAAGGCCTTGAAAACGTCAGGAGCCGCTTCACTATTATCTCAACCCTTTTGAGTCCTTCCAGTATAAGGGCGGCATATTTTTTTGTTTGTTGAGTGTTTTCAGGCTCATTTTCAAGCATACTTGCAAAATTTCTCAGACCACCCAGTGGATTGTTGATTTCATGAGCAACCTCTGCTGCGAGTTCTCCCACAGCAGCCAGACGTTCTGCGCGCAGTAGTTGTGCTGTCCTTTCTTCCACCTTTTGTTCAAGGTTTGAATATGATTCTTTTAGTTTTGTTGCCATTTGGTTAAATTCTTTAGCAAGGGCACCCACCTCATTTTGCGAAGTGATTGAAATGCGATGATCTAAATTCCCCGAACCAATAGCCTTTGCCCCTTCAGCAAGTTGTAATATTGGTTGTGTGATGCGATTAGTAAGTGAAATACCAATTGCAATGACAACTGTGGTACATACAAAAATCAAAACAATAATGCGCATCTTTAATTGTTCAACAGGTGCAAAAGCCTCGGTTAAATCCTGTTTTGCTACAAGACCCCAATTGAGAGTTGGAATATATCTGTATGCAGAAAGAACGCTAACGTTTCTGTAATCCATAGACTCTTTAATGCCTTCTTCCCCGCTTGCACTGAGTATCGAAGGGATGTCAGAGGTGGAATTGATATTACAAACAAGTTTTAGCCCGGCGTCTTCTTTGTGTCGTAGGTTATTTAAATAAACAATATTGTTTTCCTCTTTCCTTACAAGAAGTGTTTCTCCCGTATTACCCATTCCGGGCCAGTTACGCATCAATGGTTCAATGCTATTTTTTACATCAACATCTAATAATATCACACCTATAATTACATCACTGCTTTCTAGGGTAAATGGATCTGTCAGACAAACCGGGCAAAAATACGTCATGCAATTCTGATCTGTGAGTTCAGAGGTGTAAACATCCCTTACATCCACTTCTTTCTGTTCGAGTGTGTCTATATATTTGTTAAAGTATTTTACTGTTTTTCCAACAATATCGGGGTATGTGGATACAACTATTTCTCCGTTTGCGCCATCAATAATGGAAATAATGTTATAGTGTTTATAAAATTGTTTGAGGGCATGAAGATTTTCCAAAACCCGGTTGTAATTTATGCGTGCAGTTTCTGAGTTCATCAATTGATGAACGTTTTCGAACCTTCGTCTCTGTTGCAAAAGACTTGTTGTTGCTGCAGCGAGCACTTTATTGCGGGCAATTACAGAGGTATCTATAAATCGCTCTTCCAGCCAGTTGTTTAGTTCTCTTTTTTTCAGGTCAGCGATAGAAGTAAGTTGCTCGATAACTCTTTGTTCGATGGCATTCTTGCTGCTGTAGTATTCTACAATACAAACGAATAGCAAAGGTATGGTAGTCAATAGGCAGATGTAGAATATAATCTGAACTTTGATGCTGTTGAATAGATTTCTATAGTATTTCATACAGCTTTATACAGGTTTTATCATTTTTTAAATTTTTATTTGTTCTTAATAAATTCTATCGGTAATCTTAAGGTATTCAAGAAAATTTAATTACTAAAAGCTGCCAAGAGTATTGCGTGTGTTTTTATACGATTATGTCTAAATAAATTTTATAGAACCTATTTGAGCGATTTTTGTCTTAAATATTCTGCAAATTGCTAGAACTCCTTGTAATAAAATGCTAAAATTTTTAACTTGTTATAATGGATTATTATAAATAAGTAAACAAACCATAACCTTACTTAAAAGAGGAATCAGGCAGAGATGATTTTCATTACAAATTTTTTATGAATGAAACAATCAAAGCAACTAAGATATCAGGAGTATTTTTGTGGAAAAGAGTGACTTTAGGGAAACAGTTTTTGCCTTCAATAAATCCGATGTAGTCGCTTCATATGACCTGGATATGGATATTTGGCACCCAAACCGCGTGAAAATGGCATCGGTTTTATGTGAGTTATTACCTTTTAATAAAAATGCCAATTTACGCATGGTGGATCTTGGTGTAGGGACAGGATACGTTTCTTATAGAATATTAGAAACGTTCCCAAATGCAACAATTATAGCCATAGATGCCGCAGAATTGATGATAGAAAAGGCAAAGTTGCGGCTTAAGGATTATCTTAAGCAGATTACATTCAAAAACCTTACTTTTCAATCGTTACTTGAGGCAGGAGAAACTATTTCAGATATAGACTTAGTGGTTTCAACATTTGCGCTTCACCATTTATACAGAGAAGAAAAGCTTAAATTATTTAAGTATATTTATTCAATTTTAAGGACACATGGCTGGTTTGTGAATGGCGATGTCTTTAGGACTAACAACGCGGTGATTGAGGCAAGATACCGATACTTGCATCACCTTGGAATCCAACATAGGACAAAGGTAATAAAGAACCAGGAAAAGTCTCGAGACCAAATTTCTTCTGAATATCTGGAGAAAGAAACAAAGGATGGAGACCATCCGTTAGTTCTTAATGATGATTTACAGTTACTTTCTGAAGCCGGGTTTTGTACAGTAGAATGCTTCTGGAAGGAATACAGAGAAGCTGTTTACGGTGGAATAAAATGATACGTCTAAATGATTTGAGTATTTCTTTTGGCAGCAGGAGTATTTTAAACGATGTTTCTTTACACATCCGGCGGAATGATAGGATTGGTCTGATTGGTCCAAACGGCGCCGGTAAATCTACACTTTTCAAGCTTATTTGCAAATTAATAGAACCGAGTAATGGCGAGCTTATCATTGCAAGAGATATAAATATAGGTTACTTACCACAGGAAAAATTTGTTTTTGAAAGAATGACCGTGTTTGAAGAAGCACGGTCAGCCTTTAGCGATGTCATTTACATCAAAACCCAAATTGACGGAATCCATGGTTTACTGGAAGATCAATCCCTAAGCAGCGAGGAACATCAATTGCTTCTTGATAAGTATGCAAACTTTCGACATCAACTGGAGGTTATTAACGGTTCAAAGGTTGACGCCGAGGTGAGCAAGGTTCTAAAGGGTATGGGATTTAAGGAATCCGATTTTGTAAAAGAAATTAACGATTTAAGCGGCGGCTGGCAGATGCGGGTTGCGCTTTCCAAGCTGTTGCTTCAGGACCCCAATCTGCTGTTGCTTGATGAACCTACAAATCACCTTGACATTGATTCTATTCTGTGGCTGGAGGAATACCTTAAAGAATTTAAAGGAAGTATTATTATTGTGTCGCATGACAGGGCATTCCTGGATAGAAATGTAACAAAAATCTGGGAGTTAGAAAAGGGTGAGGTGGATGAATATTACGGGAATTATTCCTTTTATGAGGTTGAAAAAGAAAGACAGACTGAATTGCAGATCGCACGATATGTAAATCAACAAAAAAGAATTAAAGAGGTTGAGCGTTTCATAGAGCGGTTCAGGGCAAAAAATACAAAGGCGTCACAGGTGCAGAGCCGTATCCTCATGCTTGAAAAGATGGAGAAGGAAGACCTACCTGAAGACGCCGTAGCCAAGGTGAAATTCAGGTTTCCAGCATCGAAGCAGAGTGGAGTGACTGTTCTGGATGTAAAAGCCGTATCACATAAATATGATGGTTGTTTTATATTCTATGATGTTTGTTTTTCAATTGAGCGTGGAGAAAAGGTTGCCCTTGTTGGGCAAAATGGTTCAGGTAAATCTACATTATCACGTATAGTTGCCCGTATTGAACAACCGCTTTCAGGTACCGTAAAGATGGGGCACAATGTAATGTTTGATTATTTTGCACAGGAACATGCGGAAAAATTAAATAATGATAACACCTTATTACAGGAAATGGAATCTGCAGCCGCATTTTCCATGATCCCTTATATAAGACATATATTGGGGGCTTTTTTATTTTCTGGAGATGATGCTTTTAAAACTGTAAATGTTCTAAGCGGCGGGGAAAAATCACGACTCACCCTTGCCAAGATGCTTCTTAAACCAACTAATTTTCTTATTCTGGATGAACCAACAAACCATATTGATATTGTAACCAAGAAGATTCTTAAGAATGCCTTATTAGATTATCCCGGTAGCTTGTTAATTGTTTCGCATGACAGGGATTTCCTCGATGGGCTTGTATCGAAGGTTTATGAATTAAGAGAGGGCAGACTCCATGTACATATTGGAAGTTTTAAAGATTTTCTTGATAAAAAGGCGTTAGATTTACATATAGGATCTATGAGGGACGATACCAAAGTTAATACATCTCCCAAACTTGAAGAAAGCGGCTCACAGAAACAATTGTATTTATTGAAAAAGGAACAAAATGCCAGGAAAAGAAGGCTGACAAAAGAGGTTCAGGATATCGAAGGAAAGATTGCCTTATTAGAAAATAAAAAAAGAGAATTGGACAGCATTTTTCAGGATACAACTTTGTACAGTAATAAAGAAAAGTCAGTTGAGATTAACAAGCAATACAAGATCATAACCGATGAACTAAGCTCTCTTTGTAACAGGTGGGAGACGGTTCATGCCGAGCTGGTGTCTGTTTGTGATAATTAATTTGATTTTAAAGGTTAATTTTTATAAGATTTTTTGGCTGTATTTTTTATATAAAATTTCAGAATATTTAGTTTTTAAAGAAAATGATTTACAACATCGGAATTATATCCCTTCTTTCCAATAACCAGATAAAAAAACAAATCTTTAAATTAATAACGATTCTTCTGATAACCTTTGTTATTGTCAACTTGAGTGGTGTCGTACATGCCGTTACCTTACAGGGAAACATATATAAAACTTCTGGGAAAAAATATAGCGCAAGGCACTGGATTAAAAATGGGCAATCAAAATATAGCCGCGCTAAGTACGAACGCGCTGTTAAGGCATTTAAAAATTCGATTGCATGCTATCCAGATTATTTTGAGGCATGGGATGGATTGGGGAATGCCCTTTATTGCATTGGTAGTTATGATGCTGCGATTCAGGCTTATGATAAGGCATTGGACGTTAAACCTGATAGTAATCCAACAAAAGTAAACAAGGGAATAGCCCTGTATAAAAAAGGTAATTGCGAGAAGGCATTAAAAATATTTGATGAAGCTATTAAAGCAGAACCAAAGCTTTCAAGCACATTGTATAACAAGGGCGTTGTCTTAATTTCCGTTGGCAGATACAGTGAAGCGATAGCCGTATTTGATAAAGCAATCGAACTTAATCCGCAAGATGAATTATCGTGGTGTGGGAAGGGCTATATCTTGATTCTGCTTGAGGGTTATGAGGAAGCCCTTAAATTCTTCGCCAAAGCAGTTTCTAATAATCCTAACAGGGGTTGGGCGTGGAATAATATGGGAATTACACTTGACAGGCTTCGTATGTACGATGAAGCTATAAAGGCATTTGATAAAGCGTTAGAGATTAATCCGAAGAATGCAAGGGCATGGCACAATAAGGCAAATACTTTATACAATATAGGTAAATATGATGAGTCAATGAAGATATACAGCAAGGCTGCAGAATTGGACCCATTCTTGTATGCAGGCGTAAAAAAGTAATGAGCTTATAGGAATTCTATGGTTAGAGAAATGAAGAAAATATTTCTTAATATATTATTTGTTTTTGCATTTAGTGTTTTACCTGCGATAAGCCCATTTTATTTAACTATGGCCGACTGGTCTGCTAGTTCGCTTGAAAATACAGCAGTATGTACAGCATCAGGGCAACAAAGCTTTCCTCAGATAGTTAGTGATAAAGCCGGGGGCGCTATTATTGTATGGGAAGATACGAGAAACGTTCACTTTGATATTTATGCACAGAGGATTGATGCGCAAGGCAACGTATTGTGGATGGGAAATGGCATTCCTGTTTGTACAGCCCCGGAGAATCAGAATAAACTAAGAATAATAAGCGATGGGGAGGGCGGTGTAATTATTACATGGCAGGATATCAGAAGAGGAAGCGGTAATTATGATATTTATGCACAAAGAATTGATAAAGAAGGGAAACCACGATGGGCAGAAAATGGCGTAGCAGTATGTACGGAGGTCAATGCACAGAATAGTCCGTGTATTGCAACAGATGGCAGTGGTGGCGCTGTTGTAATATGGCAGGATTTAAGGACAAACTATGCAGACCTTTACGCTCAGCGTATCAGTAAGGATGGAGAAATGTTATGGGCGATAGATGGTGTTCTTATTTGTGGGACATCAGGCGCACAAAGCGCGCCTGTGGCAGTGGACGATGGTGCAGGTGGAGTTATTGTAGTATGGCAGGATTTTCGTAGAAGTTACGCAGATATATATGCCCAGCGAGTTGATGGAAGCGGTAAAATATTATGGGACAAAAACGGCGTTGCTGTATGTACTGCTTCTGGACACGAAAGCTTTCCTGTTATAATTAGTAACAAAGCTGAAGGTGCAGTCATAGCCTGGGTTGATACTCGTAACGGTAACAACGATGTTTTCTCCCAGCAATTGGATGGCAATGGGTCTATACATTGGAAGGAGAATGGTGTTGCAGTGTCCATTGCAAAGGGCAATCAGAACTACCCGGTTATTACAAGTGATGGGGCAGGTGGCGCTTATATTGCATGGTCAGATATGCGCAGTGGAGAGTCTGATATTTATATTCAGCGGATTGATATTGCAGGAAATGCTTTATGGATTGAAGATGGTTGGGGTATTTGTACAGAAACAGGAATTCAAAATTATGTAAATATTGATAATGATGGCGCAGGCGGCGTATCGCTAGTCTGGAATGACAGCCACAAATCAACTTTTTTTGATGTCTACGCACAATGGATTGATCAAAAAGGGCAATTAAGATGGGGTGATAAAGGTCTGGCTGTTTCTATGGCACCCGATACACAGTGTTATCCAGTAATTGCTAATGATGGTATTGGCAGTGCGGTTATCTCATGGCAGGATGCCCGTAATAAGGATACTAGTTACTGGGATATTTACGCCCAGAAGGTTAATGAGAAGGATTCATTGGGACAGCGATAATTTATTCATTTGTTCTTTATACCGCCAGAACATAAGCCGGAGTTTCTGGAATATATCACTAATGATGTGGTTGTTGTTAAAGTAGATATTCCAGTGAAATTGCTTATCATCAAGCGGTTCTGAAAATTTATGAGGATTATCAAAGTCAACAAGCAATTCATTTACAACATTGTTTACATAACCGTGTCTTAGCATAAGCGTTGGTACACGTTCTTCCGCTTCTTTGATTTTTTCAAGTGGAATTATTCCGTTCCATTCCTTTGAGAAGCCCTCAACTATGTATTGCCTGCCGTATTTATCAAATAATTGATACCATACATGCGCAAAGGTAATGGAGCTATTTTTATCAACAACCCATCCCCAGGTAATATCGCCGTCAATATCCAGTTCAGCGAGTTTGGAGAAGAACAGGAAGACAGAATCTTCGCAGTCGCCTTGTTTGTTTTGTTTGGTTTCCAGCGGTGTTTGCCAGTAATCTGTCTTTGGAGGTTCTGAGCAGTAATCAATATCGAAGGCGATTTCTTTATAAGCATCGTAGATTTGTTCGCCTTTTTCGAATGTATTAACACACCATTCTTTATAGAGTCGGTTATCGGATAAAGTCTTTTTATAGTCTTTCCACATATCTTTGACGGGTTTATAACCTCTTTCTGGCAGGAACATATCAGCATAGGAAATGCTTGCAAACACCTTTGTGTTATGAAGAACTATCACTACTGCAACGGCTACAATTGTTAAAAAGTATCTCATAATACCTCCTAAATAAGGTTTAGGGAGATTTGGTATTTAAGATTTTTCTGTTAAACAATTGTGCAATTATGAATTTAGTGTCTTAATATTCCTCAAATTTTAAACTTTTTTAAGTAATTTTTTAAAAATACTGTCTTAATTTAGTATTTAATACTAAGCATTATTTTTGACTTTACTGATTAATTTGTGAATAGGGTAATAGATAAATTGTACATTTGCAACAAATAATTAATAAAAACCGAAAAAAATTTAATTGTATTTATGCCCTTGTAATTTAAAGTTTGTTTTCCAAATTCAACAGGGATTTTTCAGCTTCCCTTTGACTTTTATGATTTGATGTGTTTGGAGGGTATTTGCTCTAAGAAAATTTTTACTATTTTCGGGTCAAAATGCGTACCTGCTTGCGACTGAATATTTTCAATAACTTCATTATCAGACAAAGGATCGCGGTACGGGCGGCTACTATGCAGTGCATCCCGTACGTCTACTATTGCAAAGATACGCGCTACAAGTGGAATTTGTTCCCCTTTCAATCCATTCGGATAACCGCTTCCATCCCATCTTTCGTGATGACAATGCGGAATCTCTAGCGCTTTGTGTAAATGTGCAATAGGCGAGAGCAGTTGATATGCATATTCAGGATGTTTATGCATAATTTTTTCTTCCTCTTTATTAAGAATATCCGGCTTGAGTAGAATGTCATCAGGTACTCCCATTTTACCAATATCATGTAAAAGCGCGCCCCATTTAATGTGTATTAAATCATTTTCGTTCACACCTATAATACGAGCTAGTTTTAATGTCATTTCTGTAACACGCTGTGAGTGTCCTTCCGTTTCTTTATCACGGAGATCGAGGGCGCGAGACCACCCTTCGATGGTTGTATCATATGCAATCATCAATTCTTTATTTGAACGCTGCATACTGTCAAAGAGTGATGCATTATCTATTGCAATAGCTGCCATTGCGCCAATAGATTCGAGAAAACTTAGCCACTCACGGTCATGTTTGGGTTGTGAACGATGAAATACTTCAAGTACGCCCTTCACAAGTCCTTTGGATATAAGCGGTATTCCATAATAGGAGGCAAAACTCTCTTCTTTAAATAATTTTGCACACTGTGGATTTACCTCAGTTCCGTACAAATCCGGTATATGAATAATGCGGCGTTCCTTTAACGCCTTGTATGCATAATTATCTTTCGTACAATTTAAAATCGCATTTGTACGGAAGCCATGCGATATGAAATATTGCAATTCCTGGGTGCTCTGATTGAGTAAGAGTATATCAGCAGCGTCAATACCTATTTGTGTTGTTAACTGTTCAAGGAAAGCATTCAGTATAATTTTTAAATCCAGGTTGCTAACGATAGTCCGATCTATTGCATGTAGTGCGGTTAATCTCTGGACATGGAGTTTAATAAGTTCTTCTGTATGTTTGCGTTTCAGGAAATTAACCAGGATTTCTCCTATCATTTTAAAAAGTGTTATGTCCTGGTCAGTCCATGTTTTTTCAACTTTTACGGAATCAAATCCCAGAAAACCAATCAATTTTTCACTGTAAACCAGTGGAACAATAACCACGGATTTAATTTCTTGTTTTAATATTATTTCTTTTCCTGTACCTCCAGAATCCGGTAGATTGGTTGTCTTGGGAATATAAACGGTTTCAAATTTCTTTAGTTTTTCCATCCACCATGGGTAGTGTTCAATAGAAAGCCCTTGAATATCTTCTTTTATTGATTTAATTCCTTTTGCACACCATTCGTAGATATAATCAATTTTATTACTATCCTCTGATATTAAAGGGACGTAACTTCGGTCAACACCGGTAAACTCTACAATTGACCTTAAGGTAAGATTTATTCCCTCCTCAGCCTCATGCGTGGGAAGATTAATAAAGCCTGTAGATATGTCTGCTATAAGTTCTTCCATTTTTACCCTGTACTGGAGGTCTGCATAAGATTTTCCAAGCGCCATTGTCATTTTATTGAAGGTCTTTGATAGTTGACCAATTTCATCATTGGAATTAATTTTTATGGTTTCAGAAAGATTACCCTTTGCAATATCCATTGTGATATTTGTTAATTGTTTGAGCGGACGAACAAGATATCGGCTGATTAGAAAGAATGTAAAACTTATACCGCCGAGAATTATACCGATACCCATGGGGATAACTCTATACAGGATGATTTTGTTAATCCTTTCAATAACTCTTCGGTTAGATAGACCAACTTGTACATAGCCTAGTATTTCTGAGTTAACTACTTTATCAATTTTAGCTCCTCCAAGGATTTCAGCAACAAATGCTTCTTCTGAGAATTTTTGTTTTTCATATACCGGCACGGAGAAATCACACAATACTTCACCTGATGGGGTATTTATACAATTAATACTGATATTATATTGGTTTTGGTATGACTCTAAACCAGGCATACTATCGCTCATCTGTATTTTTTCCGTAGTAGACTGATTCAATTTTAACATGTCTGCAGGGGTGGGAATTCCTTTGATATCAACATCAATCCATTGGGATTTTCCTTCAATTATAGTTTTTTGAGGGTATGTTATCCGCCAGTATCCAATTTCGCCATCTCTGTCAAAAGAATGTAATTTCTTAATTTTTGCGTCTAAAAATGCTGGTTGTGCATGGCTAAGTGCAAATTTAATTTCATCATCTTCAGTAAGTGATGTAACTATTGACATCCCAAATTTCTTAAGAGACTCTTCCTGTTGAGTTTTTGCATGGACGAAAAAGAATAAGCAAGCAAGTGCGCTGATTGCAATTATAACCGCACTTAAAATAGAAATTAGTTTTAATCGGATACCAATCATGGGTATAGTACCACATTCGAATGAGACCTGATAGGAGACAGGTCTACATTTATTATTTTTGCTGTTTCAGTGTTTATAGTTATTTCTAGTTTTTCTGGTTCTTTAACACCCAAGGAAGTTGTTTTTGAACTATCCAACAGCGCCTTGGCAAGTTGAGATGCCTGAATACCAGTATATTTGTAATCAGGAGAAACAGAGATTAGCGCCCCTGCTTTAGTAATTGCACTGGAAGTGCAGAAGACAGGTATGCGATGTTTTTGTGTTGACTTAATAATGACGTCCATCGAATCTTTTGTAACTACAGTACCGTCAGGTACTATCCAAAGGGCGTCAATTTGCTTGATAATATTTTTTAACGCTGATGCTATTTCATTTTCTGATGCAACCTTTGCTTCGATAATACTGAATTTATAATTTTTAGACACTAACAACGCATCTGAAATAATTTTGCCGGTTTTTGTAGGGTCATAAATTACGCCGATGTTTTTCTTTTCGCCAAGAACCTCATTAAGGACTATAAATTGGTCTTCTATTGACGCCTCAGAGGAGATGCCGGTAATATTATCTCCCTGCAGATTGAAGCGTTCGTGGTTGATAACCATGCAAAAAATAATTGGGATATCTGTATATTGGTGTTTAGCAAAAGTAGCCGCAAGTATACCTACTGCTAAAACAAGGTCTGGTTTAGGTTGGTTTTTTATAATATTTTTAAAGACTTTTTCACCCTCTTCGATATCTCCTTTTAGATTGTAAATTGCATTTATAGAGATACCTTTTTCTTTACAACCTTCTTCAAATCCTTTAATAGATTCATCGTAAGCAGAAATTTGTTGACTTTGGATGACAGTAACAATTTTCTCGCCAGCGTGAGTTTTATTGATGTGAATTATGGTGTGAAATGAAAAGACAAGAAAAAACAGGTAAATTGTAAAAGCAAAGGTATTGCGCAGTTTAATATATTTATTAGTTATGCCCACTGTAATTATAATTATTAAGGATTTTAAGTTGAGTGTCTTTATTTTTTGTTTTGCTCGATAATAGCCCATGCTCTCTTTTATATTTCTTTAAGGTGTGACTTGAGAATAAAATGAACAATATAGAAGTTTTATCCGAGCATAACAAAGGACACAAATAGTATTATTTGAGACTTTTATAAGAATAATATTTTTTAGTTTTTTTATTATACCCGCAAGATTGCAATTCCAACGTATCTTCCTTTTTAGAACCCAGTTCATTACTCTTAGAAATGGGCATGTTTAAGAGGCATAATTTATTCTTTTTGAGATTTTAAGGATTGCGAAAATCAATTTAGTGGATCATATTACTAAAAGAATCGGAATTAGTGCTAAATGAAACAAATGTCAGAATTGATAACTCAGCCCGATAAAGAATGTTCTTTCAGGTCTTGGCAAGTCGTTCTGTATAGAAGTAGGTCCCGGGTCGCTATAGTCTTTATCGAGCAAGTTAAATACCGTTCCCTGTATTTCCATTGTTTTACAAAATTCTTTTCCTATGACTGAGAGATTGAGCAATGCGTAAGATGGTAAGTCGTCCCTTAGGTCGTCTTCCACTCTGTAACGCCTTCCGCTAAAAAAAGCGCTCAGGTTGGTGTTTACATATTTCCAGCAATGGGCATTTACACCGAAGTTGCCTTTGTGTTTTGAAACAAATGGCAGGTTATTACCGTCATCATCTTCCGGATTCTGGAATGTATAATTCATAAACACGTAATTTCCACTGGTTATGTCTACCTTTGTTTCCATTTCTATGCCCTGTACACGGGCGTCTCCAAAATTCTCATAACGAAAGGCGCTCTGTGTTTCATCTGTGGGGCGCAATGTAATAAGATCCGATATATCATTTATAAAGTAATTTAGACTGCTTGTAACATGTTTGTTACATCTATAACTTAAGCCAACTTCGTATGTCCTGATTGTTTCTGGTTCCAGGTCGGGATTTCCAAAAACTGCAGGTTGATTTGTGGTATACATCTCAGTAAAGCTGGGGGCGCGAAACGCCTCTCCGTAAAGTACCTTTAACGAGGCATCCTTCGTGAATGCCCATGTTAGACCTGCCCTTGGGCTTGTTGCATTACCAAAATCATTATATTGGTCATGTCTAACACCAAGGGTAAGATTCAAGGTATTCGTGATATCCCATATGTCTTGTAAATAAACAGACCAGAAGCTGCGTGTAGTTTCTTTTATGAATGGATATGTTTCAGAAAAATCCTGAACTGAGTCTAAAGGCTCCATTGTTGCAGGATTGAAGTTGCTTAAAAAATGGACATCGCTTTGATTAATCAGGCGGTATTCAAATCCCAGGGTAAATATATTTCCATCGAATAACTCATAATCAAATGGAATCTCTGTACCAACAATCCGCTCTATTACCTTCCCATTTCCTATAACGCCGTCAGGGTGGATTACAGGGACAGGCGTTTCGGGTATACCGTCTCCATTCAAATCAAAATAATTTATGCCAGAAGTTGTGCCTTCGGGCAATGATTCTACATACCAATTATTATCAAATTGGTCATAATAAATACGCGGCTTCAATGTAAATCTTTCTTCAAATGTCTTTTTATACCCTGCTTCAACAAATACATAATTAGTTTCTATATCTGATTCGTCATTTAAGGCATATTGTGGACCTATAAAAGGTCCTTTGTTTTTATTAATGTATAGTCCTTCAAAGTAAAAGTCTTTATATGTTGTTTTAAGATTCATGTCGTATTCCTGCCTGCCATCGTGAACACTGGATGGGGCTTGAGATGCTGGTGGGATACCAAAAGGAGAGAGGCTATTGTCAATTTCTGTCTGAAGGTCGCTTTCTACAATACCATTGAAACCTTCGGTTTGTCTGTACCGCAAAGACCCTGAAATACCTATATTCCCGAATGTCTTTCCGAACACAATGTTTTCATCATAGGTATCAAAGCTTCCGTAACCACTGCTGACCCTCATCCCATCAATATCTTTTGCATCCTTTGTTATAATATTGATGACTGCCGTAAATGCATCTTCACCGTACATGGCAGAACCGGGCCCTCTTATAACCTCAATCCTTTTTATACTTTCTACGGAAAAATCATCAAATAAAGTAAAAGCCCCGCCTGTAAAAGGGCTATTTACAAGATGCCCATTGACCATTACCCTTATTTTTTCTGAACCAGTGATTCCGCGCACGGCTGGAACTGAGGTGCCAAAATCACCTGTTTTTAGTAACTCAAATCCTGGTATTATCCTCAGGATTTCAGCGAATGTGCGATACCCAAGATTTTTTATCTCTTCGACTGTGATTACGGTGACTATACTGGGTGCCTTGCTTACAGGGGTTTCGTGTCTAGTGGCAATTGTTACTTCCTCCTTTAAACCAAACCAGATAGCTTCCGTTGATAAGGCTTCTTCAATGTTATTGTTTGTATTGCTGGAATTTGGTTTGGATTCAGTAATATTCGCAGGCTCTTGGACAATATCAGTGGTTGCTTCTGCATTTTCAGCGTATGCCAATCTGGGATTTAAAGAGATATAGCTCAGTAAAATACAAAAACTGATTAAGGATGACAAATTTTTTTTGTATTTTGGTATTTGTTCAACCATGTTATAAATTTGATTAACATGATAGTAGTGAAGGTATCTTCTTTTATACGCGCATTTAATTATCATAATTATTGAATCAAGTCAAGTATTCTTGTAATTAAAAGAATTTGTATGGCAATTAATAAACAGATATAAATTTTACCTTGCATTTATAATAATGTTAGGCTAATTTAAAATTTATAATTTCAGAAAAATCCTGCATTGAGGACTAAGATATAAGAACAACAGTTACTTTATAAAAACATCACAAAAGATTTCGTTTCAATATGGCATTTATCATCGAATATCTCAAAGAGTCTGATGTAGAAGAAACTATAAAGCTTTTTCATTTCATAATAGATGAATTGCACGCCAAGAGTCTTGAAACGGAGCGCCTGCATTTTAAAGGTATCTATCCTGTAGAAGAGGTTAAAAAACGGCTAAACAACAAGAATTGTGTTTATCTTGCCGGCAAGGAGGACAATAAAGTTGTTGGGTTCATGTTTGCCTGGATTTCTGAGGGTGCAGGGAATGTACACTGGCTGGGACTGCTGCCTGAATATAGACGAAAGGGATATGGAGATAAACTCATCGAGGAAACTTTGAGAATCTTTATGGAAAAGGGTTGTCACGAGGCAAAACTGTTTACGTACCCTTCTGAGAAGATTGCATATCGCCTGTTTCAGAAACACGGCTTCAGGGAGACGGCATTTATTGACCAGAGATTTTTTGGCGTCAGTATTATCCTGATGGTGAAAAAGATTACTCCAATTCCTGAAGAACATCGTACAAAAAAGATTGTGCTTGCAGGCGAGGCTGGTCAGGGTATTAAACTCATGGCTCACGCCCTTGCTGATATTCTGGCGAAACTGGGAAAAGAAGTTGCCATGAACCTTGTATATGACGCCACTGTACGTAGTGGCAATATCAGGGCAGAGATTATATATTCTAACGAACCTATTGAAGTTCCTTTTTTTGAGGAAGCGGATGTTGGTTTACAACTTTCAAAAACGCCCGATCCAGGAATCAGGGCGAAACATGTGCTTATCGAGGCGTCAGCCTGCGAAACCGAGTGCAGGAAGTGCGAACTTCGCTGTCCAGTGAGTGACCGCATTCCTTTTGAAAAACTAGCTATAGAGCAGTTTAACAGTCCAATTTTTGTTAATATGATTGCACTTGGAAAGTTGTTGAGTAAAATCGGAATTAATATTGAGACAGTAAATTTTGCAGCGGAATTTCCGCCTCAGTTTCTTGAAGAGAATATAAGAGCAGTACGTTATGGCTATACATACAAGGATTAGCACTGCAAAAATAGTAGAAAAAGTATCCAGCCTTTGCATGGATGCGAACTTTATTTTGAATGAAGATGTTCTTAAAGCGCTTACTGATTCATATGAGGCTGAAGTATCTCCTGTAGCAAAAGAGATATTTGCTGATTTGTTAGAAAATGCAAAAATTGCAAAGGAATGCAGGATGCCTATATGTCAGGATACAGGGGTTGCAGTTATATTTGTTGAAATAGGTGTAGGCGTCGAAATTACTGATGGTAATCTGTACGACGCTATTAACGAGGGCGTACGCAGAGGATACAAAGAGGGTTTTTTGAGGAAATCAATGGTTTCCGATCCCATAAATCGAACCAATACGGGCGATAATACACCAGCTATTATTCATTCTGAGTTTATCAGTGGTAATTGTCTGAAAATCACATTCATGGCAAAGGGTGCAGGATGCGAAAATATGAGCAGAATCTCGATGTTGACCCCTGCGGATGGTAAGAAAGGCATAATTGATTTTGTGGTGGAGACAGTAAAAGTTGCAAAGGCAAATCCTTGTCCGCCTGTTATTGTTGGAGTAGGAATTGGGGGTACGTTTGATTATGCTGCACTCCTTGCTAAAAAGTCGCTTTTAAGACCACTTGGTACAAAACATACTGACCCTGATACAGCAGCATTAGAACAGGAAATACTGGACAGAATAAACAAACTTGGTATTGGTGCGCAGGGATTGGGCGGTTGGGTCACTGCTCTTGCAGTACATGTAAACCGGTATCCGTGTCATATCGCCAGTCTGCCAGTTGCTGTTAATATTGACTGTCATGCACACCGGGTTAAAACTGTTACTTTATCTTAGGTGCTACACATTGTCCCGGATTTACATTCTTTTTTATTATTCTTAAGAGAGTGGGATGTTAGTTAGGCAAAGCGTAGTTTATCTGATACTTGCTACGTACTGTAATTTTTGTCTTTTTGTAATAATTCATTCAATAAATCCCGCACTTTTTTCATATCCTCCCAGACCTTTGCCTTGTCGTTCGGGTTTCTCAGGAGATATGCTGGATGGAAGGTAACCATAAAAGGGATGCCCTTATATGCGTGGAATTTACCTCTCAAAGTACCAACAGGCGCCTTTGTATCAAGCAGTGTTTGAGCGGCAAATGTACCCAATGCACATAATACTTTTGGCTTAATGATTTCAATTTGCTTAATCAGATAAGGCAAACAGAGTACGATTTCTTCTGGTAGGGGGTTGCGATTTCCAGGGGGACGGCATTTAAGTATGTTTGCAATATAAACGTCTTTGCGATTTAAGCCTATAGCCTCAATAATTTTAGTGAGTAATTGACCTGCACGGCCTACAAAGGGCTCACCCTGCAGGTCTTCGTCACGTCCAGGCGCCTCACCTACGAACATAAGGTCTGCAGTTGGGTTGCCAACTCCAAATACTAGATTAGTGCGCGTCTTGCCCAGTGGACATTTATGGCAGGATAATATTTCATTCCTTAATTCTTCAAGAAGTTTGCGACTTCGCACTTTTTCGTTTTTACTAATATGATCACTTGATGAATTTATTGCAGGCGACTCTAATGGTAGAGTTTTTTTGTGATAAACTGGAAGGGGCAAATTATTAATTGACTTGGAAATTGTAACCGTATCTATGCCAAAACCTCTTTCAAACTCAATATGGGTCTTTATGGCATTGATAATTGATTTAAGCTCATTTTTTATCAGGTCGTCTTGTCGTGGTTGCTGTTTAGATTGTTTTTCCATCAATTTGGAAATATACTATGTGAATTACTTTTCTTTTAATAAAGATTTCTCTATTTCGTTAAGAATAAGTTTTTGCACGTCCTCAATTTTGCCCTTTATTTCACAGCCTGCGGCGTATTTGTGACCGCCTCCTCCATACTTTGTTGCAACATTGTTAACATCAATTCCGTTCCTGCTCCTCATGCTTATTTTTACCCAGTTGGGTTCTGTCATCTCGCGGAATAGAACACCGACGTACACCCCGTCAATTGAAATAGGAATATCTGCAAGCTCCTGAGTGTCAATTGCACTGACGTTAGTTTTTTCCAACATTTCTTTGGTTATCCGGATTGTTGCAATTCGGTTTCCATGATACAGTTTGAGCGTATTTAGCACCTTTGCATGCAAATGGACTAAATTTAAAGGATTTGTGTTATAAACATATTTGGATATTTCTAAATGCTTTGCCCCTTGTTCTATAAGAAAAGCGGCGGCCTTGAATACATCCGGCGTTGTATTGGAATGCGTAAAACGTCCGGTATCCGTTATTATTGTAACATATAGGGCAGTTGCGATATCTGGAGTAATTTTGATGTTCATATCCTTAAAAAGGGAAAGGAGTATTGCCCCTGTAGAACACATGTCTTCGGTTACAAAATTTATGTTACCGAAGTTTATATTAGAAATATGGTGGTCAATATTTATAATTATAGCGTCTTTAGGAATAATTTCTTTTACCTTACCAAGTCGCTCAAGTGTAGGGCAATCCAGCGTGAATACAACCTCTGGCTGCTCTTTGGGTATCTGTGGATGGATATATAGCCCGCTTGCTGGAATTACAAATTTATAAGACTGTGGAATTGGAGAATCGTTTATGATAAAAACAGATTTTCCCATATTTTTAAGTGCGTGATACAGGGCTATTTCAGAGCCAATGGCATCTCCATCAGCCCGCACATGAGTGGTAATGAGAAAACGTTCATAACGTTTAATAATACTGCTAATTTTGTCAAAAGGTGTTTCTTTCATAATGACTGAATTATATGGCGAATGAGTACCGTTGTCAAACCTCTTTTCACTTGCATTTTATAAATATATAAGTTAAATTAGCTTTATTTGTTAAGTTTTTAATTCAATAATAATGTAACAGAAAATTACATTTTGTTTCAATAGGGGTGAGGGGGAAAAAATGTTTAAAATTGTAGAAAAACAGAAGATTGCAGAATCAACTTTTTTAATGAAGATTGAGGCGCCTAAGATTGCCGGCAAGAGAAAAGCAGGACAATTCGTCATGCTTCGTATAGATGAGCCTGGGGAAAGGATACCTTTGACAATTGCCGGTTCCGATACAATTCGTGGAACGATTACTATTATATTTCAGGTTGCTGGCGATACGACAAGACAGCTTTCTACTTTAAATACGGGTGATTATCTTTTGGATATTGTAGGACCGCTAGGACATCCTACTCACATAGAGAACTATGGAACTGCTGTATGTATCGGCGGTGGTCTTGGAATTGCGCTGGTTATGCCGATTGCAGAGGCATTGCATAAGGCTGGCAATCATGTAATATCAATTATCAGTGCAAGAACTAAAGACCTTTTGATCTGCGAAAAGGATATGCAGGCATGTAGCAATGAATTTATGATTGCTACCGATGACGGCACCAAAGGCACTAAGGGGTTTCCTACACAGGTTTTGCAGGAATTGATTAATAAAGGGACAAAAATAGATATTGTGTTTGCAGTAGGACCTGTACCGCTTATGGCTGCAGTAAGTAAACTGACAAAACCTTACAATTTGAAAACTATTGTCAGCCTCAATCCAATCATGGTGGATGGTACGGGCATGTGCGGCGGTTGCAGGGTATTGATAGATAACAAACCAAAGTTTGTTTGTGTAGATGGTCCTGAGTTCGATGGACACCTTGTAGATTATAGCAATCTGATACAAAGACTTAAGACATATACAGGTAATGGTAAAGACTCGGTTTTGCAAAGTGTCAGTAAGGACAGTTCATGCTGGAAACCGCCTGAGGATAGGGTTGGTACAGCACATAAACCGAAGGTATTCATGCATGCAACAGGGGGAAGCGCTGTTATAGATCAACTAGCCGAGGGTTTTACAGGTACTGTAGTAGCTGGTGAAAAACCAGGCGCAAAGAAGGTGGGCTCTATCCCTCGCCAGAAAATGCAAGAACAGGATCCTGGCGAAAGGGTAAGGAATTTTAATGAAGTGCCTTACGGGTATACACCAGAAATGGCAAGGCTTGAGGCGTTACGGTGTTTACAATGCAAGAAACCACTCTGTCGTGATGGGTGTCCTGTGAGTATTGACATTCCCGGATTTATTAAATTAGTTGCTGAAGGCGATTTTCTGGGTGCGGCACGTAAGATTAAGGAGACGAATACACTGCCTGCTATCTGTGGAAGGGTATGTCCTCAGGAAGACCAATGCGAGAAGGTTTGTATAGTGGGCAAAAAATTTAAACCAGTGGCAATTGGCAACCTTGAGCGTTTTGTTGCAGATTATGAACGGAACAGTAATGCTGTTACTATTCCAAAGATTACTGATAAGACGGGTTACAAAGTTGCAATTGTTGGGGCAGGACCTGCAGGGCTTGCCTGTGCGGGTGAATTAATAAAAATGGGGCATGACGTTACCATTTTTGAAGCGCTTCATAAAGCCGGTGGGGTGCTTGTTTATGGAATTCCAGAGTTCAGGTTGCCCAAGGCGATTGTAGAATCAGAGGTTGAATATCTGAGAAAAATGGGCGTCAAGATTGAATGCAACGCCGTTATTGGAAAGATGCAAACTGTGGATGAACTGTTGCATAATGGTTTTGATGCCATTTTTGTTGGTACTGGAGCGGGATTGCCTATGTTTATGGCGATACCGGGTGAGAATCTGAATGGCGTATATTCAGCTAATGAGTATCTTACCCGCGTTAACTTAATGAGGGCTTATGACCCCAAGTATGCAACGCCTATTGCAATGCGGAAGAATGTGGCAGTGGTTGGCGCAGGAAACGTTGCAATGGACGCAGCCAGAACTGCCTTGCGTCTCGGCGCAGAAAATGTTTATGTTATTTACAGGCGCTCAAGGGATGAGATGCCAGCAAGGTTTGATGAAATCCACCATGGCGAGGAGGAGGGACTGCAATTCAAATTCTTGACCAACCCTATAAAGATTCTGGGTGATGAAAAAGGATGGGTAAGCGGCATTGAGTGCGTAAAGATGGAACTCGGAGAACCAGACGAGTCCGGCAGGAGACGCCCAACTCCAATTAAAGGCTCTGAGTTTGCGATAGATGTCGAGTGCGTAATAATGTCAATTGGCAACGGTCCTAACCCGTTAATTCCGTCTACGACGCCCGACTTGCAGGTAAATAAATGGGGTAATATAGTCGCTGATTTAGAGACATGCAAGACGAATAAAGAAGGTGTTTTCGCCGGAGGTGATATTGTAACTGGCGCAGCAACGGTCATTCTTGCTATGGGTGCAGGGAAAAAGGCTGCTAAATCAATTGATGAGTATATGAGGTCAAAAAGGTCTGATGTAAAGGCTGCTGCGGTAGCATAATAGTCTTAACAGTGTGATACAAATGGTTTTGAAAAATGAGAATTACTTTAAATAGTGAGTTAAAAGAATGCCCTGATGGGTTGACCATAGAAAGATTGCTTGATTTATATCAAATTGACAAGAATCGTACCGCTGTGGAATTAAATTTAGAGGTTATTCCGAGAAAGGAACATTCTAAACGCACACTTAAGGATTCAGACGTGGTGGAGGTTGTAACTTTTGTTGGTGGCGGTTGAGATTGAAAAAAGGATAGAAGATAAAAAGTTAAAAATCGGGAAGTATGAATTTACTTCCAGACTTTTTGTTGGCACAGGGAAGTACCCTTCAATGGACGTGATGAAAGAGGCATTGGATGCCAGTGGTACGGAAGTAGTCACGGTCGCCATTCGTAGGGTAAAAATAAATGATACGTCAACTCTGTTAGATTATATTGATACAAAGAAATATAAAATCCTGCCAAATACTGCGGGTTGTTATTCTGCTGAAGAGGCTATCAGGGTAGCGCATCTGGCGCGAGAGATGGGCATATCTGATATGATTAAACTGGAAGTGCTTGGTGATGAAAGAACGCTATTGCCGGATCCAGTTGAAACCGTGAAAGCTACACAGATTCTTGTAAAAGAAGGTTTTACCGTCCTTGTGTATACCTCAGACGATCCGATTATCGCAAGAAAACTGGAAGACGCCGGCGCTATGAGCGTCATGCCGGCAGGCGCTCCAATAGGCTCAGGACAGGGTATTTTAAATAAAAACAACATAAGGATTATACTTGAATCCGCAAGAGTTCCTGTAATTGTGGACGCTGGCGTTGGTACGGCGTCAGACGTAACAATTGCAATGGAGCTTGGTTGTGAAGGCGTACTGCTCAACACAGGAATTGCTCATGCAAAAGACCCTGTGCTTATGGCAAGGGCTATGAAGCTTGCCTGTGAATCGGGACGATTTGCATTCCTTTCGGGACGCATACCAAAAAGACTCTACGCAAAGGCATCCAGTCCAGAAAAAGATTTTTAAACTATTGCTGCCCGTTTGTGCAGATTTCAGTTTATTGATGGGTTTGCTGCGCCTGACCCATCCTACATCATTTAATCCTGTAACAAAAATTTGCTAAGGGTTAGTTTAATACAATGCTTGCTAAACGAATTATACCGTGTTTAGACGTAAAAGACGGACGCGTCGTTAAAGGGACAAATTTTATAAACCTGAGGGATGCAGGCGATCCAGTGGAGATTGCCGCCCAGTATGACAGAGAAGGCGCCGATGAACTGACTTTTCTCGATATAACGGCCTCCCATGAAAACAGGAATATTATTATTGACGTGGTAAGAAAGACAGCCGAACAGGTATTCATGCCGTTGACGGTTGGAGGAGGCATTAGAAATATTGACGACATTCGACGGTTGTTGAATGCAGGCGCCGATAAAGTGTCAATAAATACGGCGGCAGTTAAGGATCCCGATTTTATCTCAAAGGCGTCGAGACGATTTGGCAATCAATGCATTGTAGTTGCGATTGATGCAAGAAGGACAAAATCGGAAGCCAATATAACAACTTGGGAAGTTTTTATAAACGGTGGCAGGACTCCAACAGGATTGGACGCTATCAAATGGGCGATAGAAGCCGAATCAAGAGGTGCAGGTGAAATATTGCTAACTAGCATGGACTGCGATGGTACAAAGGATGGATTTGATATTGAGTTAAACAGGGCTATATCAGATGCTGTAAATATCCCGGTTATTGCATCAGGCGGAGCAGGCAAATTGGAGCATTTTTATGATGTCTTTGCGATAGGGAAGGCGGATGCAGCCCTTGCTGCCTCCATTTTTCATTACAGAGAAATTTCGATACGGCAGGTAAAAGAGTTTTTGCTTGGAAAAGGCATTAATATGCGCATCAATAAGTAATTATTTTATATTTTGAATTTACCCGCCGTTTTTTAATTTTTTTCACATCAGATAAAACTCTAGCTTATTGAGTTCTTTATTGTAGTAAAGCCCCTTGCTCAGCCTAGCTTCTTTAAAGGCAATTGAATTATCCAGTATATTGATACTCGTACCTAAGTTAATTGTTTTGAATGTATAGTTTATTCTTTATAGGAATGCGGTATTGAGAAAAAAGATATTGCCTGGTAGAAAATTTAAAGGCGATATTTATATTGGGAATTTTAAAGAATTAAATGGTAAACAACCGAAGCTATAAGAAAGGATTTTTTATATATTTTGATTAAAAGTGGGCCCACAAGGATTCGAACCTTGGACACGCGGATTATGAGTCCGCTGCTCTAACCAGCTGAGCTATGGGCCCTTGATTATCAAAATTATAACAAAAACCTGCACCTTTTCAATTTCATTTTTGTGTATCTTTTGAAAAATTGGTATGTTTACAATGTGCTATTTCTTTTATAAAATTAGGTGGACAATTTTATAATGTAGTATTGGGGAGTACTGCAATACGCCCCTACAGATGCCTATGAAAGAAAAAAGATGCTGGATTTATATTTTTAAAGAAATTTGAGGGGTGTGTTTAAAAAATGAAGACGTATGTGATGATTCCAACTTACAATGAAAGGGAAAATATAGGGGATTTAATACAGGGAATCCTGAATCTGAAAATTCCCAATCTCCGTATTGTAGTTGTTGATGATAATTCACCCGATGGTACATCGGAAGTAGTAAGGGAATTTTCTGATGATTACCCCGAAGTCGAGCTCCTGCTCAGGACAACAGACAAGGGGCGCGGCTCTGCCGGAATAGCGGGTTTCAAATATGCATTGGAACACGGCGCAGACTATGTCGTGGAAATGGACGCCGACTTTTCCCATCATCCCAGATATATTCCTCATCTACTGAACGCTGTAAAAGACGCAGACATGGTTATTGGTTCTCGTTATATAAAAGGTGGAAGAGATGTCAACCGAGGCGGCATACGCAGGCTGGTAACATTTCTTGCTGGTGTATATGTAAGGATTTTGCTCAAACTGAGTATCAGGGATGTCTCGTCGGGTTACAGATGTTTTAAAAGGAAGGTGCTGGAGGCAATAGGGCTTGATTCCATGGTTTCCACAGGACCTTCCATTGTTTCTGAGGTATTTTACAGGGCGCGCCTGAAAGGATTTTCAATCAAGGAAATTCCTATAAAATTCGAGGATCGAACACATGGTGAAACAAAGCTCAACTACAAAATCCTCATAAAAACCCTCTTAATGGTCTTGAGGTTCAAACGAATGCATAAAAAGGGGCGTTTGTTTAGAAATAATATTCCTTAAATGATAGACCTATAAAAATGTACTTTAAGATCATTAATGAACATCATTCAAAATTATTGGAGGCATGGAATGAATATTTCGGCAATTGAAACAGAAATTCCAAAAGCTGAAAACGTAAAAGTAACAGATGATACTTTGAGCGTGAATCTGAGCGATGGGAGAACAATATCAGTCCCTCTTGAGTGGTTTCCGCGTTTGGTGCATGCTATAGTAGAGGAGCGTAATAATTGGAGACTAATAGGTAAGGGTCACGGTATTCATTGGGAGGATATTGACGAAGATATAAGCGTGAAAGGATTATTAGCAGGTAAACCATCAGGAGAGAGCAAACTTCGTTCAAAAAATGGTTAAGTCAAAGACAGTCACGACAAACAAGCAGATCCAGCGGACGGCGTAAAAGCCACCTATGAACTCTGTCGTTAGGCTGTTAAAAGAGGTTAAAGGAGTTATTAGATGCTTTTTTGTTTTCGCTACTTGTCTTTGCTGAGTTCGTTCCTTGTCGTATGCCTTTTCGTTATTTCTCCAGCGCACGCTCACCCCGATGAGAAGATACTACTCTGGGTTGAGGAGGTTATCCTAGGGCCAGAATTCGGGGGCGCTGGCAAAGTATGTTCACGCTGGGCGAAAGGACCGTCGCTCTCCATTTTCGGGGCAACCCCGCAGCAAGAAGAAGTAGTGGTCGGGGCGGTTGTCCACTTGAATTATACTCTTGCCCAGACCCCAATTAAACAAATTGTGCTGCTCAAGGCCAACGACACTGACGCAGACATTCGCATATACTTTGCGCCCTTGAAGGAGCTGCCTACTTTCGCCGAAAAACACAATTTCTACTATGCTGCGGGCAATTGGGGCTACTTCTGGACGTTCTGGAACTATCAGCACGAAATCGAGCGAGGCTTTGTCCTGCTTGCTTCCGACAGGCTAAAGGATAAGCAGTTGCGGCATTTCGCTTTGGAGGAAATCACCCAAGTGCTAGGGCTATCGAATGACTCGCCGATATTTCCGGAGAGCATCTTCTATGCCATGGGGAACGACGGGGGAAACGCCCAGCAGCTCAGTAAATTAGATAAGAAATTGATCACCTTTTTTTATAATCATATCTTGCCGGGAGCGAAGCAAGCTGACGTGCGCACCGCATTCAAGCAATATTGGCCAAAACAGTAAACGCTCGGAGTCTGAGGCACTCAACGTTCAGTTTCGGTCATATAACAAGTCACCACAGCTAACTGCTACCCCATGATTCAAACACTGTTTTGAGGGGTTTGTAGTTCGTCGCTCTTACAGTTTTCTCTCGTTGTTGGTGTAGCTGAGCCGATTTGTTAGACCAGTTAAAGTTAAGTGATCTAAAACAAGAGTGAAATATCGTTTCACTCATAAACTAATTGATGTGATTTCAACGTCGGCACCTTTATCAAACACGTATCCTGCAAGCGCCTTTCCCATATTATTTGTGACCCACAAGCCCACTGAAAGATTATCATCAATTTTGAAGTCACCATTTTTGTATTAAAAATGCATTTCCCTGACAAACGCTGACTCAACTTCCTGTATCTGAGAGAGTTCTATTACCTCCGCAGTATCTGCAATCTGAGATGCCCTGCTTAATAAATTCTCATTCAAAAGCAACCTGACGGTATCTCTCAGGCTGAAATTTAATAACATTTATAATTTAAAATGCAACCATAAATTAGTTGCTATCTGTTTTGTGATATTTAATAGCAGTGGATAACAACAAAGTGGTATTTCTTGCTTCTTGATTTTATGTCGTACATTTGCGTGAAAAAAGGTAAATAACACAAAACAAAATTCAAATTACCTTGAAAGTCCTGAAAATATAACTAAAATTAATTAAAGTAGAAAAAGGTAGAAACAATTAAATACACACGGAATAAATATTTTTACTTTAAATAATTTTAATCTTTAAAGGCTTCATTTACAAATTGTAGGAGTCGTAAAAATGAAAAAATATCTTAGTGTGTCTTTGTCTATATTGTCTTTATCAATGGCAGTTTACATGGATAATACCTACGCTGATTCTAAAAAGGCTGAAAAACCACCAGATAGCCTCTATATGAAACAGACAGAAGATGAATCCGCTTCCCAGGATGCGTCTCCTATTTCTGGCAAGATAGTGGAGGCGATGAATAGTGGCGGTTACACCTATCTCTGCATCGAGAAGGACGGTAAAAAAACATGGGCTGCAATATTGGAGACAAACGTGGCTGTTGGTCAGGAAGTTGCCTTACAGCCGGGTTACGAAATGGTAAATTTCACAAGTAAGACCCTGAATCGCACGTTTGATAAAATCATTTTTTCCACAGGGTTTGCATCGCAGGAAGGCGCAACCGATACAAAGAGTTACCACGGTAAACCAATGGGCAGCAAGAGTCAGTCAGTTGTTTCTAATGAACCGATAAAGGTGGAAAAGGTTTCTGGCCCAAACGCATTTACGGTAGCTGAACTTTACGAAAAAAGAACTGAACTCGATAAGAAAAACATCGTCGTCAGGGGCAAGGTTGTTAAAGTTTCTTCGGGAATCATGGGAAGAAACTGGCTGCATATACAGGATGGAACAGGAAATTCAGAAAGTGGAACTCAGGACCTCGTTGTAACCACCCACGACATTACATCGGTAGGCGATATTGTTACAGCAAACGGAACTTTATATAAGGATAAGGATTTCGGAAGCGGCTACAAATATGATGTGATTGTGGAACAAGCGAGTATTAAAAAAGAAAATGCCGCAAAATAGCAAACGGTAGAAATAAACAGCCATAGGGGCGTATTGCAATCCGCCCTTACTACTTTTTGGACAACCCCTGTCTCTGATTTATCGAATGTTATTTATACGCCTCGGTTTAATAACAAAGTCTCCGTTTGATTTACGTACACTCCGTATGTTATATTGTCCAACTAAATTTTACAACATATCAAAAGTATTTTATTCGGAGCAAAAGCATAAATATGGACATCTTAAAACAAGTGGCTGAATTGAAGGAATTTCTTGGCAAGGTTTACTGCTTTATTGAAGACAATGAAGACTCATTCAAGGACGGCGTTGAGGCAGAAGATATTAAGAATGAAACATGGAAATGGATGCAGGAACTGTCGAAATTCTTGCCTTAATGTAATCACGGTATTTGCAGGCTTCATGCTTCACGCCTGCGCAAAATTGAGATTATGGTTATTTTTCTAGAATCTAAACCCTTCGTTAAAAGTTTTACAGGAAATGTATTTTATGACCCGACCAATGTTTTATGAATTCAGGCCGCAGGAACCTATTAAGGCGCCAAGTGGCAATGTCCTTACCTGTAAAAACTGGGATAGCGAGGCGGCGCTGCGGATGCTGATGAATAATCTCGACCCAGATGTGGCTATCCAGCCGGAAGAACTTATTGTTTATGGCGGCGCCGGCCGCACCGCGAGAAACTGGAAGGAATACCAGAGAATCTTAAATAGCTTGAAGACGCTGAAAAGCGATGAGACCCTGTGCGTCCAGTCAGGCAAACCTGTATATATTGCAAGAACACATAAATGGGCGCCGCGTGTGATAATTGCCAACGCAAACCTCGTCCCTGCATGGGCAAAACAGGAGATATTTGACAGGTATGATGAAATGGGGCTTACCATGTACGGGCAGATGACGGCGGGAAGCTGGATTTATATAGGCACCCAGGGTATATTGCAGGGCACTTACGAGACCTTTTCCTCGCTTGCAAGGAAGGCGTTTAATACAGATACGCTTAAAGGCAAGTTTGTACTCACGGCTGGTATGGGCGGTATGAGCAGCGCCCAGCCACTCGCCGTAACTATGAATGAAGGCGTGATTCTGTGTGTTGAGGTACGCAGGGAACGCATAGAAAAAAGAGTTAGAGAAGGTTTTTGCGATAAGATGACTAATAATCTCGACGAGGCGTTAAAGTGGATCATGGATGCAAAAGCAGGGCATATTCCGCTTTCTGTTGGTCTGGTGGGGAATGCTGCCATTATTCACCCCGAACTGGTGAAACGTGATATTATCCCTGATGTTGTAACAGATCAGACGCCAGCCCATGACCTGATGTGTTACGTGCCGGTCGGGGATTTGACCGAACTTGATAAGCTGAGGGAAAGAAACAAGCGAGCATATAAGGAAAAGGTGCTGGATGCTATTATAGACCACACAAATGCAATTCTTGCCATGCAGAGGAAGGGCGCTGTATGTTTTGATTACGGCAACAATCTCAGGGCACAGGCGGAGATGTCAGGGGTAAGCATGAGGGATTCTGACGGACGTTTCCGGTATCCTGGTTTTGTGCCTGCATTTATAAGGGATTTATTCTGTCAGGGTAAGGGACCTTTTCGCTGGGTGGCTTTGTCCGGTGATATATCGGATATTAAAAAAATTGACGATGCTGTTATAAAAAATTTTCCTGAAGATTCCTCACTTATAAGGTGGATAAAACTTGCCAGTGAAAAAATACCACAACAAGGACTTCCTGCTAGAATTTGCTGGTTGGGATATGGAGACCGTGCAAAGATGGGTTTAATAATAAATGACATGGTGAGAAAGGGCATTGTCAAAGCCCCTGTAGTTATCGGGAGAGACCATTTCGATTGTGGGTCGGTGGCGTCTCCGTATCGAGAGACGGAGGATATGAAAGATGGCAGCGATGCCATAGCCGACTGGCCATTATTAAATTTTGCATTGAATGCCGTTAACGGCGCAAGCTGGGTAAGCTTTCATCATGGGGGCGGTGTAGGCATTGGGAATTCCCTTCATGCAGGCATGGTCATTGTAGCGGATGGAACAAAAGAGAAGGACGAAAGGCTTGAAAGGGTCTTAACAGCGGATCCTGGGATTGGCATTGCAAGGCATGTTGACGCCGGATATGAGACTGCTATAAAAGCGGCGAAAGAAAAGGGCGTAATAATACCGGAATAAACAAAATTTAGTGTTCAAGGAATTTCAGCGTAGGGGCACGTTGCTACGTGCCCTCCGGATAGATTTTGAAAATTTTTATGGAGGCTTCTTATATGTCCGAACTTGCTTCGAAAAAGTGTGTGCCATGTATTGGCGGCGTGCCTCCGCTTAAGGGCGAGGCATTGCAGGCGCTGCAAAGTCAGGTAATTGGCTGGAATGTCGTTGAAGACCGTCATTTATTAAAAGCCTTTAAATTCCCTGACTTTCGCAAGGCGCTGGACTTTGTGAATCGGGTTGGAGAGATTGCCGAAGAAGAGGGGCATCATCCTGTAATCATATTGACATGGGGCAGGGTGGAAATAAAGATTTATACACATAAAATTAATGGATTGACGGAAAGCGATTTTATCCTTGCGGCAAAGATTGATGGGCTGAAGACATAGTAAAGATAAGAAAAGGATAGTATTAATTAATAAATGCGTATTGCGGAATGCGGATTTTTTAACTTTAGATTTTTAAAGCAATTTCCTAAAATCCAAATTCTAAAATCCTACTATGACTGCTATTAACATATCAAGATTTACGACAGTTTTGCTGTGTAAAACTGATATGTATTCTTCCCCTGTTTTTTTGATTGATACATGGCGGTGTCTGCCATTTTAATGAGTTGCTCAGGTACAGTTGCATCCTGTGGATAAATACTGATACCTATGCTGGCGGACACATGTATTTTATGAGATTCAATCCAAAACGGCTGAAATATTACATTGCAAATCTTATGCGCAACAATGGCGGCATCCTGCGGCTGTGCAATCTCCTGAAGAACAATGATGAACTCGTCCCCGCCGATACGGCTGATTGTGTCGTCTTCCCTCGTACATTTTACAAGCCTCTCTGCCGTAGCCTTCAATAATAAATCGCCGATTTGATGTCCCAGGGTATCGTTAACGGTTTTGAAATTGTCAAGGTCGAGCATCATAACGGCAAGTGTTCGTTTATGTCGTTTTGTAATCGCCAATGCAATTTGCAGGCGGTCTTGTAACAGATTGCGGTTGGGCAAATTGGTAAGGGCATCGTGATATGCCAAATGTTTTATAAGTTCTTCATTCTGTTTGCGTACAAAGGCGTTTCCAAGGATTTCCGCAGTGATATTAAGCAATGTAATATTTTCTTCCCGCCATGGTACGGCAGCGGTGATATTGTCAAAGCCGACAAATCCAATAAACTCCTTATCAGTATATATCGCCAGGATTAATATTGCCTTGATTTGCTGCCTTTCAAGTTCCGTCTTTTCAGCAGATGCCTCTGCAGGCATTTGGGAAACGTCTGCAATGTGAACTATTTTTTCGGTTTGAATCCGGGGCATAAACCACGGGAAAACCGGGGTGGGTAAGTTTTGAAGGTTTTTTATTTCTGGCGATACCCCTTTATTGCACCATTCATGTGTATTATCCATGATGGCGCCGTTTTCGCGGAACTGGAATAGGTGTACGACCTGTCTGCTCCGCTAAATTTGCCAATATCAGCCAGGGATTCATTAACGGCTACGTCAAAATCTGAAATATTAACAAATCTGGAGGAGACACGAGCCACAACTGATTCAAAATCTATTCTATGTTTGATTTCGTCTTCTGCCTGTTTTCTTAAGATGAACTGACCTATCTGCCTACTAATAGATGTTATTATATTCAATAAGCCATCGTCCGGATTGCGTGCTTGCTTGCTGAAAAACTCAAGTACACCTATTTTTTCACTCTCAATTTTGATGGGGAAACCGAATGCACTGTTGATTCCTTCGCTTTTAGCGATGTGTCTTCGTTGAAAATATGTGTCTGATATAATATCAACATTCCAGATAGGTTCGCCGCTTGTAAAAATCCTGCCAATAAATCCAGTACCAGGCGTAGAGGCAGTTCTTTTGCAAATAGCTAAAAACTCAGGGACATTTACCGATGGTTTGTGCCAAATATTGTCGCAATATAGCTGGTTGTTTATTTTGTCATGAACCCAAAATGCACCCATATCCCATTCCGTTTTCTCACATATAACCTGAATAACATAGGAAATAGCCTCATCAATGTTTGCTGATTCTGATATTATCTTCGTTATATTATACTGCAAGTTCATTTGCTGTTCAGATAGTTTACGTTCGGTAATATCATCAGCGATACCAACTATACGGCTTGGTTTACCTGCAATATCATATACAATAAAGTTACGGTCATGTATCCATCTTGTGGTATCGTCGGGCCTGATAACCCTGTATTCAGCTTCAGACCTTATGCCCTTCGTTTCTGTTTTGTGACGGACTTTTATTACTTGCTCGCGATCGTCTGGATGGATACAGTCAATAAATGATAACGGTTGTTCATACAGGCTTTTGCACGTATGTCCCCATAGCGATTCATACAATGGGCTTATGTACTCGATGCGCTTCCAATCGGGAGAGTATATGTAAAAGACCTCGTGTATATTTTCAACAAGCTGCTGAAATCTTTCCATATTTATCTTTAAAGCCTCTTCTGCCTGTCTGTAATTTCGAAAATAACCACACCAACCGACTTCGGTTTTTTATCTATGCCAAGGATGGGGAAGTATGAAACCATCCAGTGACGGAGAATGCCGGGTGCCAGCGGTGTTTCACCAGATACTTCCAGGTTCAGGATTGGTTTACCATTTGATAAAACCTGCTGATATAGTGGTTCTAGCGATGGTGCAAGTTCTGGTAATACCTCTCTGATTGTTTTACCATAATGAGCATTTACAGTAAGTCCATTAATATCTGCAAGGGCATAGTTAATCTTCACAAACTTAAGATTCGAGTCTACTATTGCCATTCCTGCCGGCGAAGAATTGAAAAATCCGCTTAACTGTTCTTCTCGTTCCCTCAGGGCATCTTCGATTTGTTTGTGTTCGGTGATGTCAACAATAGTGATAACACAGCCAATAATATTGTTTTGTTGATTCTTTAATGGTGCGGCGTTAATGAGTAAATTGAATTTTTTTAAATTATCGGGATTTTCTGCGGATTTTAAAAGCAAAACTGCATCAACCCCGTGAAATGACTTGCCTTCCAATACTGACTTAATACTGAAATTTATATTCGTTTGTCTAACAGCTTTAAACTGCAGATTGAATACCTCTTCAAATGGTTTAAGTAAAGGGTTTGTATTATATAGCAGACTAGTTGAATTACTGGCGTGGGTAATTATGCCATTCGTGTCGCACACCACTATAGCCTCGCCTGCCTGTTCAAGAATTGAACGTGACAATTGTTCTGATTTTAAAATCTGTTCATTGCGTTTTTGCTCTGTCAGGTTAGTTACCGCAAGACAGATGCCCTTTGTATCGTGGATATCAAGCGCGCGCATAGAGACCTGTACGGGTATTAACAACCCATCCTTACACTTTAAGTGAATCCTTCCTTTGCTGTTTCCTGTTTTCCCCTGTTTAAGAAGCGCCGTGAATTTTAGCATATCGGTTTTAGGTATAAAACGATTGAAAGGCATACCAATAATTGTTTTGAGCGGTATCTTGAGTATTGAGGCTAGATGCGGGTTACTGTAAAGAATGATGCCTTTATCTGTCAAGGTAGCGGCGCCTTCGTTTACTGTCTCGACAAGGATGTGGTATGAATGTTCGGCGCCTCGCAGTTTTTCTATTTCGGCAAGAAGTTCCTTTTTTGTTTTATTTTTATCATTCATAACATAGCCCGGCAATGAGCAAGATTATCAATTGAGATTTTTTGTACCATAACATATTCTATTTTGCATTGCCTATTTAAAACTCGCAAAATGAGATAAATATTATTGGTTACTAAAAAATGATATGCCATGCTTTAAGTGGCATTACATTGTACCCAATTTGTTGAAGTGTTATTTATCATTCTCAAAATTTATGTTGCCGTGATATTAGTATTCTAAATAATGTTTATTTTAATTCAAATTTGACGCATGGATTATCTTACAATATTTTTCGTAATTCAAGGATTTTATTATAATAGACATGCTAGGATTTTGACTTCAAAAATAGGTACATTTAAAAATCCGGATGTCGGTTCTTACGCTTCTATCTTTATAAACCCTTCTTCATTCAGATTGCCTGATACGTTAATATTTGCCTTTATGAATAGCTTTGCTATTTCTATGTTCGTAAGCAAATGATGAGTAATTCTTGGTGTGATATATTTTGATTTGCCTTTTGCAAGGACAAGGGGAATGATAAGCTGATCGGCAAGGTGCTCATCAATAACGGCATTGGTTTCCCAAAACCGGTAAAAATCATTGCAGGCTTCATCAGCAACGGTTTCTGCAGGTTTACCAATTTTGCCAAGGCTAAAGTAACAACACTGACCATTTTCAAATTTCCCTAATAAGAGCAACAGTGTCCCCATTCCCAAAGCGGGCATCTCTTCAATAAATATTTCATGCGGGATATTCTTTTCTAGGAGTCTTTTCACTGCCTGTGCCTGCTGTCTTTTAGCGATTTTCATATCAAGATTGCTTACTGAAGATATACCATGTACTTTAACAAGTTTACCTCTGTATTCAACATACATTGGTTGCAGTGATTTTGCCGGATTTATTTTAACAAAAATCTCACCGCCTCCACGCGGATAGAATCCAGCCCTGATGGGTTTTATTTCTGCATCAAAACCTATTAACTTAAGAAAATGTAACCACTGTTGTGTAAGATAGTCAACACAAGGGCTATGGCTTACATGAGTCCCACCGATTATGGTAATTGAAGAAGATTCATTGCTAAGGCTTAACGGATAAAAAATTGTCTGCAAGACAAGGGATACTGAACCTGCCGTACCTATATTAAAATGGTAAGCACCCGGTTTTGTATTTTCTGGATAGAATTTAAGGTTGGTGGAACGGAGTTGATTCCCGGCAACCTCTGCATTGCAGATTTTCGCTGTGGCATTAACCGCCTGCAGGTGCTGATAGCTGAGTCCCGGTGTCTTTCTGTTGGCGCGTATATTGTATATCTCGAATGGCTTTCTTGTGATGGCGGAGAGTGACAATGCAGTACGAAGTATCTGTCCACCGCCTTCACCAAAAGAGCCATCAATTTTTATAATATTACCGTCCATTTTAAAAGAAAAAGGGTAGAACACATTCATGCCCTACCCTTTTGGTTTAACTCATTATTTGAATTAATTTTAACTTACTTGCCGCCAAATTCGCGCACCTTTACAATGAGCCCGTCAAGGTCTGCAAGGTCAACGCCAAGGTCTACGAGTTTTATATAGTTAGGATTCTTTGTACCTTCGGTCATAGATTTCTTCATATCAGCGTCGGTTCTTGACCTTTGATATTCTATGTTGGAAAAGTCTGGTACTTCAAATTGTTTCCCAGCCTCAGTGCCCTTTCCATCGGGTCCATGGCATAATTCACAGGTATCTTTGTAAATCTTAATGATATCTCCAGCACTTGCAGAAGAACATGAAAAACCTATATAAAGGCCAAACATAGTTGCTATTGTTATTGAAAGATAGGTGAAAATCTTTTTCAATGGAATTCCCTCCAAAAAATTTATTTTTACTAAATATTAATCATTTTCAGAATAAATTTATAATGTATTCTTAAACAATAATTACCTCCAGCCATTTTTTGATTCTCGATTCTATAAAATTTAATGCATTGTTTATATCTGCCCTTTGAAAAACAGGTACTGAGGAATTTATATTATTGTTACCAGTAATCTTTATATGATTTTTATATTCCTTTGTCTGACTTTGTTTTTTCTTGTTTTTGTGAATTTCTATATAAGGATACTTCCAGCTTTTATAACCCTCGACAATCACTATATCAACATCCTGATAGTTATATCTAACGATGTCGTCAATAGGCGGTCTTTTTTTGTTAATTCTTTTTATGATTGCGAGCTTTTCTGGTGAAGATATGGATACAACGTCGGCGCCAGCCTGATAATGTCTGTGAGTATCCTTCCCTTTATAATCAATTTTAAAATAAGGAATATTGTATTTGATTGTACCGACTTTATATCCCTTTTTCCTCAACTGTTTTATAATAAGCCCGATTAATATCGTTTTACCTACATTTTGTTTACCAACTATTGAAATAATAGGGATAGCTTGCGGCAAAGTTACCTGTCTTTAATCATTAATTTTATTAAAATACACATGCGTCTCTTGAAAATTTAATATACTAAATTTTTTAAATTATCAACAATTTTATAATAAGGTGTCAAGAATATTTCTGTATAGTTATTTTATAATATTTTCATGTTTTATATGCCTAATTATAACAATACCAGAAAAATTTGATAAAATCTCCCTTTTTTGTCGCTGATCAAAATGCGTATAATAAATTTAGTAAAATGCTTCCTTGTGTATCTAATCATTAAGCTTAAATGACTAACTATTGACTTTAGATATTGAGAATGTAAAATAAGTAAAATCATTTTTAAAAGAATTGGGGTTTTACTTATATGCAAAAGAGCAAAGTTGTTACAATACAACGACATATTGTCGAGCAGGAGAGGTTATACCCGAAGGCAACAGGCGACTTTACAGGTCTTCTATGGGACCTGACTCTTGCGGCAAAAACTATCTCACGAGAAGTAAATAAAGCGGGTCTTGCCGATATTCTAGGTCTTACCGGCGAACAAAACGTACATGGTGAGGTTGTTAAGAAACTCGATGTCTATGCCAATGAAAGAATATGTAAGGCAATGGATCATGGCGGGCATCTCTGCATTATGGCTTCTGAAGAAAACGAAGATATCATTCCTATACCAGACGAATTTCCCAAGGGTAAATATGTTCTCCTTTTCGATCCTTTAGACGGTTCGTCTAATATAGACGCAAATGTCAGTGTTGGCACCATATTTTCTATTCACAAAAGAAAAACACCTGGGAAAGAGGCAACCATTGAAGATTGTCTGAGAAAGGGCGCGGAGCAAGTTGCAGCAGGTTATATCGTATATGGATCCAGCACAATGATGGTATATACAACGGGAAGCGGGGTCCATGGTTTTACCCTTGATCCGAGCATTGGAGAGTTTTTACTATCACACGAAAGCATCAAAATTCCTTCAAAGGGCAAGATATATAGCATAAATGAAGGAAATGCAAGTACGTGGGACGAGGGAACAAAGAAATACATTGCTTATTTAAAAGAAAGCGACCAGACCACTGGAAGACCTTATTCGCTGAGATATATAGGTTCTCTGGTGGCAGATTTTCATAGAAACCTGTTATACGGAGGGATTTTCTTATATCCCGCTGATTATAAAGACCCGAAAAAACCAAAGCCAAAACTAAGATTACTTTATGAAGCAGCCCCACTTGCATTTATTGTTGAGCAGGCCGGTGGTTTGGCATCTACAGGGAAGGAACGCATCATGGACATCCAGGCCACGGAACTCCACCAGAAAGTTCCTCTTATTATAGGCAGCAAAGAAGATGTATTGATTTATGAGAGATTTTTCAATAAAAGATAATTAAAGGAGTTAACTACTCATGTTTTATCCTACAAAAGAAGCCTTAATTAATGACCTCAACGGTATTGCTGATTTACAAAAGGATATTACAGTAAAAATAACAAACAAAGATGCTCTAAAAAATAAGAAAATTGACGCTATTGTCTATAATGCAGTCTTCAACAAAGACATTGCAGTTCGGGATGCGTCTAGATGGTTAATCAGGGCTATGAGTAACAAACTGGGTATTATTTCATCATCCATCCAGTCCCTTTATGAAGCAATGGGTAAAAATCAATATAAAGGATTTACAGTACCCGCCATCAACATCCGCGGCTTGACGTATGATGTATCGCGCTCCATTTTTAGGGCTGCAAAAAAGAATCATGTAGGTGCCTTCATATTCGAGATTGCCAGATCTGAGATCGGTTATACAGACCAGAGACCCGCAGAGTACGCATCGGTAATTCTTGCAGCCGCTATCAAGGAAGGACATGAAGGTCCTGTGTTTATCCAGGGAGATCACTTCCAGATTAACGCAAAAAAATATGAAAAAGATAAAGACGCAGAACTTAATACAGTAAGGAATCTTATTAAAGAAGCCATAGAAGCAGGTTTCTATAATATTGATATTGATACCTCAACCCTTGTTGATTTGAACAAACCAGACCTTACAGAACAACAACGTTTGAATTTTGAATTTGCAGCCGAATTAACTGCATATATTCGTTCTCTAGAACCAAAGAGGATTAATATATCCGTGGGTGGTGAGATAGGAGAGGTGGGTAAGAAAAACAGCACGGTTGAAGAGTTAAAGGCGTTTATGGATGGTTATAACAAAACTCTCGTTGCAAAGGGAAAGGGATTAAATGGCATAAGTAAGATCAGCGTGCAGACAGGCACCACACATGGAGGGGTGCCATTGCCTGATGGGACTATTGCGAAGGTAAAATTGGATTTTGATACATTGAAAAGCCTGTCAATGGTAGCAAGGAATGAATACGGTTTGAGCGGGGCAGTACAACATGGCGCTTCTACATTACCGGCAGATGCCTTTGACAAGTTTCCAGAAACAGGCACTGCTGAGGTACACCTTGCCACAGAGTTCCAGAACATGATTTATGAAAACAGCGCATTCCCGAAGGATTTTAAAAACGAGATATACGATTTTTTAAGAAAGGTTTGTATTGTGGACAAAAAAGAAGGTGAGACTGACGAACAATTTATTTATAAGACAAGAAAAAACGGATTTGGTCCATTCAAAGAGAGATTCTGGAATCTTCCTGATAATGTGAGGACAAAGATAGGAGAGGAACTGGAAATAAAGTTTGATTTTCTTTTTAAGAAATTAAATGTTATTCACTCAAAAGAGATAATAGGCAGGACGATAAAACCTGTTGAAGTAAAACTGCCTAATCTTTAAAATATTTTGTAATTGTCACAAACAAGACAGAACTGAGTAAGGATTACTTTTAAAAGAGTTATAAGCCTCTATAATAGATTTTTGAATTTTTTCCTGACCTCATCCATTTTTCCACAGGACATCTTACCTTCTGGACATTTATCATTTACACATCCGGGTCCTGCATCCTTGAAGATATTTGGGGTGGCTTGTTTGGCTAATCGTAACATTTCTGTTGCCATAGCCCTTATTTCCCACTGTGCTCGGTTGCAGCAGCGCACTCTGAAGAAATGCAGTAGTTCGCGGGCATTCATTGTGATAATAATTTTGGTTTCTGCGGCATTGGGAAGTAAAAAGCGTGCGTCCTCGAATGTGCTTTCACCTTTATCTCCAAGCATGGTTACGAGTTCATCATACCATTTCTGAATAGTTTCCATTTTTTCAATAAACCACTGCTTCTTGCCAATTATCTCTATGCTCGGTGGGATAATAAAGTCAAAACCCTTAGTCTTTTTGCTGTGTTGTCCAACATAACGCTGACTTTGTTGTGAATATGATGCGAGGCGGTGTCTGACAATCTGGTGTGAACATGCGCGGGAGATACCCTCTATGCCGAATGTAAAAGTAACATGTTCAATCGGTGAATAGTGCCTCATGTCAGTCAGTTTCTCAATGAAACCTGCCTGCTCTTTGCCTTCGACTTGCTTCTTCAATTCATCAATGGTGGTAGGACTATAACATAACTTTGCTGCGTGAGCGACCATCTCCTCTGGATTTGGGGTGTGCCGTAGTAGTATTACGTTTAATTTTGATTCTGCCATATTTTATAGAAATTAGAATTCTATTCCTTTCTTCGCCTTAACCCCTTTTTTGTAATGATGTTTAACTTCTCGCATTTCAGTTACTGTATCAGCCAATGCAATAATCTTGTTATGTGCATTACGACCTGTGAGGATGACATTTAGTCTAGCAGGCTTATTTTTCAATACTGTAATTACATCGTCAACATTCAAAAGACCATAGTCAATCATATTATTTATTTCATCAAGAATAAACACGTCATATAAATTAGAAAAGATTTCTTTTTTTGCATAATTCCAAGCCGTGTTTGCATTTTCAATCGTTGATTCTGCTTGCTTTTCTTTATTTGTTCTTATAAACCCCTGACCTAACTGAACAATCTTGAAATATGGTTCCAGTCTTTTTATTGCATCGAGTTCACCTGTATGCCATGCCCCTTTTATGAACTGCAACATGATTACCTTCATGCCGTGTCCAGCTGCCCTGAGTCCCAGTCCAAGTGCCGCAGTTGTTTTGCCCTTACCATTGCCTGTGTTTACTATTATCAGTCCTTTTTCCACATTAGTTCGTTACTAGATCGTTTTTAAAAACAGATTTGAGTTTAAATTAGGTAATATTGTGTGCTTGATTTTGTTCTGTATTATATCCATGATACTTGGCTTTTGGACTGTGTAATGTAGTATTAGAATATTTGAAAAGAGTATATAAATGAGGTTTAAAAGTCAAGGGTATTGAAAGAATAAAAATAGCTTGCTTTAGAGTCAACAGTAAAATATCAGAAATGCTGTCTCATTTATATGAGTTCCCCTTTTTTTAATTGTTGTGATATATTGATTAAATATAGGGTTTTATTTTTGATTATTGAAATAAGTTGACAAATTATTATTAAGTGCGTAATATCGCTTTCATATGCAAGATTCTGAGCATTTTTGACTTTGTATAATAAAGGATTATATTTAAGAAGGGGGTTATTTATGTCAGAAATTAAGGAATGCGAACTGCCTGGTATAGGTAAGAAATTTACGTTAGAACTGGATTCCGGCGATAAGTTGGTTGTGGTGATTCATTCGTCGGGAGAAAGAGAGGTCTTCAAATTTATACATGATAACGATGAACCCACCTCAGTGACAAAACTCACCGATGAGGAGGCACGTCAAATCGGCGCAATACTTGCCGGTACATACTTCCAGCCAGTTATTGAAGAGGAACAAAAACTGGCTATGAAAAATATTACTATGGAGTGGATAAAGATAGAACCTGATTCCATGCTCGCTAATAAAAATATTGAAGAGTCAAACATCAGAAAACTAACAGGTGTATCCATTACAACTATTATCAGAGGCGAGCATGTAATTCCCAATCCCCGCTCGCACGAAACAATTAGACCACAGGACATTATTATTATCATTGGAAGCAATGAACAGATTAAGAAATTTATAGCAAAATTTGAAATCAAACAACGTTTAGAAGAATGATAGTTAATGAAAGCGTATTATCATTAGGCATTTCTTTAATTACCCTGTTTTTTGCAGGGCTGTTAGCCACAAAAATCAATCAATCCCTTACTGCAGTTTTTATTGTAGTGGGTATGATTCTGCAGAATTTTTTCCCTGTTACAATAATTACCGAGTTCCTTGCCACACTGGGCGTTATCTTTATGCTCTTCATGTTCGGTCTCGAGTTCTCTGTTGGCAGTTTTTTTCATAACCAGCGCAGGATATTTCTTGTTGGGGCCTATGATTTGATATTTAATTTTCCACTCGGCATACTGATTGGATGGGTGCTGGGTTATGACCTGATTGGATGTTTATTGTTAGGAGGTATCGTTTATGTTACCAGTTCGGTGATTGTTGCAAAGTCCATTATTGATTTAGAGCGTTCTGCAAATCCTGAGACTGAATGTATCCTTAATATACTGATATTTGAGGATATGTTCATTGCCACATTTCTTGCATTTATTGTAGGAATTGGTCATTATGGTCATATAGATGCGAAAGGGGCTTTATTTGTTATCCTCAAGACTACGGGCTTTTTTGCGTTCTATATAATACTTTCAAAGACTTCCAAAAAATTAATAGACTGGATTGTTGATGTTGAGCATACAGACTTATTTGTAATCCTGATACTCTCTATAATTGTGCTTTCGGCGGGCGCTGCTGCTAAAATTGGGCTTTCAGAGGCGATCGGCGCATTTCTTGCCGGGCTTTTATTATCGGAAACGAGGCAAAGACAAAGAATTTCAGAGGCAATAAAACCTTTCCAGCAATTTTCAACGGCAATTTTCTTTGTTGCCTTTGGAATGTCTGTTGATTACAAGCACGTTATATACCTGATTCCTATGGGGATATTTATTTTTATAATCTCTTCCTTCAGCAAGGTTATGGGCGGATATTTTATTGGTAAGAGATATTTATTAAGTAAAAAGGCGTGTCTGAGACTGGGCTTTAGCCTTATTCCCAGGGGTGAGTTTTCGATTATCCTTGCTGGTGCTGTTGCCATGAACAATAATATGCCATACTCCTTAAAGTCTCTTGCTGGCGTTTATGTATTGCTCAGCGCCATTCTTGGCAGTATTATCATGAAAGAGTATGAATGGGTTATAAAATGGTTTGTTGAGAAGAAGGATGATGAGATTAAGCAAATAAAAGAGAATATATAGAGCTCATAACAATTGCCATTTTATGTTAAGAATAATTATTGAAGGACTTTTTTACCAATTTTACGTTTTAATAACATCAATAATTCTCTTGCCATTAACCACTTATCTTCTAATGCCCACATATGAAATGGAAGTACACAACCACAACGCAGACAGTCGGCTTGCGGGCCCCATCATACATGGTTTTTTATCTGACCATGAGGATCGAGGCAGAAAGCCAATTCCTTGAAGATACAGTTTCTTGTAACTTCTTTACACCTGTCAGATTTCATTAGTTTAAGAACAATACCCGGCACACCTATAAAATCGCCGTATTTTTCTTCCTTCAATTTGATCAAATTGTCCAATATCGCATCGCGCAGTTCCCAGCCGGGCCACAAATCGTCATTCTTCAGACCCTTTACAGGCATATGTATCTGGAAAAGGCACCCCCTTACGCCGGCGTCCTTCCATTCTTCAATAAAATATTCAATATCCTGATAGTTCATCTTGTTGATTACCATAGAAACAACAATCTTTAATTCAGGTCTATTGGCATGTTTTTTTATTCTATCGTAGATGCTTTTCCTCTAATAGTGTCGTGCATTTCCCTTGTACCATCTACAGAAATGTAGAAATTTACATCGGGCAAGTTTGGGAGCTCTATTGTTCCGTTGGTGACAATCAAATTTGATTTGAAGTATTTCATACCGCATTCTATCAGGTTTTTCCTTAGCAATGGTTCATCGCCGACCCACGAACATTGATAAAACGGGAAATCAGTTTCCTGGAGGCGCTCTAATTTGTCTATCCACTCATCATCGGCAAACTCGGGTTTTTCTTCATAATCGTATGTATAGAAGTAACAGTGCTTGCATCTCAGATTACAACGATTTGTAATATCAATTGCAGTAATTGTGCCTTTAGGCGTGCCAAGGAGGTTAAACCTGCCTAAATCATATAATTTAAAAGGAACTGTGTCCGTTCCTTTCCGATTTTATAACAAGAATAATCGAATAATTTGTCCCTGAAAGTTCGTTCTGGTCCTAATTGTTTACTTTCTACGGTGCTAATCATTTTACATCTGAAAAATCAATTTTATATTTTTTCTGAACGTTTCTGGTTTTTATTGTAATGGTTGTGTTTGCATCTGCATCTACCCTACCCTGTTGAAATACGCCAACGATACTTTGTTTAGTGTCTTTACGTTTCATACCAAATTCCGCCTTCTGGGGCAGTATATTGTTTGTTCCCTGAATAAGTATGATTTGTACATCTTCGGGTGCTTTTACATCCTCGTCTGAAATAACGACAACTACCTCGAAGGTAGTAGATTCCTCAATTGACTTTTTTTCTTCAGGTGAAAGCGTTTTTTCTTTCATATTCATCATGGCAGAAATAACTGCTGTATGTACATATTTGCTCATTACTATTCCACCTTCGCTAACTGGATATTCTCCAAAACAAGCCTTTTTTACAATATCGCTACCGAAAACCTCTTTTCCTTTATATTTTGTACCATAATCTATCGCTTCCTGAAGTTGTTGTTGTGTTAAATTTATATCAAACGCATCTGACTGTGTAAATATTCCAATTACAGAAATGCAAATTATAAATAGAGACCATATAAATGTTTTCATAAATTGCTCCTTTAATATAATTTGATTAGGAAGTTTGCATTCTATTTCTTGCGGGGTGGTATATCTCGTTATCCGATAACCACTGTAAGCAAGCGAGATAAAACAACGGGGATTAAAATTTTAAGTTTTAACTTTACTAGTGGGACAAAAGGGAATTTATCACCGTTACGGTTGAAAAATATAGTTTTAAATGTATCTCTATTACCCTTGTTATTCTTCGCAGAGTTTAAGATTTTTTCCTGTTATCAAACTAATTTTTCGTCCCAAATTCTTCATTTCTTTAAGGCTAATACGTTTTGAGGTTTCACCGACTTTGAATACCAGTATTTTTCTCCCATCTGTTAAATTTAATAATACCAGGTATTTCAAGCAGGTAGTCGGGACTGAATCCTTAGCATCTATTGCAACTTCCACATTCTTAACCTTGGAAAATGGAAAGCTTTCCTCATTGTCAAAAAATAGTGTCCTCCTTGTTCTGGTTGTTATCTGTTCAGTCTTTCCGTCAATTGTTATCGTTTTGAAAAAGGAACCTAAAACTAGTTTATTTGTGGCTTTTTTCTTTACTACCATTGATTTTATACCTCCTTTTTCAATAATTGTTTTTAAAGATTTATTGTTAATTGTTTTTCTTTAGATTTGAAAGACCTAAAAGGCGACAAAACTGACATACAATTATAGCAATTTTGATGTTTATTTTAAAGAATAAGCAAATTTTATGAAATGTATCAAACATAATTTATATAGCCAAAATTATTATTTTTCAGGACTTGTGTACATCTATATCTGTCTAATAGGTCTTCAATGAAGTTCATTTACGTGATTAAGATAATAAAATGAGAATAAAAAAGCAACTTAAAATGTTATGTGCAGCAATAAAAAGAGTCTTTTGTTTAGTTTGGAATTTTATAAATAAAAATCCCCCTTTATCATAATTCGTTAAATGGATTAAGGGGGATTTTTTAATTAAACATAGTAAAGATGAAAATTTAATTAACTATGCACCAGTCTTGATTTCTATCTTTGCATTCTGTTTAAGTTGCATTAATAATACCCTGGCTTTTTCTGATAGTAAATCCATTTTGGCCTGTTGTTTTATATCGTCAAACTTAACATCTTTTCCTTGCTTTATCTCTGTGACTTTTATTATGTGATACCCAAACTCTGTTTTCACTGGAGCACTTACTTCTCCCACTTTTAATGAAAAAGCCGCGGCAGCAAACGGTTCAACCATTTGTCCTCTTCTCTTGAAGGATCCAAGATCTCCACCATTCTTTGCAGATGGGCAATCGGAATTCTGTTTTGCCACTTCCGCAAAATCCTTCCCTCCATCTACCTCTACCTTTAATTTATTAATCTTTTCCTTTGCTTTTACCAGTTCTTCCGCTGTCTTCATTTCCCGTGTGTCTACCAAAATATGACTTGCCTTTACCTCTGTCCCGTCATAAACAGCTTTATTCTGCTCGAAATATGTCTTTATGTTGTTATCATTGAGATCTTTACTAAGGTATCTTTCAAAGGAAAGCGATATAATAATGTCCTTCCTTAATTCATCTAAGCTGGTACCGTGTTTTTCTAATACCTCATCAATTGGCGTATCTTTCAAACTGGGATTCGATTTAATATCCACAGTTACTTTATTTATTTCCGCTTCCACTTCAGCCTGTGGTGCTTCAATTTTATTATCCCTTATATATTGTAAAAATAGTTTCTCGTTAATCAGACCTTCTACTATTTGTCTTGTGACAAGAGGAACCTGTTCTTCGGTGATTCGGTCTTTGATTCTGTTTAAGAGTCTATTAACCTCTTTTTGTGTTATATTTTCATCATTTACTGTTGCTGCTACCATGTTTTCGTCCTCCTGCTTTACAGATGATGTTTCAGCCTGCACAGAGGATTGTGTGCTTTTACCTGACGAGGTTTCTGGTTGTTTGGTCTCTTTTTTCGACTCTTTTTTAGCAGTTTTCTTTTCTGTAGCGGCTTTCTTTGTGTCTGTCTCAGCAGCGGAGGCGCTTAGATGAATGCATAAAATTCCGCACAAAACTATTCCTAATGGCTTAATAAATCCTCTTAACATGGATTTCTCCTATAAAATATTTAAATAAAATACAATTCCAAAATTCTAATAAATAGTAACCAATAAATCAAACTAGTTATTTTTTATTTACAAATAATTTAGTTTTTATAGTAAACGTAAAATAAACTAACATAATCGTGTAGTCGTAGGTTTTTAACCTGTATAAAATGCGCAATCCTTCGATTAACTTAGGACAGACCGTAAAGGTTGTAACTAAAGAATGTTTTTCAAGACTTACGACGGTCACTGTAATTGAAGATTATCAATGGATTAAGAATCCACCTATGGCAATAGATTTTATTTGACAATTTTATATGTAAGTCATAACCTTAAATTAGGCATTCGGCGACCTTCGCTGGTTACCTCTTTCGTCCCCCATTTAATAGGGGATGAAATTCCTTAACTGAAACTAAATAAAAGACTATATATATGTTAAAAGACGCTATGTATAGAATGTGTTTGAAATTAAATCAATTTATAAGAAATATCTCCGATTTTGTTACCCTGATTAGCTTTAGGGATAAAAAGGCACAAGTCAGCGGGAGTATAATAAAATCATCCTTACAAATTGTTTGTAAAAGCATTATTAAAGACCGATTTTGTGGAGGAATAGCTGTATTATTTTCTGTATGCATCCTCTTATTGCTATTAGGCGCCGGTTTTATTAACGTTCTTTTAAGGTTTCCTTTCTGCTTTAACATCTTTTATATTTTTGGTCTGCTTGCGTTACTTTTCGTCTTTTTAAAGATAATACTATTTCCTTTTATATCATTATTGAATGTAGAAAAGATAGCCATCCTGATTGAACAAAAATATCCTTCTCTGAATAACTCGCTTATTAGTTCAATTCAGTTAGCAAAAGACAAAATTCTGTTTAGAACAAATAGAAATAAGTCGGGAAAGACACACATTGAATATTCTGAGCAATTAATTTCCATGCTCATAACTGATACGGCGGATCACTTAAAGAATCTTGATCTTAATCGTGTAGTTAATAATAAATTCCTTAGGATAGGTTGTGCGATTCTTAGTATCTCCTTGTTTATTGCTGGTATCGTTTGTTTGTTTAACCGGTCATATATTAATGAGAATATACCACTTCTTATCAGTTTTTTAAGTAACGAAAAGGGCATCGGTACAAAAGTATTATCTGCATACCCAGGTCCTGCAATTGGCGATATAACAACAGGTTATCGGTATCCTCTTTATACAGGATTGCAAACAAAGACTTTGTATAATTCCACAGGAGATATTCAGGCTTTGAAGGGTAGTGAGGTGCAGATAAGCGCTATTGCCAGCCGAACCCTATCATCTGCAGGTATTGTTTTAAAAGATTCAACTAGAATTCCTTTTGTAGTGGAAAATGGCAAGATGTTAAAGGGCGTTTTATTGCTTCTTGAAAATGATACGTATGTTTTTGAAACCGTTGATACAAATGGCAGGATATTCAAGGATACTGTAATTCACACTATCCATATTGAACAGGACCGATTTCCTGAGGTCACTCTCGATGCCCCTGCAAAGGATATAACTGTCAATGAAAAGGATACCGTAGAAATAAAATATACAGCAAAGGACGATTTTAGTGTAAGTGAAATTTCACTCGTATTTGAACACGGAGGTGAAAAAAAGACGAAACCTCTTGCCAGTTTTAGCAAAAGGCAATTACAATATAATGGGGTTTACTCGTGGTCGTTAACAGAATTAAATCTACAACCAGACGACAAGATTGCATATCATATAGAGGTAAAGGACAATGATACTATTTCAGGTCCTAAGGTTGGCAGTTCCAAAACTTATTATCTGGAGATTTATAGTTCAAGAAAAAAGCATCGGGAACTGGTTCAAATGCAAGAAGCGCTTTTGCAGGAGATGCTGTATTTGTTATCTGATGATTTAACAAAGAGAATTGATGATGAAAAATGTTTGTCTAGGGATTATTTAATTATGGCACAGGATGGAATTCAGGTACGCGTGGAAAGGATAATCAACCTGTTTACCGATATCCTGATTGGTATACAGGATGATGCTATGGCTAACTACAGTGTTTTTTATTCTCTCGAAAATCTAAAAAACAAATTCCGGGATGTTACAGAGAAGAAAAGGAATGCTATCCAACAGTCAATTGGGGATATTTCTGGAGACCCGATACCTGCGGAAGTATTGAGTGGATTACAGAAATACCAGGATGAAGAGATTGTTGTGATTGAAGATACCATTATCTTCCTGAACGAGTTAATCCAGAAACAAAAGCTGGATGACGTTATAGATACAGGTAAAAATCTGATTCAATCCCAGAATAATATTGAGAAATTACTTGAGAAGCTGCGCGAAGGCGCAGATGCCGGCATAAATGAGAAGGTGTTATCCGAACTTAAACGGATCGAAGAGACCATCCAGCAGATGATGGAAAAACTTATGCAGATGGCACATACCGAACACATGGATGAATTCCTCAATGCAGATGCCTTCAAGCAGATTGAACAGCAAGCTATTATAAAAGAACTGGATACTATGAGAGACGCGTTTAACAAGGGGGATATGGACGCTGCTTTAAAAGCTGCTCAAAGTTTGCTTGCAGCCCTTCAGGGAATGATGAACCAGATGAAGTCTTCTGCACAAAATATGGCAGACTCTTCATTTAATAATATGCTCAAAGATACAAATCAATTACTCGATAAGATATCTGAATTGGAAAATAAGCAAAGGGAACTGACTAAAAATACGGATAAACTAAAAAAGGATATCCAGCAGCGTACATCAGAATCAATGAACGATGCATTCAAATCATTTTTCGAAAGACAGCAAAAAAGGCTTGAGGTTATTAAAGAAGATTTATCAGAAACAAGAGATTTACTTGCAAAAAATGAATTAATACAGGAATACATCCGTGTAAATCGCGATTTAAAACGTATGGCTGAAGAAAGAGATATGATGGCAAGTCGCCTTAGTGAGTTGTTTGGCAGTGAGGAAGATGTAGAACAATTCGAGAAAGAATCTGGCAAGTTATCTGAACTTTTTGGACAGAATGCAGAACTCAACAAAGAAATCAACAGAGACCCGATGCAAAGGGACTTCCTCAATATATCCAGAGAACTACCACAAACAGAGGAGACATTATCACATTTAGAAGAGATGCTGAATGGATGGGATATAAAGGAGTCATTAAACCTATCAAAAGAAATGTCGCAGAATTTAAATAAGTGGAATAGTCGTTTACAGCATATCATTGAGCAGAAGAAATCGGAGATTGATGAAAAAGACCTGAATATGGCGAAGAAGGTTGAGGAATCCGCTGATTTGAATCAGCATATTATTAAGGACCTAGATGCTATGATGCAGATGCTTGAACAACAACAGACCGATAGTTTGACACAGGAAGACCATAATAATTTACAAAAATACGCCGAGAAACAAAAGGAGATACAGGAAGAGACGGAAGAGTTAACAGAAATGGCGGATAAGATGTCTGAACAGAATCCTTTTATGGATGAGAATGCAAGTAAACAACTCGATATGGCGTCAATGTCTATGGGGGAAGCTAAGAAAAAACTCGATAAGTTAGACGTGCAGGGTGCGGTGATTGACGAGAGGGAATCCATGTATCGGCTTTCAGAGGCAAGAAAGGGTATGGAATCGGCAAAAGAGCGGATTGCAAAGGGGATGATGGGTGATGGTATCTCAATGCCCATGCCGATGCCGTTCCGCGGCCGCATGGATGAAGGTCAATTAGGTGTTTCTACAGAAAGAGTCGAAATCCCTTCTGAAGAGGCATATAAAGTACCAAAGGAATTCAGGCAGGATATACTGGATGCGATGAAAGAGGGGTTGCCTGAAAAATATAAAGACCTGAATAAGGATTATTATCAGAGGCTGGTGGATTAAATAAATTCTTAGATTTTGTATTGAAAAATATTTAATTTGTATCAAATTTTTTAAAAAAGAACTATTACGTATTTTTATCAAAGTACCGTGTTTGAAATTTAAACAGCCTTAATGAAACTGCCATAAAAACACATTGTTTTTTGTACAAAAAGTGTGGTGTTGTATGAGAAAGAATTTTCATAAAAAAACCTTCATAACATTTTCACTCATATTGTTTGTCTTTTTTCCAGTTCAATTTTGCGCAACTGCCCAGGATGCAAAATTCTTAGACATTGTCGGTGAAATTACATACGGCGAGGAGTGTTTAAAGACATGGCAAATTGAAGAGGCGTCATCAGTTGCAAATAAGCTTCTTTTACTTGCGCCGAATGACCCTTATGTATGTTTTCTTACAGGTGAAGTGCGTTTTTACGAGGGTAATTACCAGGAATCATTGTTATTTCTGAAGAAGGCGCTTAATGAACCTGCTATAGCTCAAAAAGGGGAGGAGCTTTATAATCTTGTAGATAAGATTTATCAAACTACAGGCAAGTTCAAGGAGGTCAGGACAGAGCATTTCCTGTTCAGGTATGTAGAAGAAAAGGACGTCATCCTTGTTGATTATGCAATTAAAGCACTTGAAAAAGCATACAACTCAATTGGAAACGACCTGAATTATTTACTACAAGCCCCTATCCTTGTTGAGGTATATCCCGATGCGGAGAGTTTTTGTACAATCTCGACACTTACAAAGGAAGAGATAGAGACATCTGGTACGGTGGCAATTTGTTTATTTAACCGCGTGATTATTACAAGCCCACGCCTTCAGCCCAGGGGCTACCAGTGGCTCGACACGCTTGCCCACGAATTTGTACATTATGTAATAATGAAAAAGACATACAATCGTGTCCCTATTTGGCTTCACGAGGGTATTGCCAAGTATGAAGAAAAACGCTGGATAGAAGATAATACTCCGAACCTACCTGTATCGCTTGAGAGTTTACTTGCCGAGGCCGTTGAGAATGATTATTTTATTACATTCAAACAGATGCATCCATCGCTGGCGAAATTAAAAAGGAGGGAAGATACGGCGCTTGCCTTTACCGAGGTCTTTACTGTAATTGATTATATGTTCAGGCATGGCGGGTATCCTCTGATTATATCTATCCTGGACGGTATCAGGGATGGAAAATCCACAGAAGAAGCGGTATCATCTGCAATGGGTGTTTCGTTTGTGGAGTTTGAAAAGAACTGGCTAAATGAACTGAAGCAAAAGAAACTGAGGCGAATTCACGGTATCAGGATACTTCCCACAAAACTCAAGGAATCGTCGGCAATAGTGGATGATTTAGAAAGTGTTGCGGAAATAGAGGTAAAGGATGCCAGAAAATACGCTATTTTAGGCGATCTGTTGCGCAGAGAGGGTTTGCACAGCACCGCTATTGTGGAATATGAAAAGGCATTCAATAAGGCAGGCAACATCTCTCCGCAGATTCAGAATAAACTGGCAATGGCTTACATCTTGGATACTCAATATGCAAAGGCTGAGGAAATTCTGAAGGTTGCGCTTGAATATTATCCTGAATATACAACCACATATATTTCACTGGGTGAGCTTTATCAGCGAAAAGGCGATTATGATATAGCCATACAAGTCCTGTCTGAAGCCAATCACATCAATCCGTTTAACCCTGTTATACACAAAAACCTTGCTATGCTATATGACAAGCTTGGTAAAAAGGATGAGGCAAGTATTGAAATGAAAAGGCTTAGGATGCTTGTAAAATAAGTTATGCAGTCTTTCTGTATTTTTGGGTGAGCAGCGTTACTTCGCCCCGCACGACAGATGGCGTGACAATAAATGAAGCATCCCCCTTGGTGGATGGTAGGTGATACATGGCATCAAGCATGAAATTCTCAAATATAGCCCTCAATGCCCTTGCGCCTGTTTTCTTTTCATAAGCCAATTTGCTGATTTCGACAAGTGCATCATTAGAAAATTCTAATTTTGTACCTTCCATATCGAAGAATTTTTGATATTGTTTGACCAGCGCATTTTTTGGTTCAGTCATAACCTTGACTAAATCGTCCTGAGTAAGCGGCATTAAAGGGGCAGTTATAGGGAGCCTGCCAACGAATTCTACTATCATCCCGAAATTTATAATATCCTCAACCTCTACTTTACTCAGGGTGTCGGCTAGTAACCCGTCCTTATTCTTTTCATCCGTACTTTTAATGTCAAAACCTATGGTTGTTTTTCCGATTCTGCGTTTTATAATATCTTCTATTCCTGTAAAAGTGCCACCGCAAACGAAAAGGATATCCCTCGTATCCATTTGGATGTACTGTTGTTCGGGATGTTTTCTTCCTCCTTGTGGAGGTACATTTGATATGGTACCTTCCAGCATCTTTAATAGTGCCTGTTGAACACCTTCGCCCGAAACATCTCTTGTGATTGATGGATTGGGACTTTTTCTTGCTATCTTATCAATTTCGTCAATGTAAATTATTCCTTGCTGTGCACGCTGTAAATTAAAATCCGCATTTCGCAATAGCGCCAGCAATACATTTTCAACATCTTCCCCAACATAACCCGCTTCTGTAAGAGTTGTTGCGTCTGCAATTGCAAAAGGTACATCAAGTATCCTTGCAAGTGTACGCGCAAGCAATGTCTTCCCTGAGCCTGTAGGTCCGATAAGTAAAATATTACTTTTTTCTATTTCAACGCTATCAGGGTCTGTACGTGAGATTAGACGCTTATAATGGTTATAAACAGCAACCGCAAGCGTTTTCTTTGCTTTTTCCTGTCCTATTATGTGTTCGTCAAGTTGTTCTTTTATTTGCGCAGGCGTGGGCATTTTCCCTAATGTTTTGCTTGCGACCTGTTTGTTGTCTTTTTGGAGAAGGGTGTAACATGCCTCCACGCATTCGTTGCAAATAAAAATACTAGCGTCTCCCTGTATCAAACGGCCTACTGTATCATATTTTCTGCCACAAAAGGAACACGACGCCTTGCCTTCACCGGTTCTTTTTGCCATAGGTCTGTTACCTCACAGGTGTAAAATGTTTTTGCTGTAATTTCAAATGCTACCAAAGAATGAAAAAATATGCAAATTTTTTTTGATATACTTTGAGTTTTGGGACTGATTTATAAAATTTTTGATAAATGATGTAATAATCTGTTGAATTTTCTATTTATTTTTTGGTATTATTAGCTAAATTTGTATATTTATTTAATTTATTGGGAAAATTTATATGGCAAGCGGATTTAACGGCAAGAAAAAACACAGACTTAATAGGAAAAAATATCTTTTGAAAAGACGTAGAAGGAAATTCAAGAATGCTTAATTAAGATTTTATTTTAACAAATTTTGTCAGAATTAAAATTTGAATTAATAAAAATATAATAGTTCCTCTGCCATTCAATAAAATATCCATCCTATATATAAGAAGATAATATGGAAATGTTCTTCGCACAGATTTATATTTTATAATCTCGTGGTAAGTTTTATCTTCTTGCTAGAACAAAAAGCATCTATTGACAGGATGATTGAAAAGCTTAATATAAAAAAATAGAGGCTTTGCAATATCTGCAAAGCCTCCCAAGATTGTAACTTTGGTATTCAACAATTTTAATTTCGAATCAGCGTTAAAAAGGTAAGATGATATAGCACTATTCCTGTTTATTCATAAAATAACTCAGTTGATTGTAAATAACGAACTGGGATAAAATTAATTTGTCAGTACGCTATTAAAGAATCCCTCCAGCTTTCTAACTCTCATCGGATGCTGTAACTTACGAAGCGCAATGGCTTCAATTTGACGTATTCGTTCTCTTGTAATGTTAAAACGTTTTCCAATATCTTCTAATGTGTGCATATATCCATCGCTAATACCAAAACGTAATTTAATTACCTCTCTTTCTCTATGACTTAATGTGTTCAGAATTTTCTCTATTTGTTCTTTAAGCAAAGATTGCTGAACAGCGTAAATTGGTGATTCGACTTTTTTATCCTGGATAAAATCCTCAAACACCGTTTCACCGCCGTCTCCAATTGGATTTCCCAGAGATACAGGCTGAGAGGCTATTCGGAATACTCGGTAAACTTCTGAGATTGGGATATTTGCTTCTTTTGCGATTGCATCTATCTGTCTAACTTTATTGTGTTCGTTTTGTGTATTCTTCATTACTTGGTTAGTTTTATTGACTATGTCCGTCATATGTACCGGGATGCGAACCGTTCTTACCTTATCATCTATAGCTCTGATAATTGCCTGTTTAATCCACCAGGTGGCATAAGTACTAAATTTGAATCCCATACGATAGTCATATTTGTCAATAGCCCGCATTAAACCTGTATTTCCTTCCTGAATAAGGTCCTGAAATGCCATACCGCGTTTTCTGTATTTTTTTGCGATACTCACCACTAGCCTTAGATTTCCTTCAGAGAAACGCTTTCTGGCGGATTTATATTCATTGTAAATTGAGTGAATGTTGTTCCTTGCCTTTTCTATTTCGGCAGTAGGCAGCATTAAAAGGGTCTGTATTTCTGTTATGTTATTAAAATATTTTTTCTGAGTTTCCTTTTTGTGATAAAAACCCTTTGAATGTTTTTTAAACTTTATTACATTTGACATTACCTCTAGTAACTGTCTCATAACAGGAAACATACTCTCAGTACGCATATGTGTCGCTTCTATATTTCTGATTATCTTTCTTTTCCTTGCTAAGATATTTTTGAACGTTCTTGTCCTTATGGCAAGAGAAACACTTTTTTTGCTTATTTTTTCATAGTCAATGCGATTGTTTTTAAGCGTATCCCCAATTTTTCCAATAATTTCACGGATTTGGTTAATCAGTTCCTCTTTGCTTTGGTCTTTTATTACCACTGTGTCAATAAATTGAACAAGTTCTGATTCCTTGCCTACATCATTAAGGGTGTGCATATAAGTTCCCATAGCATAATCAAATATTAATACCTTCCTGGTAAGCAGTTTACGCATAACCTTTATTTTTTTTGCCAGATACAACTCTTCGTCTCGGGTTAGCATTGGTAAGGAAGCCATTTCCTTTAAATAAAGACGAACAGGGTCATAATCTTTATGTTTCCCCTTTTTTTCTGTATTATCTGTTTCATCCAGGTATTCTTCGTTATAACCCGCAAACCCCTCGTCATTGTTAAGATAATTATTTTTATACTCTAACATATCCATATTTTTTCCTGTTTAATTAAGTTTGTATGAGACAGCTTTTTCTAGTATTTAAACATTTTTTTACTATAAAATGTTTACAAAAAATTAAATATTTTTAAAAACTTTATTTGGCGTATAACTTGAGAGCATGTGTAATTAACTGTATGTTAAGGAGATAAGAGAAATAGGAATAGGTCTTTTTAATAATCCAGAACTAAACGGTATTTTTGTAAGGAATTTTATTTAGAGTGGCAAATCTCAAAAACAACGAGTTTGTTACTACAGATATAGAGGAAAATGCCATTGCCAGTCCTGCATATTCAGGCTTTAGACTTATTCCAAAAGTTGGATATAAGGCGCCAGCCGCTATTGGAATACAAGTCATATTATAAAAAAATGCCCAGAATAGATTTTGCTTTATCTTTGAAAGTGTTTTCTTGCCTAATGTAATTGTTCGTGGAATGTCAATTATATCATTTTTTATTAAAATAATATCTCCTGCTTCTTTTGCAATATCTGTTCCAGCCCCTATTGCGATCCCTACATTTGCCTGTGCTAATGCAGGCGCATCGTTTATGCCATCTCCAACCATCCCAACTTTTATGCCATTATTTTGTAAATTTTTAATGACTTCCCTTTTTTCTACAGGATGTATCCTTGCTCGGTATTCGCCAATACCTACTTTAGTTGCCACTGCACAAGCTACCTGAGGATTATCACCTGTTATCATTATAACCCGTATGTTCATTTTTTTTAATAAACTTATAGCCGTGTTAGTATTTTGTTTTATTTTGTCCATTAGGCCTAAAATGCCAATAAGTTTGTTATCATAAGCAACATACATTATAGATTTTCCCTGAGATTCTAATTCCATTACCTTTTCATGCCGATTATCGGTTCCAATTGCATGGGAAGCCATAAGTGTTTCATTACCAATTAACAATTTTTTCCCCTTATAAAAACAAATGATACCACTACCTGTTTCTTCATTAAAGTTTTCAACAACATTCAATTTTATACCCTTTTTATTTGCTTCTTCGACAACGGATTGGGCAAGAGGATGATTTGAGAAGGTACATCCAGAGGCGGCAAGTTCTATAAGTTCTGATTCTGTAACTGCATTAAAATTAATGGTGTCTGTTAATACAAAATGCCCTTCTGTAATTGTCCCGGTCTTGTCTAATATTATAGCATCTATGTGTGCAATCTGTTCGAGTGCGCTTGCCCGCTTGATAAGAATTGAGTTGTCAAGTCCTACGCTGCTTCCAACCATAATGGCAGTCGGGGTTGCCAGCCCAAGGGCACATGGACATGCAATTACAAGTACCGCAATAGCCTGTTTTAATGCCCACAAAAATGGTTGTTGCCCGGCAGCATCATAAAAGACAAAATACCAGCATAAAAAGGTTAATACTGATAGACATACAACAAGCGGGACGAATATGTTGGATACCTTATCGGCAAATCTCTGAATGGGGGCTTTATCCATCTGCGCTTCCTCAACAGTACTGACAATTTTAGCTAAAACGGTTTCTTCACCTACCCTTGTGGCTTTGATTAGTAAAATGCCCGTTTTATTTATGGTTGCCCCTATAACGTTGTCTCCTTTCTGTTTGGTAACAGGTAAGGATTCACCTGTTATCATGGATTCGTCTACTGATGAAGCACCTTCTATTACTTCGCCATCTACAGGGATGATCTCGCCTGCCCTTACTATTACAGTATCTCCGACCTGTAGAAAAGATGCGTTTATTTCTATTTCCTTTCCATCCTGTGATAGCAAATGTGCCTTGTCCGATTGTAATTTCATTAATTTCTGTAAGGTCTGGTTCGCCTTTCCCTTTACCTGTTCTTCCAAATACTTTCCTATGCGAATGAATGTAATCAACATTACTGCAGTTTCAAAGAAGGCATGACCAGAAGCGCCAAAAAGACCATTCATCGCAAGAATACTATAAATGTAAGAGGATATTATTCCAATCGAGATGAGTACGTCCATATTTGCAGATAAATTTTTAATAGATTTATAAGCGCTGACAAAAAAATCAAGACCGGGACCTAATATGATTGTTGTAGCAATAATCAAAAGAAAATACGGTGTGTATGTGTGTAAAGTATCTGGTAAATGTGCATACATCAGCATCATGGTAATAATTGAGGCTATTATGCAAAGGATTAGCCATCCAGTTTGCAGAGGTGTTTGTGTAACCTGTTTTAATGGAAAACGTTCTTTTGCCGTGTAACCAATATTCCTTACACGATTAAAAATTATATCTTTGCTTACAATGGCTGGGTTATAGCTTACAAACCCTATCGCTGTTGAAAAATTGACCCGAACAGATATGATTCCTTCTGAGTCTTTAAGTTTTGTCTCAATTGTTTTGGCACAATTTACACAATGCATGCCTGCTATGTTAAATTTTACAATTTGTTCGTTCATTTACAGATTTATGGAGTTCAAACTTATATTATTTAGTCTTAAATTCTTTGGCTAATGGAATACTATAAAGCATTAACCATTTCTTTAAATTGTCTGCCGCGTTCTTCATAATTAATAAACATGTCGTAGCTTGCGCATGCAGGCGAGAGTAATACAACATCCCCTTTTTCTGCGTATGTGTTTGCCTGTTCGAATGCCTCTTTAAATGTGTTTGATTTTATTATTGAAGGAGCTTTCTGTACACCCTTTTTTGTGAGGATGAGCCCTCTTATCTTTTCAGCTGTTTTACCAATAAGCACAACAGCTTTTGTGTATTTTGCGCATGTTTCGGCAAATTCTTCAAAACAGCTTCCTTTATCGTATCCGCCAGCGATGAGTATTACAGGCGCGTTGAATGCCTTAATAGCGGCAATTGTAGATTCTGGCGTTGTAGCCTTAGAGTCATTGTAATATTTTACGCCATTTACCTCGCTTACAAATTCCAGACGATGCTCTAGTCCTGTAAAGTTTGTAATGATGTTTTTTATGTGTGATTTATTTGCGCCGGCTAAATATGAGGCACACGAAGCCGCAAGTATGTTTTGAAGATTATGGTCTCCGGGTATTTTAATTCTGGATATGTTTGGTATTAAAGCTTTATTGCCATTTATCAAAAGGACGATATTATCGTCTTTTATAAAAACGCCATTATTTAGTGCGTGTTTTGTGCTATACCAGCAGATGTTACCTTTACATTCTCTTTCCCACCTTCTTAATTCGTGGTCGTCATAATTGAGAATGGCGTAGTCCTCAAATCCCTGATGCAGGATTATGGACTTTTTTGCCTTGATATAGTCATCCATGGTTGGATGCCTGTCGAGATGATTGGGAGATATATTTGTTAAAACACTTATATGGGGACTCTTTTTTATATTGTTGAGTTCTTCCAGCTGGAAACTGGAGAGTTCAAGCACAACAATATCTGATGGCTTTATTTCTTTCAGGTGAATCAGGAGAGATTTTCCAATATTCCCTCCGGTCCATGTTTTTCGTTGTGTTTGTTGAATTATCTGACCGATAATTGTAGTCGTGGTTGATTTTCCATTACTTCCGGTGATGCCTATGATTTGGGCTGGGCATAGTTTAAAAAAGATATTCATTTCAGTATTTAATGAGACATTATTATTTCTAGCAATTTGTAAAAATTTTGAATCTTTTGATACAGCAGGATTCACAATAATCATGTCGGCATTTACGAAATCTTCTTCATAATGCCCACCGAGTTTATATGAAACAGGGAGACCTTCAAGCTGTTTTATTGACGGGGCAAGCTCCGAAGCGTTTCTCAAATCGGTTAATGTTACACATGCACCATGTCTCACAAGAAATTTAGTAACACCAACGCCGCCGCCAAACAATCCTAATCCCATTACGGTAATCTTCTTATTCTTAAATTCATTGTTCATAAGGGTAATTCTATCAGTATTATATATACTTTCAATTGGATTTGGTTGGTTTTTCAGGCTATATGTATATTAAAATCTGAACAAATCAAAAATATGTAAATTTTTAAGTATACGTAAGTTGCTGATAAATAAAATCGTTATACCTGTCATATTGACACATATTTAAAATACTCAGACACTAATACTGTCATAATGGCATTTTGTTTGTCTTGATGTATTAATTTATATTTTTTATATTATATATCTAATTCTTTAATTGAAAAAGGGTTAAGTTTATATATTATAATTGACATATTCCGTAAGATATTTTTTTATTGGGCATTCTGTTTGCTCGCTTTCTACCTGTTACTGCGTGTATTAGAAGATGGTAAAATTTTGGAGGTAATTATATATGTCAGCAAAAAAAATTGTATTTGACCATGAAGCACTGGAAACTATAAAGCTCGGTGTTAAACAATTATCAGATGCAGTAAAAATAACATTGGGTCCACGAGGACGAAATGTGGTTATTCAAAAGAGCTTTGGTTCTCCCACTATTACAAAGGATGGGGTGACAGTAGCTAAGGAGATTGAGCTTGAGGACCACATGCAGAATATCGGATCTCAAATGGTAAGATCTGTTGCATCCAAGACAAGCGATGTTGCAGGTGATGGGACTACAACAGCAACTGTGCTCGCAGAAGCAATATTTGTTGAAGGTCTAAAGAATGTAACTGCCGGTGCAAATGCTATGGCGCTCAAACGCGGCGTTGATAAGGCAGTTGAGGCAATTGTTAAGAAATTGAAAGAGATGTCCATACCTGTTAAAGGGCGGAAAGAAATAGAACAAGTTGCTAAGGTTGCCTCAAATTATGATACTGAGATTGGGAAAATAATAGCTGATGCCATGGAAAGGGTCGGGAAAGATGGTGTAATAACGGTTGAAGAGGGTAAAAGCCTGACGACTGAGGCAAATTGGATTGAAGGCTTGCAGTTCGATAAGGGTTACTTATCGCCTTATTTTGTAACCAATCCAAATACAATGCAGTGCATATTGGAAGACGCATATATTCTGATTAATGAAAAGAAAATTACAACCGCAAAACTTCTTGTTGGCGTATTAGAAAAAGTAGCGCAGACGGGAAAACCGCTTTTGATTATTGCTGAGGAGATAGAGGGTGAGGCATTGACATTACTTGTTGTGAACAAACTCCGTGGCGCTTTAAAATGTGCTGCAGTAAAGGCGCCTGGTTTCGGAGATAAACGTAAGGCAATGCTAGAAGATATTGCAATCCTAACGGGCGGTCAGGCAGTTTTTGAAGACCTCGGTATCAACCTCGAAACCTTACAACTGAAAGACCTTGGCCGTGCAAAGAAGATTGAGATTGATAAGGAGAATACAATCATTATCGAAGGTGCCGGTGATAGCAAGAAGATAAAAGGTCGTATTGAACAGATCAAAAAGGAGATTTCAACCACTACTTCAGACTACGATAGGGAGAAATCCCAGGAAAGATTGGCAAAGATGGCTGGCGGTGTGGTTCAGATTAATGTAGGGGCTGCTACGGAGAGCGAAATGAAGGAGAAAAAGGCACGCGTGGAAGATGCCCTTCATGCTACCCGTGCGGCTGTTGAAGAAGGCATACTCCCTGGAGGTGGCGTTGCACTTTTAAGGTGCATTACAACTTTAGATTCACTTAAACTTATTGGTGATGAGGCGGTTGGTGTTGATATTGTTAAAAGGTCGTTAAGGTCGCCATTGAGACAGATCGCTGCAAATGCAGGTTCAAATGCTGCGATTGTTGTCCAGAGGGTAGAGTCAGCCAAAGGAAATGAAGGGTATGATGCAAGCGCTGATAAATATTGTGACATGGTTAATGAAGGTATTATTGACCCGACAAAGGTGGTCAGAACGGCATTGCAAAATGCAGCCAGCATATCAACTCTGCTTCTAACAACGGCTGCGATAGTAGGTAAAATACCGGAGAAAAAGAAAATGCCTCCTATGCCGCCGGGCGGTGGATACGGCGGGTATGGAGATATGTACTAATACTTGAGTTTGTATTAAAAATTGATTCAAAACCCCGCGCATGTGCGGGGTTTTTTGTTTCTGCTCTGTATAATCAGAAAGCAAGGAAGTGTTTCAAACCAACCGTAAGGAATTTTAAATGATTTTGTTTGATGTCAAAAGGAATTATCCTCTATAATTCGGAGACAATAAACTCCTTGCACTTAAAAATAAAAATTGATATATATTAAGTTGTTGCAATGAAAATGGTTTTATAGGTAAGAATCTTTGTAAATTTTTGTATTATTAATTACGAATACAATGCAAAATAAGATTGAAAATTTGTTTAAAGAGTTTTTTGCCTTTGACAAAAATATTCCGTCTAACCCTTCAAATCCGTGGCAGCCCCCGACAGATGTTTATGAAACTCCTGATGAAATAGTGGTTAAGATGTCTATTTCAGGGATAAAGTCCGATGACATTCATGTTGCCTTTTCAAATGATATCCTCACAATAAGCGGTTATATACCTGACACATCCCATCATGAAAAAACCTGCTTCTATCTGGTTGAAATTCGTTATGGATATTTTGAAAGAAGTATTTTTATTCCAAAACCTGTTGTTTCTGATAATATCCAGGCTACGTATAAAGATGGCTTTCTACAGATTATCTTGCCGAAGACGAAGCAACAACCATCTGAGACATTTTCAGTAAAGATAAATTACAAGCAGTAATTAACTATTGCAAACTTCGAAAGCATGACGAGCTATTGCTTATAGCTAATTATCTTTTAACAACTTCTGTAAAATTCATATTTTGTTAAACAACGCTATTTTGGTGTAAGACATATGACTAAGAGTGAAGATAAAATAAAGTCCAGCGCTGATGTTGCAACAGAATTGGAGTCGGAAATAACGACTGAGGGTAAGTCAGAAAAACTCAAAATACCAAAGGAGATACCCGTCCTTCCTGTTAAAGACACAGTGGTCTTCCCTGGTATGGTATCAGCCTTGACTGTTTATACCGAAAGAGATCTGAAACTTTTGAATAACGTCCTTGCCGGTAATCGTTTCCTGGCACTTGTAGCGCAAAAAGAGAAAGACATTAAAGTTATTAAGCAGACGGATTTATATAATTTTGCTACAGCAGCCGTAGTGCTCCAGATGCTCCGCATGCCTGATAACTCCGCAAAGATGCTTGTACAGGGAATCAAAAGAATCAGGATAGATGAATATATACAGAATGACCCGTATTTCAAGGCTAAGATAACAATTCTTGAGGATATTATTGAAAACGATATGGAGACTGAGGCATTGGCAAGAAATGCCGCAGATCAGTTTATACGTATGATTTCTATGGTGCCGTCATTACCAGAGGAATTAAAAATAGCGATTGTCAATATTGATAGCCCAAGCCGTCTTGCGGACATTATTGCATCCCATCTGAATATCAGCGTAACTGAAAAACAGCAGGTGCTTGAATCTGTCAACGTCAAGTCCCGATTACAAAAGGTTACTGCCTTGATAACAAGCGAGATGGAAGTTCTTGAAATGGCTACAAAGATACAGTCACAAGTAAAGAGTGAAATGGGAAAAGGGCAGAGGGAATATTATCTGAGACAGCAGCTTAAGGCAATCCAGGAAGAATTGGGAGAAGGCGATGAGCGGACTATCGAGGTAAAGGAACTTACTAAAAAAATTGAAGAGGCAAAATTGCCTCCAGAAGCCCAAAAGGAAGCTGAGAGAGAATTGAATCGTCTTGCTAAAATGCCTACTGCTTCTGCTGAATATACTGTTTCAAGGACATACCTTGACCTAATAGTTGCACTTCCTTGGTCAATAAGTACAACCGATAGTCTTGATATTCAGACAGCCAGAAAGATATTAGATGAAGACCATTATGACCTTGAAAAGGTTAAAGAAAGGATTCTCGAATATCTTGCAGTTCGAAAGTTGAAACATGATATGAAAGGTCCTATTCTGTGTTTTGTGGGACCACCTGGCACTGGAAAAACTTCCGTGGGTATGTCTATTGCCCGTGCCATTGGAAGAAAGTTCGTACGCATATCACTTGGCGGTGTCCGGGATGAGGCTGAGATTAGAGGACATCGGCGTACTTATATTGGCGCATTACCCGGACGCATTATCCAGGGTCTGCGAAAGGTAGGCTCAAACAACCCGGTATTCATGCTGGATGAGATTGATAAACTGGGCGCTGATTTTCGGGGTGATCCTTCAGCAGCATTGCTTGAAGTCTTAGACCCGGAACAAAACCATGCGTTTTCAGACCATTATCTGGACGTTCCATTCGATCTTACCAATGTGATGTTTATTACTACTGCGAATATCCTGGATCCCGTTCCTCCGGCGCTCAAGGACAGGATGGAGGTGCTGGAACTCCCTGGATATACGGCGGAGGAGAAGGTATTTATCGCAAAACAGTTTACCATACCAAAACAATTCAAAGAACATGGACTCACGAAAGAACAAATCATAATCGAGGATGACGCTATTAGGGCAATCATCAGTGATTACACGCGTGAGGCAGGCATCCGTAATCTCGAACGTGAAATTGCCCACATTTGCCGAAAGGTAGCCAAGAACATCGCCTCCGGTGAAAAAAAATCGGTAACCGTAACAGCCAATCAACTGCACAATTTGTTGGGACCTATCAAGTTTTTCTCAGAAGTCGCAGAACGGACCTCTGAAGCTGGTGTGGCTACAGGTCTTGCCTGGACACAGGCTGGTGGGGACATCCTCTTTATCGAGGCTACCTCCATGTCAGGTACGGGGAAGCTCATGTTGACAGGACAGTTGGGTGACGTCATGAAGGAATCGGCACAGGCGGCAATGAGCTATATTCGTGCCAAAGTAAAGAAACTGGGAATTACCTTCAAGGATTTTAATAAGTACGATTTCCATATCCATATCCCCGCTGGCGCTATCCCCAAAGACGGTCCTTCTGCTGGCGTAACGATGGCAATGGCGCTAATCTCGCTCTTAAAGGAAATACCTGTTCTTTCTCATGTGGCAATGACGGGCGAAATCACGTTGCGGGGGCGTGTGTTGCCCGTCGGCGGTATCAAAGAGAAGGTACTTGCGGCCAAACGGGCAGGGATAACAACAGTTATCTTGCCTAAACGAAACGAAAAAGACCTAGTGGAAGTGCCTGAAAATGCAAAGAAAGAGATGAACTTCATATTTGTAGAAAAGGTAGATGAGATGCTGCCAGTCGTTTTTGGAATAAAAGAGCCGGAGAAGAAAAAGAAGAGGATTTTTAGTAAGACCTAGGTTACCCACGAAAAACACGAAATATACGAAATCCCTTTCGCGTACTTTAGCGTCATTCGTGGGCTTCTGCTTTTTGTTACTTTAATGTCTTTTAGCATATTTCGTGGGCATCTCTATTAACAAAATATCCTTGACCTTTGAAAGTCGTGGGTTATATTATTTTACGGGGTGGATGATCACCGGTCCAAATACCAGGGAAGAGGTTGATAGGTGAGAAAAATTGTCATGAGAAAGGTGTTTCTGGCGATTCAACCAGAGTTGGTATAAATGAAATACTCCGTCTATAATCCCAAAAAAGGACAAAAAGCGAAATATTTCGCTTATGAACGAGTTATAGCTAATGCTTAAAAACGACAGTAACCTAAAAAGACAATTAAAATGAAAGATAACTTTTTCAAAGACCTAAAAAAAGAGGTACTCGAAATCAAAGATAGAAATCCACATCTTAGTGACGACAGTGCTTTTGTTGCGTGGTTTCTTCGTGCATTCATTACCGAAGATGAGAAACAGGCTGTTAATTCACTAACGGGTCAAGCAGGGGACAAAAGTTCTGATTCAATTTTCACAGACCACGATAATAGAATTGTATTTATCGTGCAAGGTAAATATCACTCACACAAGCATCCAAATGAACCTCGTTCACATATAGTTGCATTAGCAGATTTGGGCAGAAGTATTGTCTGTGAACGTTCAGAAGCATTCAAAGCTATTTTGAACAAAGCAAATTTTATCGTGCAAAAAAGTTTAGAAGAAGCACGCAGTTTTATTCACAAGCGAGATTATCAACTTGTGCTAAGATATGTAACAACAGGAAAAATTTCTGATACTAATATTGAAGAAGGTGAGTCAAGATTAGACGAGTTTGATAATGCTCGTTTTGAAACATATTCATACAAAGACCTGATGAGATTAATGCAGGACTATATTGAAGGTGCTGCACCTCCTGTGCCGACAATTTCTTTGCCTGTACAGGGCACTGAGGTATTTTCTCGTTCTGATAATTCAACTGGTATAACCTCGTGGATTTTTACAATGGGGGGAACGGAGATAGGTAATTTATTTAAAGATACAGGCGTTAGATTATTTGCAAGAAATATTAGGGGTTATTTGGGCAATACCGAGATTAACCGGGTAATGAAAAGTACTGTTAAAAAAGAACCCGAATTCTTTTGGTATTATAACAATGGTATTACCATTGTTTGTGACGAAGCAAAGCAAATTAAAAAAGGGACAAGTAATATCATTAAAGTTACAAATGCACAAATAATCAATGGACAACAAACAACAAGAAACCTCTTTCTTTCAGGGAAAAACGATGCGGAAGTTTTGGTAAAATTGATTGAGATAACGCGAGATGATGAAACAAATAAAAATCAATATAGCCATTTGGTAAGCGAAATTGTATCAGCTACTAACTGGCAAAATGCTATTTCGCAAAGCGATTTAAAATCAAATGATGCGGAGCAAGTAAGAATTGAAAAGGAGTTTAAAAAGCTGAATTATTTTTATATCAGAAAAAGAATGAGTAAATCTGAAGCTGTCAGGTATGGTGCAAACAAATACTCTTACCGAATAAGTAAAGCGGAATTAGCTCGTGCTGTTGCAGCTTGTACTGTTGACCCTTATGAAGTTCGTTTGGGGAAGGACAGACTTTTTGAAGATGATATTTATAGTAAATTGTTTAATGGAAGAAAGACTTCTGAATATATTGCTATTTATTGGCTTTATCGTTATGTTTCCTCTTGGTCAAAAGGTGACGACAGAACAGTATATGCAAAATGGCACGTTTTAAATTTGTTGTGGGGCTTGTTGGAACACGATTTAAAAAAGAACTTGTACCGAGACCAATTTCGTAAAATAGTTGAACGCGGGAATAGATTTTATAGGGAATTACAGCCTTTAAATAAATTGATTAAAGAATCATTCAAACTTGCACTTTCTTTTTACAGAAAAAACAAGAAGATAGATGGGAAAATGCAGGAAGCACGAGACTTTTTTAAACACATTAATTTCCACAAGAAGTTTTTTGTTTTTTACAAAAAATCATCACAACATAGACAGAAAATAAATTCACAGATAAAATTGCTATTAAACAATATTGAAAAGTCAAAAGAAGAATAACGGACGACAAGAAAGCACTGGCTATAACATCAGCTTGTCGAAAAGTTTATGTTGGGTAGAGCATAAGTGAAACCAAACAAAACAATTTGAATTATAATATTTTGTAGTTGAAAGGAGGTGTAACATGAATTGGAGAGAAAGAATAACCGTTGATCCGTTTGTATGCCATGGAAAAGCCTGTATTAAAGGGACCCGTATTATGGTATCGGTTATACTGGACAACCTGGCAGAAGGCATTAATGAGAATGAAATTTTAAAGAGTTATCCTTCACTGAAATCTGAAGATATTAAAGCAGCCATATCCTATGCTGCCGAATTGTCTCGTGAAAGACTGGTATCTGTACCGGAATAAGTTAATATGCAGTTATTAGAGCGTATGCACCTGAAGAATTTTCAGGGATTATAGTTTTAAGGGTTAGTACCCAGGCAAAGAGCCACATCATTAAAGTTTTTCGCAGTATTCTACCTCTTTTTAACCGTGAGCCTCTAACACGACATTTGTGGATTGTTGAAGAAACAAAAGTGAGAATTCGTAGTAAAGATGATGAATTATAAAAAAGATGCAGGACAGAAGCTGTCTACACTCTCGGGAAAAGAGCAGCTTAAGCTTTTAGCCAAGAAATTCAAACATTTATGAAAAGCAAAAAAGGTAATTCACGTCGTTTAACATAGCACAAAAGACTAACTGATTGCACGATAAGCCTTTTGGAGTTCTTTTGTGCCGGGGTTGTTAGCGGAGTATATGACCAATTTTCAAAGAAAGAAATGTAATATTTAAAAAAAGAAGGCAAATGAAATTTATCTTTTGGAATTTTAATTTACCCACGAAAGACACGAAAATGACTAAATTCCGTTCGTTTCTTTTCACAATTTAATGCACAGGAATTTCAATTTTGTAGGGGTAATTCATGAATTACCCTTACATGCAAATATAAATAGTTGCCGAATGCCTAATTGATTTTTGAGTTCATTATCGTAAGAAATTATGTTTTAATATGTGCGATGATTATCTGAAATCTTCTAGTGCCGCATAGCTGCAACCAGTTAACCAGCCCTGTTTCCCCTCCTTCGCAAGGAGAGGATATAAGGGGAGGTAAGACTTACTAAAAAAGAAGTTTTTACAGGGGAAACCATTATGAACCAAAGGCTCACAAAAGAGCATGAAATATTTCACCCTCCCTTAATCCCTCCCATCAAGGGAGGGAAAGTTCCCTCGCCCCCTGTGGGAGAGGGTCTGGGTGAGGGGTATTTCGTATCAATACTATAACGTAAATTGAGATTGTTTTTAAAATCCACCTGGAATCAGATTTGGGAGACACAGCGGTGTTAAAAGTAGGAATTATTGGTGCTACGGCTTATACCAGCCTTGAACTTATAAAAATCCTTCTGCGTCATCCGGAGGTAAAGATTACCTATCTCGGCGTGCGACGGACTGACCGTCCGAAGATATCTGATATCTTCCCAGCCTTGAAAAATCTGCTTGATTTAACATGTGAAACGATTGAGCAGAAAGAAGTGCCAAAAGATATTGACCTTGCCTTTGTTACCTTGCCGCCGACCATATCAATGCAGTATGTGCCGCTATTTACAAAGAAAGGGATAAAGGTCATAGACTTCAGCGCCGATTACCGTTTCCGCGATAAATCGCTTTACGAAAAGTGGTACAAGGCGCAGCATACAGACAGCAAAGGTATAAAGACAGCCGTGTACGGACTTCCAGAGCTTTCCCGTAACGAAATCAAAAAGACTAATCTGGTGGGTAACCCTGGCTGTTATACAACGGCGACTATTCTGGCGCTTGCACCTTTGCTTTCAAAAGGTCTTATCTATCCAGAAGATATAATTGTGGATGCTAAGTCGGGTGTATCTGGGCGCGGGCGAGAGCCAAAGGAAGATACGCATTACTGCGAATGTAACGAGAATATCGAGGCATACAGCGTTGGGAGTCACCGTCACAGCCCTGAGATTGAACATATCTTGTCTATCAAAACAAATCAGAGGGTATCTATTCAATTTGTTCCGCATTTGATTCCAATGAATCGCGGTATCCTGTGTACAATTTATGCCAAGCCCAAAGACAAGACGATTAGTGATAATGATATACATAAAATTTACAATGGTTTCTATAAAAATGAGCCTTTTGTACGTCTTAAGGAAGGTAACGAATTTCCCAAGACTAAAGACGTAATTTACACGAACTTTTGCGATATTGCTACGAAGGTAACCGATAATCGTATCATCATCATTTCAGCTATAGACAACCTCATCAAAGGCGCATCGGGCCAGGCAGTACAGAACATGAACGTCATGTGCGGGTTTGATGAAGGGATGGGATTGTTATAGGGTGGATAAAGTACAGTTTCAGAAATAAGTTTTAATCTTTTGATTCCTAGTCTTTTATTAGTAAAGCCAGAATATATAATCTTTTTGACTATGTCTATCTCATGTTATATTTGCAATGATATAAAAAAATAGTTAGACAATAAAATGTAACATTTTGAACGCATGAAATTTGAATGGGATGAAAAGAAAGCATTTTCCAATAAAAAGAAACATGGTGTGTCCTTTTGCGAAGCAGTGACAGTATTTGGAGACACGTTAGCTATTACTTTCTCAGATCCTGAACATTCAATTATTGAAGAGAGATTTATTACATTTGGTTTTTCAGAATTAAATAGACTTATAGTAGTTGCTCATACAGAAAGGAAAGGACGAACGAGAATAATAAGTGCTCGCATTGCGACACGTCAAGAAAGGAAGATTTATGAAGATGGTTAAACAAGATGAATTGAGAAAAGAATATAAACGAGAAGATTTTGGTAAGGGCATTCGTGGGAAATACTATGAAAAATACAAAAAAGGAACTAATTTGGTGCTTCTAAGTCCTGACGTTGCTGCTGCTTTTCCCGACGACGAATCAGTAAATAACGCCCTCCGCAATTTGATGAAGCTTGCTAAACAGACTACTGGTATAAAACGTCGTTCCAGCCGACGTGCTAAAGCGCGCCGCTGAACTTGCTTGTTAAATGAGTAAATATATTATACCAACAGTTCAAAAAAACTATCATATCGTCTGTTCTTTTATACAGGCGACCGTGACGGGCCTCATCATATCCATGTTGAAAATGATGTGTGGATTTGATGAAGGGATGGGATTGTTATAGGATAGATTCACACTTTCGCGGGAATGACGCTATCGTAAAGAATGTAAATTTTATTATGGCGTTTTCTATAATTATTCATTTTTTCAACACAACACGCGCAAACCTGCGTTTCCCAACCTTGAGTATCATGTCGGATTTTATCTCGATGTTGAGTGCGGGGTCGTTAATGGATTCGTTATTTATAGTCACCCCACCCTGTATAACCAGTCTGCGCGCCTCACTGTTTGTGCTTGCAAAGCCGCAGAGTGTTATAAGTTTTACAATCCAAATCTTACCGTCTGTTAGTTCACTGACAGGAATCTGGACTTCAGGTATTTCGTCTGGAAGTTCGTGGTCTTTAAAGATGCGATCAAATTCTTCTGCCGCTGAGTCTGCTTCTTTATCACCGTGATAACGCCTGACGATTGCTTTTGCCATGGCTACCTTTGCAGTTCTTGGATGCGTATGAACATCCAGTAATTTATTGATTTCATCCATACTCAGGTCTGTAGTAAGTTCAAGGTATTTGCGCATGAGATTATCTGGAATGGACATCGCCTTCCCAAACATTTCTTTGGGGCTCTCAGTTATGCCGATATAATTCCCAAGACTCTTGCTCATTTTTTTGTTTCCGTCAATTCCTTCGAGGAGTGGGGTGGTCAAAGCAACCTGCGGCTCTATGCCCTCATCCTTCTGGAGATCCCTGCCTACAAGGAGATTGAATAGTTGGTCAGTACCCCCAAGTTCCACGTCGCTTTTTACCATAATAGAATCATATCCCTGCATAAGTGGATAGATAAATTCATTGACGCTGATTGGAATGCCTGCGTTATATCGTCTTGTAAAATCATCTCGCTCTATCATACGCGCTACGGTTATTTTTGCTGCCAGTTTGATAACCTCGCTAAAGGTCATTTTTTCAAACCACTTGCTGTTGTAAACAACCTCTGTTTTATTCATATCAAGTATCTTACCAGCCTGTGAAAGATACGTTTTGGCGTTTTCCATGACTTTTTCGTGTGAGAGCATGGGACGGGTCTTATTGGCGCCGGAGGGGTCGCCCACCGTTGCTGTATAGTCGCCTATGATGAGAATAGCTGTATGTCCAAGCGATTGAAATGCGCGTAATTTGTGTATGGGGATTGCGTTTCCTATATGAATATCAGGGGCGGTTGGGTCTAGTCCCAATTTTACACGGAGTGGTTTTTTCTCCTTGATTGACCTCTGGAGTTTTCGGGTCAAATCTTCTTTTGTGACAATATCAATCGCACCGCGCATTATAATCTCTAATTGTTTTTCTACATCTTTAAACATGAATCCTCCGGGGTTTCGTTCACTTCTAAAAAACAGGAATCCTTCCTTTCAGAAAGTATTTAAAATATAACAAAAATACAAGTGTTAAAGAATTGTGCATGATATGTACAACCACAGAAGCGACGAGTGTCTGCGTCTTTTCAAATAAATATCCCAATAAAATTCCAAGAATAAATATCTGCAAAAAGGCAAATGGGTCCATATGCACGCCGGCGAAGATGGCAGAGCTTAAGATAATAGCATATCGTCCTGTAAAAGAATTTTTCAAGGCAGATTGCAAAAATCCACGGAATATAATTTCTTCAAGAAATGGCGCTACTATCGTTCCAAAAAAAATTAGGCTGACGATGACAAAAAGCGATTTTTCTTCCAGCAGCCACTTTACCACATCCTGCATATCCGGCGTTATTCCGAAGTAATTGGAGATTAAATTAATGATGAAACCCGCCAGCATGATAATGGGAATCGTGATTGAGTACCGCTTAATACCCAGTATTATGTTTTTTGAGATGTTTAAGTTGGTTAGCCCGAGTGTTGAGACTGGTTGACGGTATTTTATGTAAACAATATAGAATACATAGGAACAAACCAACAGATTAATAAAAAGTGTAACGAATAAAATTATACTGCGTTGTCCAATCAGGTCTTGTATTTTATGTCCGGAGATTGTGTAAATAATTCTTACAATTATAGGCATCCCGGCAAACATAAGGGTAATGTACGCAATGAAGACCTTGAGTGCATCCTTTAAATTCCAGCTGCAATTAAGCATAGTTCCTTGTTTTATGTAAGTACTATTCATTTTTTATAATTTGTATAAAGGCCTCTCTGCTTCTGGGTCCGTCAAACTCACAGAAGTAAATACCCTGCCATGTGCCGAGCACCAGTTTACTGCCTGAAACAGGGATGGAAACAGAAGAACCAACCAAAGTAGATTTTATATGTGCATCAGCATTCCCTTCCATATGTGTATAATGGCTACCCCGCGGGATAACCTTGTTCAATTCATTTATTATGTCTCTCTGGACAGAAGGGTCTGCATTTTCGTTAATGGTAACGCCTGCCGTTGTGTGAGGTACGTAAACGAGGCAAAATCCTTCTTTAACTCCGTATTTTTGTATTGCCGTATTAACCTCACTTGTTATATCTACAAGTTCCGTTCTGGAGTGTGTTTTAATGTGTATTTTATCCATAATATTACTGAAAATTTACTCTTGTTTTAATGGCTTTAAACTGGAAGTAGTATCGTAATGGTAAAGTGATACTTTGTCAAATTTTAATTATCATTTTTATTGCTATATTAAACATAAAAAATAAGTTAACATAATAATTCAGGCGCAGTTTAAAACCTGTGTAGAATGCATACTCATTAGGGCTGTGGCTAAAGGATGATTTTCAAAAATTTATAGCTTACTGTAGTTTGTCAGTAATATTTCGTATAAGAACGGGGTTAATGGGAATTATTATGAAGATATGTGACGCATATAAAATCTGCGCTGTTTTTGTATTGATAATTTCTTTTTATCAATCCTTTCTTTACGGAAACGGTCGGATGAACATGCCTTTGAATGCAGATGTTGTGCAAAGGATACAAAGGCTCAGGATACCTTTTGTTTTAAATAAAGGACAGGTAGCCGATGGAATAAGGTTTTATGCCGTTACACCTAATGGGAATATATCTGTGACGAAGGATGGGGGTCTGGTCTATTCAATGCCGCTGGGAAAAGATTCTGATAAAGGATGCACGATACAGGATAAACGATGCAAAATATGTGAAGCCTTCGATCTAAATTCCAAAATTCAAAATGTAAAATATAATTTATGCTCGCAATCCAAAATCAAAAACCTAAAAGCAGATGTTTCGCATTCCAAATTCCGAATTCCGCATTCTGAAATGGGAGATGTTTCTATCAAGGAAGAACTCGTTGGGGCAATGACCTGCGATGTAACAGGGGAAGATGAGACTATAACGAAGGTAAATTATTTTAAATGCAATGACCCATCAAAATGGCATACCAGCATTTCTGCATATGACGTCATATCATTTGGCGAGGTGTATGATGGGATCGGCTTAAAACTGAGGGCTTACGGGGATAATATCGAAAGGCTTTTCTGTATAAAGCCGTATACAGACCCTGACCAGATTAGGATGAGGCTGAGTGATTTTCATACTCTTCCTTTAGCAGAAGAAGATATAGTGGGATTGAAGGTGAATAACTCAGGGGCGCTTGAAATAGAAACGGAATCTGGGATTGTTAAGTTGACGAAGCCAACTGCATATCAGGAGATTGACGGAAAGAGGGTGGAAGTGGAAGTCGCTTATCAGATTGCAGAAAGCGGAATGCAGCATGCGGAAGAAAGAAGTCTAAAATCAGCACTCAGTAATCAGCGAATTGATGCTGGAGATCCGAACTTAAAATTCAAAATCCAAAATTTAAAATTTGATATAGGCCCGCATTCAGAATCCCGAAATCCGCATTTGGAATACGGTCTCAAGGTTACACGTTACGACAAGTCAAAAGACCTTATAATTAGTTCCGCCTTAACCTCAATGTACATTGGCGGAGATGACACTGATTCTATATTTTCCATAACAACAGGTTCAGACAAGAGCGTTTATGTGGCAGGTTACACTAAATCATCAAATCTTCCAATCCCTGAGAATAGTTATGATGCTTCCTATAATGGTGGTGGGGATGCCTTTATATTAAGGCTGAATGAAGATTTAACAAAAGTTATTTCTGCTACATACCTTGGAGGAATGGCAGAAGATACTATATGGTCTATGTCTTCAGATTCTACTGGAAATATTTATGTGGCTGGATACACATGGTCATCAGATTTTCCAGCCACTAAAGGCGCATATGATAAGTCTTTTAATGCTGGTTATACCGATGCTTTCATAGCAAAGCTGAACAATTCGTTAACAGAACTTCTTTCATCAACATACCTTGGCGGCTCTGACGAGGATTATGGTTATTCTCTGGCTATCGGTCATGATGGGACTGCATATATAGCTGGCAGGACTTTATCATCTGATTTTCCAATCACGACCAATGCCTACGATGCCGGTAAAGGCCACTATGGCGATGTGTTTGTATCTAGGCTTAGTGGAGATTTAAAAGAGATACTAGCTTCAACATATTTAGGGGGGAATTATGATGATGCTGCAAGGTCATTATTGATAGATTATGGAGGAAACGTATATGTAGCAGGCAGGACTGGCTCGCCGGATTTCCCGATGATGCCTGGTGCATTTGATGATTCTTATAATGACGGAGATGATGGTTTTATATCGAGATTGAAGGGTGATTTATCAGGGCTTCTCGGTTCGACATTTCTGGGGGGTTCTTCTGACGATTTTATCTGGTCTATGGGATTAGATTCCATTGGGAATTTATATTTGACCGGGAAGACCTCATCAATAGATTTTTTAAAAACGACGAACGCCTATGACACGATTTATAATGGTGGTGACCGTGACGCCTTTGTAACTTTGGTGAGCGGGGATTTAACGAACATGCTTGCCTCAACGTTTTTAGGCGGCTCTGCAAATGATTGGGGTTATGCTATAGCGATAGATTCGGCTGGGAATGTATATGTGACGGGTGAGACCTCATCCCATGACTATCCAACCACCTCAAATGCTAATAATATGTTTTATAAGGGGGGTGAACGTGACGCCTTTATATCTGTGCTGGACAGCACATTAAACAGACTTTTTGTCTCATCGTTTTTTGGGGGTGATGAATATGATTATATCAGCACAATGACTATTGATTCGGATGGGAACATGTATGCGGCTGGCTATACAAATTCACCCGATTTCCCAGTAACAAAAGGCGCATATGATACAACTTATAATGGCAATGATGCCTTTGTGTTGAAATTTATGAGTAACTTTATTACCCCTCACGCGAAGGTAATAAAATAAAGATGGGTAAAGTACCATTCCAGCTCCCGATTGTCGTTTTTTCACCAAAATATTCGTAGACACAAGAAGTCCTTAGATTTTAGCTTTAGCTGGTTGCAGAAGACCAGAATGAACTTAGTTAGATGCAATAATCTTATATCCGATAATTACTAGCGTAGCGTTTATTTATGGAGTGTACAAGTCAAGGGCAAAATCTGTCCAAAGTATGGATGCGTTCTAGGTTGTAATACAAGGTTTATGACTTAAAGTTTTTTCTTAAACAATTTTAACGAGGCAATCTCTTACTTCAGCAACTTGCCCCACTTTTCCCCTGCTTCTTTTTGTTCAAATGTATTTTCAAGCTGGGTTTCGGGATATCTGGAAAGGTCAGCGCTTATTATACGTTTAGCATATTCCTCACTCTTTGTTCTGTCTATTTTCCAATAAAGCTCTGCCAATACGGACAGATTGCTAAGATATCTTGGACTTGTTTCTATCTTTTTTGCATATTCCAGCGCCTTATCAATATCCCCCCAAAGGAGCCGGGGTGTGTAATATGCCGTGAGTGTCCTGTAAATACCGCCGTAATCATAAGGTTCGTTGTGGTTATCCAATTCTTCTGCCTTTTTCAGCGCATCTTCAAATGCCCTCTTCTTGTTTAAAAAATATAATTTATTTAAACTTCCGTGCTGACCAAGATTTTGTACCATCCAGTAATATCCACCCACATTTTCTGAGTCCAGAGATATAGCCTTTCTTCCGTATTTTTCACCCATTTCAAACCATGAGGTTTTTCCTTTGCAGCTCTCTGCATAATATTCAGCCATTTTGAAACAACATCGCGAGAGTTCGACAAAAATTTCTGCCCTCTTTTTATCATAATATTCATCCTGTGCTGTGAGCTGTTTCAAGGTATTTTTGTAAACGTTTATAGCTGCTCGGAGTTTTTCGTGATTTGATCTTTGACTGTATAGTTCTCTTGCCTTCTGTATGTTTTCATAGATATTAACGCCTATGCTTTCTTTTACAGAGGCGCAAGCTATTTTTGGAATTAAAATGCCTGTTACGATAACAAATAGTATTATTCTGTTAATCATAGACAAATTTACCGTTTCTACGTTCTCCAAATTAGTGTTCTACAAAGATAACTTCCATTGATGCCTTCTGTCCTGCAACAGAAAAGATAATGTTCGTGTAGCCTGGCGAAATGCCCTTTACCGCAAACGTTGCCCTTCCTGTGGCATCGGTTAAAGATTCTGGCGTAACAGTTGCAACTGTTGGAGAGGTACTTGTTGCATTAATCTTCATACCAAAGAGCGGTCCACTTTCTTTATCCAGTAATCTTACAAACACTGTATCCTCAGAGCCTGAACATACGCTCAATTTATGAGGCGAGACGATAATTTTTGTTCTTTCTTCATAGGAAGGCATCGGCGCACAGGAATTCATAATCAGAATGCCAAGGCACACAAAAAAATAAAAAATTCTCTTATTGTTAATTAGTTTCATTATTTTTTTCTCCTTTTTGCACTAATTCTTATTGATGTGATGATGTAAAGACCAGAAAGTACTGGTATGGAAGGAGAGATAAGTGTCTTTGCGTTAATGTAAACCCTGCCTGTTTGAGTTCTTCAATGATAATATCCTCGGGGAGTCGAATCTTTATGGGGGGTCCAATAGGACTCTCATCTGTAAATTCCAGTATAGCCAGTTTCCCATGGGGTTTTAAAGCCTGTTTGATCTTTTTAATGAAATCAATGGGGTTTACTATTTCATGGTAAGTACTCAGCAAAATAGCGATATCCAGACTACTAGCAGGTAGCTTCGGATCATCCATATTATTAAGAATAAGTATTACATTTTTAATCCCATTTTCATCCGTTCGTTTCTTTATGTATTCCAGCATTTCCTGCTGTACATCAACTGCATAAACAGTTCCCATTGCACCCACACGTTCAGATAATTTTACAGTAAGGTATCCAGATCCTGCGCCAATGTCCGCAACAGTCTGTCCCTTTTTAATATCTAAAAGATTCAATATTTCTTCCGGTTTTTGCCATTTGTCACGTCCTGGGTCTTCAAGTAGTGGTATCTTTGCCGGGCTGAAAAGTTTTCCTGGTCTTTCACGCTTTATTTCGTCGTTGGCAAGAATGATATTGTGTATATTTGCTATTGCAAGGAAAGCTATTAATATTTTGAAGTGTCGAATATATTGAATCATAGAATTCATCTATAATAAATTGTGTGTGCTTAATACTTCCTTGCAGGCGTTAAACACATCATTAGAAGTTATGTTCTTCATACAAATCATTGTATTGCAATCTCCACGATAACACGGGGCGCAATCCGCATTTGCTACAAGTTTTTTTCCTCTGCCGTAAAGGTCTATTTCCTGATGACACGTGGATCCAAAGAAGGTTATAACCAATTTTCTCAAAGCAATAGCGAGATGCAGGGCAAGTGTATCCCCTGTAATAATAAGATGGCATTGATTTAGTAATCCCATGAACTCTTTTATACTGTGGTTACAGCCGCTGTCTATTACTGGATGCCTTGTTTTTGAGCTAATTTCTTTGTTTCGTTCAACTTCTTCCGGACCGCCGAGTAATACTACGTGTGCCTTCAAGTCTTTTGATAAACGATCGGCAAGTTCTATGAATCCACCAATTTCCCACCGTTTTGTGGCGAATCTTTTACCTGCCCCCGTGTTCAAACCAATTATAACTCTTCCATTATTAATACCCCATTGTTTTGCTAAATGTTTACCGTAAGATATGTATTTCTGTGGAAGGTTAATTACATATTCACCGTATTTTTCTCCAAGTCTCAGCGCTTCAAACATAAGTTGTTGATAGGTTTTTTGATTTCGTCTGAATTTGAGTTCGTCAGAGACTCCTAATTGCAGCAAATGTTCAGCTTCTTTGTTCAGGGCGTAAAGTAAACCATTTTTAGCTAATGCGAATCCCAGTTTAGTTTTAGCTTTTGCAAGAGATGCAAGACTGGAGGCTACCGTATCTTTATCCAAACATATTAAAATATCAAATTCTTCAACCTGCAGGCGTAAGGCATTTTCATAATTTGTCGTTAATAAGCGGTCAATATAAGGATTTTCTTCAAGTATTGCCACAGAAGATTTATCTGTAAGCCACGTGATATAAGACTGTGGATATTTTTCCCTCAACACAGGCAGGATCGGGGTGGTTCTTAGTACGTCCCCAATGGCAGCCAGCTTGATAATCAATATCCGCGTCCCCATTGATTGATATTTTTGGCATGTATTATCAATGGGACAATCAAGCTTAAATTTACAGGGTTTTTCTGATGCAAAGAAACGGCAGTCAAATTCTTTTAACATTTAATATTTTCCGAATTTACTTTTGTAGGGACGCACTACAATGTGTCTCTACATTAATTTGTTACATAATGAAAGGTTGATTTTGTCAGAAATACAGGAACAATAATTGTACAGTTAAAAGAAGCATTAGAATCATGTTATCAATTAATCGTATATTCCCAACCTTGACCGCAAGTACTGCAACATCACCACGGTTAACATTTGTTACAAGCTCAAGCGTTTCGGGATTAACTATAGAAATATAATCAATTTTAGCTGTTTTACAATCATTAATTATCTTTTCCATTTCATGGATAATTTCCTCAGGATTTGTGGTACCAGCACTTACCAGAGACTTTGCTTTTGTCAGAGATCTATAAAGACAAGTTGCTTCCTGCCTTTCTGTTTTGTTAAGACATAAATTTCTGGAACTCAACGCCAGTCCGTCTTTGTCTCTGATAGTTTCATGTACTTTAATATTAACATCTAAATTTAAATCGGCAACTAATCTTTTGATGATAACAGTCTGCTGGAAATCCTTTTGTCCAAAATATGCGTTATCGGGTTTTATAATATTAAACAATTTTGTTACAATTATTGAAACACCGCGGAAGTGTCCCTGACGCAATCTTCCACATAACTTGTCTTCGAGATGTTCAATTATAACAGACACGCAGAAACCTTCGGGATACATCTCCGTAGCTGATGGACTGAATAATATGTCCACACCTTCCATGGAAAGGAGTTCACAATCTTTATCAAATGTCCTTGGATATTGTTTGAAGTCTTCGTTCTTCCCGAATTGTAGGGGATTAACAAAAATGCTTACAATAACCCTGTCGTTTTCCTTTCTTGCCTGTCTGATCAAATTCAGGTGTCCTTCATGTAATGCACCCATTGTAGGAACAAAACCAATAGTTAATCGGTTATCCTTGATGTTCTGAATACTTTGTTTAATTTCGTTTATCGTTGTAATTATCTGTAACAAATGAATTTCTCCAAATTCTTTAAACTGACTATAGGTTAAAAATAATATAAAAATTATACACTTTGAACAAGTAATTTTTACGCTTGCCTTAAAAGAAGTACACTGTTAATATGAAATTTTGTTTAAGAAATTTGCAGATAGCGCGTGTCTGCCGCTTATAATCATCGGTAATTACAGTCATATAAAAACCTTTTTAAAGTAAGGTTAAATATTAAAAAGTTTTTATTGTGTTTGTAGTTAATTAAATATTTGGGAAAGTTCCAATGAGTTTATAATTTTCAATGATGCTGTTTAGATTATTAAGCTAATTTTACAGGAACAAGCTATGCCGGTAATGGAAATTTTTGAAAGTGATAGCGCCTTGTTGACAATTGAGCTGCGTTTATTAACGGTCATCTTATTACTTTATGGTTTAAGCTGTTTTACGCACATTATTCAGCTAATTGTTAGTTTCTTTTGCAGGCTTTTTGTCGTGGGGAATGTCGCAACTTATATGCTTTATGTTGCAGCGGCTACCCATACGGCATTGATTATCATAAGGGGGATTTCCGAAGGGAAGCCTCCATTCCAGAGTAAATATGAGTGTCTGTCGTGGTTCGCATGGTCTAATGTTTTGACTTATATATATGTTCAACGAAGATGGTCCAATGTGCATTTTCCTGGTATATTTGTTACCATGCTTTCCATTGCTGCACTATTTATCGCTACCAATAAATATGATCCCACTGTAACTCCGGTTTCACCCGCACTTCAAAGCGGATGGTATGAATGGCACGTCATTATAGCGTTTCTTTCTTATGCAGTATTTGTTGTTAGTTGTTCTATGGAATTATCCTATTTATTTATAAATCTTTTCAATCTGATAGAAAATTCAATTATTGCTTGTATTAATAGAGGATTCGACACACAAATTCGTAAAAGGGATTATTTGGATTATGGTTTTTCCAACGAGATGTTGATTCCATTCAGACAGATGTCCTTTAAACTGGTGATTGTTGGCTTCCCGTTACTTACCTTTGGTCTAATTTCTGGCGCTGCATGGGCTGACGATGCCTGGGGACGTTACTGGTCTTGGGATCCTTTTGAGATATTATCGCTTATTACATGGACGGCGTTCGCCATGTATCTTCATACTATGTCGTTGCCATCGTGGAGAAAGATTGGCGGTTCAGTGTTTAATGTCCTTGGTTTCTTTTGTATGTTATTAACCTTTATGGGTTCCGGCTGGCTTACAAGATTGTTTGGGTTATATAGTATGCATGCTTATTAAAATTTTTTGCTTTAGTTTCCATTTGTTTATTCTGAATAAAACCAGGCTATAATCTTTATAGTGCCACTTTTTAGAAGAATGTTTTATTTTTAAAAAATCACAGATACGATTGATAAACATTGATGATTGACCGCATACTGGCGTTTTGTATGTATATTGATAATGTTACATCTGCAACAAGGAGAAATATAGATAACGATGAGTAGGAAAATTTGTGATGAAGAAACCTAATATATTTTACAAGATATTTTCATCAACAAAGACCGCAATTATTTTATTTATAATTTATCTTTTTTTTTATCTTGTAGGGAGTGTCCTACCTTACAAAGGTGATTATAATAACATAACGGCAACAGGTACGATACTTAATATTATTAAGGGTCTCGACCTACTACATGTTTATTCAGGTCCCTGGTTTTTGGTCCTCTCTGCGGTGTTTTTTGCTAATCTGATAGTTTGTACCTATCATCGTCTTAAAGGTATTTTAAAGGGGAAAATGCCTGCCAGGTTGTCATTGGATTATTTTTCAAATCAGAGTAATGTTACAAAGTTAACATTAAATGGTAGTTTTGATGATATTTCAAAAAAGGCAGAATCCTTTTTCTGCAAACGCCTTTATAGAAGGAAGTCATCCACAATAGCGGGCGAAAATTTTAGTGGAAATGTCTTTGTAAATGGCATTTTAAATCACACATGGATTTCTTTAATCTATCACTTTGCATTGGTACTTGTGCTTATTGGTTGTACAATCACATTTTTATTCGCTTTCGAGGGGGAAGTTACCGTATTTTCTGAAAAACCTTCGGAAGTGCCGCTTGTTTCAAAGGATACACATTGGTACAAATGTGTTAATTCCATCCGTGGTTGGTTTGGAAAGTCAGAAAGAGATTTTGTCGTACATGATGATAAAAAATTAGTACTCTCATTGCAGGATTTTGAAATCAAATATACACATAGACCAAAGGTAAAAGATTATCCTCGTTCTGGGTTTACAACTCGGATGAATCGAATATGGAATATTCAGCAGTCTGCTACTACCGAAGTCCATGAAGATAAGGTATTCTCTCCGTGGCTATTGAAGTTAATAGGTAACGTTGCAAAGACTCTAACAGGTACCAAAGAAGCTGGCGCACTTTCAGTATTTTCCACAAACGATTCATTCTTTCCGACAGAATATACGAGTCGTTTATTGTTACAAGAGCCACCTTCAGGGAGTGCTCAAAAGGAGATTGATATTGAAGTAAATAGCCCACTTCGCTATCGCGGCACAACATTGTACCAAAGCGCTTATGATTATAAGTTTGATATTTATGCTAACGATAAGAAGGTGAATATTGGTGACGATGGAAAGTTTAAGGTTGAAGGTGTAGATGGTACTTTCGAGAAGGGAGACGTCATAAGAGGCACTTTTTATAGGAAGGATGGTATAGTTTCACAGATTAAACCATTTGTCAGATTATACTATTTGTCAGAAAATACTAATGACAAGAAACCTTCAAAGGAAGACTTGGGTCGTTTTGAAGAAAATCTAGGAAAAGAAATTAAAGGAATAAAGATTGTCGTAAAAAATATTACTGCGGGAACTGTCCTGAGTTATCGTTATGACCCCGGTTTAAAGCTGTTATGGATAGCGACCCCCATATTTTTCTTTGGTATGCTTTACAGGGCATGGGGGAGATGGTACACGGTATATTATCTTTTAGAAAAAGTGGATAATCGCTCTGTAACCCTGCATTTGCGCATTCAGAAAAAAGGCGTCTGGGCAGATGAAAACAGGATTATTAAAAGACTTTCTGAGAAATTAGCCTAGTAAATATGCCTTTTTAAACATCTTAAATAGGGGTTTAATTTATTGTTTTAAACTTTTCTAAGTATATTACAGAATAATTCACAGCAAAATAAATATTTTATGAATTCCATCATTTAAATTTTATTATTTATTAAGGAACGTAAGTTCTTTAACTAGTTATAAATAGAAACTATTTATAGTAATCCTTTCCGTAAATTTGAAAATATTGCTTTTTGTGATATAATTTAAGCAGAAGAGGGGGCGTGTAAATAGGGTTTGACGGTCCCTAAGTGTAAAAAGATACGATTAACACATACGTAAATATAATAAAATAAGTAGCAACCGCCCCCATTCCTTAGCTCTTTGAATATCTTCAGTAGCGACATATGGCCGCACGTAGCAAAAATTAAAAAGTATATAAAGGGCGTCGTGCCAGCATTCGCTACTGTTTAATATAAATGTATCTTAAAATAATAATGTGAGTTTGGGGGGCGATATAGGAATATATGAAAAGGTACGATATAAAATAGCCTGATATATTACGTTTGTATATCAGGCTATTTTTGTTTTATCTTTTCTACGATTCAGATCAGCACTATGTCTTTTGAATTCATAATGCGTTCGCAATAATGGCATTGTAATTTTATTGGGTTCTTGTTGATTACATGAAGTTTAGATATGATGTTCTGGTATTGACTGCTCACACAATTTGGATTAAAGCACTTGACAATACCTTCAATAATGTCAGGCACCATAACCTTGAACTTCTTTACAACTTCATAATCTTTTATAATATTAACCGTTGCGTTTGGCGCTATAAGCGCAATTTTATCTACCTCTTTTTTATCAATAGTCTTTCCACCTATTTTTATTATGCCTTTTTTACCAAGAAACTTACTTGATAAATTCATTCCCACAAGGACTACCTGTTCTTCATTCTGTATGTTTAATATATCGGCGACTTTTAATGTGCTTTTGCTATCTATATGATCTATAACTGACCCATCTTTTATTGCTGAGACGTCCAGGTGTTTCATTCTATAACCCCCAAAACAGCAGCCAGTATAGCTTTCCTAATAGGAATACCATTGCGTGCCTGTTGAAAATACACGGCATAATCTGTGTTGTCAAGACTTTCGTCCATTTCATCTACGCGAGGTAAAGGATGTAATACTTTTAAATTATCCTTTATTCCAGCTTCTTCAAGTGTTGTTTTGCTCAACCTGTATATTCCCCTAACCTTTTCAAACTCGACCGGATCGGCAAACCGTTCCTTCTGTATCCTGGTGCAATAAATAACATCCAGTTTTTTGCTTATGCCCATCAATGAGTCTGTTTCATGGCATTTTACTTTTCTGTCTTTTAGTTCTTCTGTGCAATCGCTAGGCATTCGCAAGCTCGGCGGTGAAATGAAATACATCTCAGCGCTAAAATACGATAATGCATAAGCAAGAGAATGAACGGTTCTGCCATACTTCAAATCACCAAGAAAACCAATGGTTAACCCTTCCAGCGTTCCTTTCGTCTTCCGAATTGTGTAGAGGTCTAAAAAAGTTTGCGTCGGATGCTGGTTTGCACCGTCTCCTGCATTGATTACCGGTACAGAAACAACATCTGCTGCCAGTTGGGCGGAACCTTCCATATAGTGTCTCAAGACAATAATGTCACAGTATCCTTCTATAATTTTGACGGCATCGCTTAGGGATTCACCTTTTACTGTTGATGTGATTCCCGATTCTGCAAATCCGATTACCGTTCCACCCAGTCGTTTCATCGCAGATTCAAAGCTCAACCTTGTTCTTGTTGATGGTTCAAAAAATAGAGAGGCTAGCACCTTCTCTTTAAGAAGGTCTGTGCATTCTTTTTGTTCCATCTGAGTTGCTAAATCGAGGATATACAACAAGTCTTCTTTATTGAAGCGCCTTATCGAAATAATATCTCTTTGTTTGAATCTTCCCATATATCCTCCATAGGGATTTTCGTGAAAAAACCAGCATAATACTATCAGAGCTTTTTGTACAATACAAGGAAAATTGAATTGTATGAATACAATCCGATATCTTTCTTTAGCTTACAAATATTATTGAAATAAGTAACTACATCAGTTATAGTAACATCCCTTTTTAGTAGTATTTACTGAGATTTCTTTTGTGTTGTTCATCATTATAACCAAGTTTAAGTGTTTCTTAAAATTTGAAACACCCTGAATTATTCACGAAAAATTATTAAATTGTTTCTGACCTTTTTATTTTATGTTTTATTCAGAATTTTAAATTTTGATTATAGGAACAAGTGGGTTTCGTTAAATATCGTTATCTTGTTTATTTCGCATCAATACGTCGGAAATAGGGAGTTTATTAATTATTAAATTAATACATGATATTGGGAAATAATTGATATGAAAACGTTTAATGTCGGTCTGATTGGTATGGGGACTGTGGGGACGGGTGTAGCAAGTATACTTCTTGAAAAAAATTCTCCACTTGTGGAAAAGCTTAACTGCGTGCCTGTCTTGAAGGGTATTGCAGATAGCAATCCAGAGGTTAGAAAAAAGCTCAAACTGCCATCGGATGTCTTATTTGTAAATAATGCAAAAGAACTTATCGGTAATCCCGATATACATGTTATCGTTGAGCTCGTCGGCGGAATACATCCTGCAAAGGAAATAATTATGGATGCGCTTGAAAATGGTAAAGACGTTGTTACAGCTAATAAAATGCTTCTGGCTCTTCATGGTTCTGAAATTTTTAGTAAGGCGCAGAAACATGGTAAGAGTATTTCCTTTGAGGCAAGCGTTGGCGGCGGCATTCCAATTATAGCCGCAGTAAGGGATGGCTTCATTGCAAACAGGATTGAGTCTATTTTTGGTATTGTTAATGGTACGACAAATTACATTCTAACCAAGATGACAAGGGAAAATGTAAAATACAGCGATGCACTCTCAGAGGCGCAGAAAATGGGTTATGCAGAGAAAGACCCCACCATGGACGTGGAGGGCATAGATTCATCACATAAGCTTGCTATCCTTGCAAGACTGGGTTTTGGCGTGGATTTTGACTATAAACAGATTTATTGTGAGGGTATTAATAATGTTGACCTGTCTGATATCTGGTATGCGCACGAGCTTGGATATACCCTGAAACTCCTCGCTATTGCAAAAAGAACTGCAAACAATAATATTGAACTCCGCGTGAACCCAACACTGCTTACGCAGGAGCATCCGCTTTCATCGGTAAACGGCGTCTTTAATGCCATCTGTGTTAATGGGAGTGCAGTGGGAGAGACAATGCTTTATGGAAGAGGGGCGGGTCAGATGCCCACCGCAAGTGCGGTGGTTGCTGACCTTGTGGATGTAGCGCTCGGGCGTGCCGGTATTACCTTTGCCGCAATGAAGACTTTTTCAAGACATTGCGAACGTGTTCAAATCGCCGATATATTGCAGGTTAAGACCCGCTATTATTTACGATTTTCTGTCGTAGATAAACCAGGTGTACTTGCAAAGATATCGGGTAGCCTCGGCGACAACGAAATCAGCATAGCGTCTGTGATACAGCACAAGGTGAAGGGTGATGGCAACGTTCCGCTTGTAATAATGACTCATGTTGCTGAAGAAGGCAAATTACGGAAGGCGCTTTCCGAGATTACAAAGTTAGATGTGGTAAAAGACCAGACAAGATTACTGCGTGTTGAAGAATAGCGTTTTAACCAATATAGAATAGTGTTTGGATGATGAAGGTTTCTAATTTTTTCTTACACAGCACCTGATTGTCTGAGGTCGTAGACAGGCAATCGCATCCTCTAAAAGAAATTGCATGTGTTCGCCGGCGCACAGGATAATCTCACTCGCTAGTTCAAAGAAGCTTTCCTTTTGAATTACATCCTCAAAATTTTTCCCCACGGTTACCTGTCCATGGTTTTTCAGGATTGCAAGGTCGTGTCATTTCATTGCCGAAATAATCTCATGTGCAAGTTCATTTGACCCCGGATTCGGGTAAGGAATGACCGCAACCACGCCAATGTAATATGGAATTTCAGTGATAACATTAAAATTTTTATAATCTTTACCAATGCATGCTATAGCAGTGGCGAAAGGCGACTGGAAGTGAAGGACAACGTTTACATCTTGACGTGCGCGGAGTATGCCGATATGAAAACCACATTCGGCGGATTTCCGCTGCTGCAACAGACCGACCCTGCTGATGCCACGCGGCGGCAGACGTTTATAAACTCCTCTAAATATTTTTCAGACACATAATTCATGAATGTTTATTGTTTCCTGATTACTGACAACTGACCGCTGACCACTTATAATGTCATCTGAGCCAATGTTACGAATAAAGTGAATTGTAGTGTGGAGCAAAACACTAAAGGTTACCTACGGTGCTGTATATAGTTCAAGGTGTTCAAGATATGTGTATGCCTCTTCAAAGGTCTGTCCGCACATCTCTATGGTTGGTCTGAGATTTGAGCAAACAACAGGCTTTTCATGTTTGCTGTGTATAAGGCATCGGTTGTCTATAGTCAAATGTATACATCGGATACCTGCGGGCTTTCCATTTGGCATTCCTGAAATTGGTGATGAAATAGAGAGCGCAATACAACAAGCCCCGCAACCAATTCTGCAATTCATAGAATATTTGTCAGATAATTTTGGAATTTCTTGATTGTGTTATATTTTTATTGATTAAAGACAAAGACACGAAGTAAGTCTTGTATTTAAAAAAAGAGAGTGTCAGATATAATTCCTCAATTTTTTTATTCTTCTGAGAAATAGTCGGAATCTATTTTCTTCAGTTCATACGATGCAATTGTGGAAACACCGACATTATGATCTATCATCAGTTGTGCAAGTGTTTCTCCATCAATCAAGACAATCTTTGTGTCTATGCGTGAGACATAATCTAACGAATCTTTTGAAAAATCTGATGTTGTAATGAATAATCCCTTTTTTGCTCTTTGTCCAGTTAATGCCCCTACAAACTTTTGGATTTCTGGTCTTCCAACTGTGTTTTCCCATCTCTTCGCTTGGATGTAAATAGTGTCGAGTCCGAGTTTATCTTCTTTTATTATCCCATCTATTCCACCATCTCCACTTTTTCCTATAGCCTTGCCTGCATCTTGGCGTGTGCCTCCGTATCCAATTTTAATAATGACATCAATAACAAGGCGTTCGAAGAAATTGGGGGAACATGATTTTAGGCTCTTTAGAAGTTCCGTAGTTAAATCGTTTCTGATTTTTTGGTAGGCATTTTCAAGTGATTCTTCCGGCGTTTTATTGTTAATTTCAGGTTCTTGTTCTTCATCTTGTTTATTGTGGCGTAAATCTAAAAATGATTTAAACTCCGAAAATTGTTGAAGAAAGTCTACGTTTATTTTTTGTGGTTTTTGCTTTATAACATCCAAACCTCTCTGAGTGATTTTATTATGTCCTCTTCTGGTTGGATCTATAAGACAGGCTTTTTTCATATAAGTTCTGGCCCAACCTACACGATTATCAAAAATTTCTTGTTGTCCACTAGGTAACAATTCCTTTCGTTCCTGGTCCGTTAATTTGAATTCCTTTGCCATTTCTTCGACCGCATCTCGAAAGGAATGCTCTTGGTTATCTGAATAGAATTTTAGAAGAGGTAAAATTATAGTTTGATAGTCAGGAATAGCCATAGGTATTTTTATAATAAATTAGACTAAGATTCCTTAGTTATAATTATAATGTTTTTATATACTTATCTGGAATGATTTTAGAATTTTACTTAAATTAAAGAATAGAATCAATAGACATTAATAAATAATAGATAGACAAACAACTAATTTTCCTTGCAACGCTTAAAGATATTAATAAAATAGAAATAAGTAGAAAAGGAAAAAACTATAAAACTTATAAAAGGATTAAATTCCATGAAATACTGTCTAATTATTCCTGACGGCTTGGCGGATTATACCATTGAAAAACTAAGCGGGAGGACGCCCGTTGAAGCCGCCCGTACCCCAAATCTTGATTTTCTTGCGCAGAACGGTCAGCTTGGTACCGTCCGAACCATTCCAAGCGGATTTCCACCGGGCAGCGATGTTGCCAATCTCACTATAGTTGGATATGACCCAAAGGTTTATTATTCAGGGCGTGCACCTCTTGAAGCCGCCAGTATGGGTATTAAACTGAACCAAAATGACTGGGCGTTTCGGTGTAACCTCATTACAGCAAGCGAAGATATTCTGGAAGACTTTTGCGCAGGGCATATAAAAACTGACGAAGCAGACGTCCTTATTAAATTAATTAATGAAAAACTGGGCAATGACACAATCCAGTTTTACCCAGGCAAAAGCTACAGACATATTATGGTGTACAAGGGCACACAACAGATGGATGCGAAGTGTTTTCCTCCTCACGATATTATAGGGCAGTCAATTAAAAAACACCTTCCAATGGGGCATGGTGGCGAAATCCTTATTGATTTGATGAACCGGTCTCGGGAAATCTTAGTGGGTCACGAAATAAATAAAGTGCGCGTAGACCTTAAAGAAAATCCTGCAAACATGATATGGTTGTGGGGACAGGGACATCGTCCAAATATGCCCACCTTTAAGGAACGGTTTGGGCTTACCGGAGCTGTTATTAGTGCGGTTGATTTAATCAACGGTATTGCGTGTTATCTTGGATGGGATGTGGTGGATGTGCCAGGCGCAACGGGGTATCTCGATACGAATTATACCAATAAAGGTGAGTACGCCGTTCAGTCACTTGAAAATCATGATGTTGTCTTGGTGCATATAGAGGCGCCAGATGAGGCTGGACATGAAGGTAACTTACATGAAAAGGTAATAGCTATTGAACAGGTTGATAGTAAGATAATAGGAGCTGTTCTTGCCTCTAAGAATAAATTTAGAGACCTCAGGATACTGGTACTACCCGATCATTATACGCCCATTGTCAAACGGACCCATACACCTGAAGACGTCCCATTTGTTGCCTATGGCACGGGTATAGAAAAGGGTGTAGGGCTTCCTTACACTGAAGCGAATGCGAATGCGTCAGGTTTACATATAAAAAATGGGCATCGTTTGATCGAGCATCTCATTTCCGGGTCTTTTAAATAAAGATTTTTGGTTCTTTTACAAGCATATTTTGCAATTTCTGCATCTTTATTGATTTCGTATAACCTCAATGTCAAATATAGTATATTTAAAGACGCCGTTAACAGATAACATAATTGAAAGTTTCAGGATTGGGGATAAGGTTTATATCAGCGGAATTATTTATACAGCAAGGGATGCGGCGCATAAACGACTTGTAGAACTGATTGATAACGGTAAGGAAATACCTTTTAATATTAAAAATCAGATAATCTATTATGTAGGTCCTAGTCCTGCCCCTCCTGGCAAACCAGTAGGTTCTTGCGGTCCTACCACTAGTTACCGGATGGATGTTTATACGCCAAAGTTACTGGAAAAGGGGTTAAAAGCTACCATTGGTAAAGGTAATCGTTCCGAAACAGTTATCGAGGCGATGGAAAAACATAAAGCAGTTTATTTCGTTGCTACAGGTGGTGCCGCAGCATTACTTGCGAATAAAGTAAAAAAAGCAGATGTTATTGCTTACGAAGACCTCGGTGCAGAGGCAATTATGCGGCTCGAGGTGTTAAACTTTCCAGTTGTGGTTGCCAATGATGTATATGGGAATGATTTGTTTAAAGAGGGTATTGCAAAATATAAAAGGGAATCAAGTTAGATTCTTCGCTATGTCCGGAATAATAAATTGTCATGCTGAACCCTTTCGCGCTATGTCATTCTGAACGAAGCGAAGGATCTTTTGTTTTTGCTCAGTAACGAATGAAATAAAAGGGTTCAATCCATTTTTCTAATGCACGGAAGTAAAGAGAACAATAGATAACAAGGGACGCTAAGATTATGAAGAAGAATTTTAGAAAAATTTTATATATTGTGCTGGATGGCCTGGGTGACGGAGATTATACATGTAAGGAACTCGGTAATCAAACACCGCTTGAAGCGGCATTTACTCCTACCATGGATGTGCTGGCAAGAGAAGGGCAGACAGGTTTGATGTATACTGTGGGCAAAGGTATTGCGCCTGAATCTGATATAGCAGTAATCAGCATACTTGGTTATGATGCAATGAAAACTTATTCAGGCAGGGGACCGCTCGAAGCGCTTGCTGCCGGAATTAAAATAAAGGATGGAGACCTTGCATTCCGCGCAAATCTTGCAACAAGAGGAGTGGGAAGGGCGATTAAAGACCGTCGTGTTGGCAGGAATCTTACTACTGAAGAGGCAGCAGAACTATGTAAAGAGATTAATGAAAAAGTAAGATTAGAATCTGTACCATCAAAATTTATATTCAAAAATACCCTTGAATACAGAGGCGTCCTGGTAATACAGGGAATTAAAAACAAGCTTTCCGGATATGTTACGAATACAGACCCTGCTTACACAAAGCACGGACTTTTAGGCGTTGCAAAAGAATCGGGCACTTATGAGAATATCATCGAATATTGCATGCCGGTAAAAGAATGTCCGGATATTAAATCAGCTTATCGTTCTGCATTACTTGTTAATGAATTTGTATTAAAAAGCTGTGAAGTACTAGATAGGTCTGAGGTCAATATGGAACGGATTAGAAAAGGATACTTACCCGCAAATATTGTGTTATTAAGGGACGCCGGCGATCGCCTTCCTAAATTGCAGACTATTAAAAGCAAATTTAAGAAAAACTTTGGTTGTTTTGTGGAGATGCCTACTGAAGAAGGCATTGCACTGATGACAGGTATGAAGATTGTTCCGATACCACCGCCCACAAAGGATTTCAAAAAAGATTACACTGTGCGTGCGAGCCTGACTATCAAAAATATTAAAAAGTATGACGGTCTTTATATCCATATGAAAGGACCTGATGTGCCGGGGCATGACGGCGATGTGTTTAAAAAGAAGGACATTATCGAGATGATTGACAGGTATTATCTTGCTCCGTTAATAGACAGTATGAACCTTGAAGAAGCGATTGTTGCAATAACTGCAGACCATTCAACTCCTTGTCAATTGAAATCGCATTCCGACGACCCTGTGCCTTTGCTCATAAGCGGTGGAGGTGTTAAGGCAGATAACACAAAGACCTTTTCTGAAAAGGCATGTATGAATGGAAAGATTGGCAGAATCAATGGTATCCAGCTCATGCCTTTACTGGTCAAATATGCAAACGCAAATAAATAAAGGAAGTTTATTAAAATGGATTCTTATTTCCTTTGGTATAATTTTCATTATTGTGGTAGCAAATATTCTTACCATTCCTTTATTTATCTCCAGCGATTATGTTAAAAACAAAATTACACATACAATAGAAGACAGGTTAAAATTTACCCCTCAGATTGGAACGATATCCTTTTACTGGCCGAACAGGTTTGGTATTTCAAATATAGTCTTACAGGGACTCAATCAGAATCCAGATGCTCAAACGCAGATCAGAGATGTTAAATGTACGATAAAATTAATCCCATTAATATACAAAGTAGTTGATATTAAAAAAATCTTTATAAAAGAGATTAATTTCGAAAACCGAGTGCTTGTGAGAGACCTTATCACACGCAAGTTTTCATACAGGGATGGCGTTGTTTCCACTGATATGCGATTAGTTGTAAACGAAGGTCCATCGGTTATTAAAGGAACGGTTAACTTCACTCACGAGAAACCGGCATTTGATGTTTCAATTGATGCAAGGGACATTCATATAACTCAGGATATGCCAGCCCTTCAGATGCTTCCAATATTTACTGTGAAGGAGGGAGAGGTAGGGGGTATTCTCAATGTTAATGGTTCTATACAGGGTAAAGGATTGGATAAAAGGGTTTTCAATAAAAAACTTGTTGCCAATATGAATATCAGGGTTAGAGATGGATATATCAGTGGGAATAAGTTACTTTCCTCAATACTAGAAATTATTGGGGTAAAGGATACATATTATTTCGATTCAATTGATGCCGATATACAAATCAAGGATGAGAAAATTTTTATTCCGAAAATGGATATTCGCGGTCAGGTGATAAGCCTCAATACTGCTGGTATGAGTGAATTCGATGGTAAGATATCGTATGACGCAGTTATTAAATTTGATAAAGAACGCATAGGTAAAGATATTAAGAAAATCACGGATTTGGTTCTGAAGCAAAATGAGGTGCCTATAGAGATTCGCGGTACTACAAAAAACCCAAAAATTTCTGTAAAATTGTCTAAAGATAATATAGAAAATCTTGTCAGGGGGTTTGTGGACGATTTCATAAAAACCCCGAAAGAGGGCCATAAGAAGGATGCAGGAAGGTAATAAAATATGAACTGGATCGATTATATAATTTTTGGCGTTTTATTCTTTGCGTCAATCCTGGGAGTTGCCAGTGGATTGTTGCTTCAAATTTTAAGGATTGTTTCCCTGTTAATTGCCTTCTTTACAGCGTATTTTTTCTACAGCGTCCTTGGTAATTTACTGAAGGGTGTTTTTACCGCTTCCACTGCCAATCTTGTGGGTTATTTTGTTATGTTTAGCGTTGCGCTTGTTGTTCTGTATATCCTTACAGATATCCTGAAGAGAATTATTGGGGCATGGAGTATGGGGATTGGCGGCAGGCTTTTCGGGGGGGTATTGGGTATTTTCAAGGGTATTATATTTTGCGGGGTAATTATCTTCGGCGTATTGTTGTTTTGCAATAAGTCAACGTGTGATACGGTTAATAACTCAAAGGTTGCAACTCAGCTTGCAAGGGGTATGAGAACGATAGTTTCTGTCTTTCCGGAGAATATATCAAACAAGGCAAAGGATTATTCTGAAAAGATAAATAAAAGTAAAAAACAGAAAGATGAAAAACCGTCTGTAAATAATGAAGATTTTAAATCGTCATTTTGATTAAGGTGTTCTTTTTAGTGGTTTACTCCCACCTGTTAAACGATGAATGAAATGTACTGTTATTAATCTTGCAATTGATAATTTACTTTGATAGTATGACCTGAAATTTATTATTTGGTAACAAACTAGAAAAGGTTAATTATTCAGGGAAATTTTTTGGATGTAGCAGATTTAAGCGTTTTAGTTGTGCTTCTTATTGTGGGATTGATAGTAGGCAGTTTTTTGAATGTTTGCATTTATCGAATCCCCAGAAAAAAATCCATTGTATTCCCTGGTTCTTTTTGTCCTGAATGTAATGCAAAAATCAAGTGGTATGATAATGTTCCTGTACTGAGTTACGTGCTTTTGGGTGGGCGCTGCCGAAGGTGTAAGGTCAGAATCCCAATACGCTATCTGCTCGTTGAGTTGTTAACAGGGTATGTTTTTGTACATCTATGTTATGTCTTTATATGTTGCAGGCACGAATCTCCCTGTGTTTTATTAAGCTATATTGTTCTTTGTTGTGCGCTGATAGTATCTGCCTTCATAGACCTTAAGTTGCTGGTTATCCCTGACGAGGTTACATTTGTATGTATCCCACTTGCCCTTGTGTTAAGTGTGATATGTCCCAGTTTACATAATGCAGAAGATACATTAAGAAGTTTTACATTAGTAGGGATACACCGATTAGATACGCTAATCGCCTCTATTATTGGCGTATTCGTTGGCGGTGGGATGATATTTATTTGCAGTATACTTGGGAAATTGGCGCTCAGGAAGGATGCCATGGGTTTTGGCGATGCGAAACTCATGTGTATGGTAGGCGGTTTTGTGGGTTGGAAACTGGCAGTTGCTATATTTTTTGTAGCTCCTTTTTTTGGGCTATTAATGGCAATTCCAGTTCTAGTATTTAAAAAAAGTAAATTAATTCCCTATGGCCCTTTTCTTTCTATTGCAACGCTGATATGCATATTTATGCAGGATTATTTTATAGGGCTAATTAACCTGTATGTACAGTTCTTTACAGTTATTTTTACGGGATTCCATTCATAATTTAATGCTAAGGAATTCCAATGTGAGATTCTTCAGTCGCTTCCCCTTCGCCTCTGCTCAGGGCTAAAGGCTCACTACCTCAGAATGACATGCATAGTATAATTGTCATTCTGAGTGAAACTAAGAATCTAATTTATAGATATAATAAATTCTAAACGAATTCAGAATCTCTTTACTGTGAAAGGAGGAAATGACGTATGTTTGAAAGTTATGGTATGGTTCGGGGTATTTGCCTGCTTGGTGTAATGGGAATACTGGTTGCAGGCACAGGTTGTGCAGAACTTAAAAAGCTGCGACAGGAGAATCAACAACTGAATGAACAGCTCTCGGGTTTGCAGCAGGAAAATGTAGATTTACAATCAAGGGCAACCCAGTATGAAAGTGAACTAAATCGCCTTGAAAATTCAAGGAGGGAACTTGAAGGAAAATTAAAAGGCACAGGCGCGACGGTCAGGATAAAGAATGGCGCAGTTGCCGTTTCGTTGCCAGGCTCAATTTTGTTTGATTCAGGACAGGCGATATTGCGTCCTCAATCTAAAGCAACGCTAAAGAAGATTGCCTCAATACTTAAAACATCTGCTGCGGGTGAAACGGTTAGGATAGAAGGTCATACTGATAATGACCCAATTCAAAAACAGAAAAATAAATATAAATCCAACTGGGAACTATCTGCCGCAAGGGCGGCGGCCGTTCTTCATTATATGGTGGATGAATGTGGTATCTCACCAACAAGGGTTTATGTTGCTGGATTCGGGCAGTATCAGCCAGTAGGCAGCAATAAGACAAAAGATGGTAAGGCTAAAAACCGTCGTGTAGAGTTTGTGATAGTGCCAAAAGGCGGCGGATAAATTTTGTATGATTGCAATTGTGGATTATGGAATGGGTAACCTCCGGAGCGTGGAGAAGGGTTTTGAACGGTTTGGATTCAAGGCAAGGGTTACCGATAACCATAAAGAACTGGAAAGCGCAGATAAGTTGGTGCTGCCGGGCGTTGGCGCATTTCAGGATGCCATGGATGGTCTAAAACAGAGAGGATTAACAGATACAATAGTAGATTGTATAAAATCTGGTAAACCATTTCTTGGTATATGTCTTGGATTGCAACTACTATTTTCCAGGAGTTATGAGGATGGTGAACATACAGGTCTTGGTATTATTCCCGGCGAAGTAGTCCGATTTAAATTTTCAGGAAATGGGACAAATGGTAAGTTGAAAATTCCGCACATGGGATGGAACAATATTAATCTCAGAAAACCAGATAATCCACTCCTCAAGAATGTTCCTGACAACGCCTTTATGTATTTCGTTCATTCGTATTATGTTCGTCCGGAAGATAACAGGGTAGTTGCAACTGAAACAGAATATGGGGTACGTTTTGCCTCAATGATATGGGATAAAAATATCTTTGCATCGCAATTTCATCCTGAAAAGAGCCAGAAATACGGCCTCGCAATACTGAAAAATTTTGGAGATTTGTGAATAACAACAAAACGTCTTTTTTCCGTTGTAGTTGTCTACAAAGTTATAAGATTGGTTTTTGATATACAACAGTAAGGGCGTAGTGCAATACGCTCTTACTAATATAACATTGTAAAAAACTTTTTGAACAAACCCGTAAGCTGTTTGTGACTCATGAGTGTTCAGTTGACAAAGTATGCTCATCATTCCCGCTATAGATTTAAAAGGTGGCAAGTGCGTGAGATTGACTCAGGGCCAAAAGGACGCTGAGACTGTGTTTTCTGACGACCCTGTTGATGTTGCCAAATCATGGCAGGATCAGGGGGCTGAGTATCTGCATGTAGTTGACCTCGATGGCGCATTTGAAGGCGCTCCAAAGAACCTTCCCATTGTTGAACAGATTGTAAAGAATGTAAAGACGCCTGTTGAATTTGGTGGAGGTTTAAGAACAACCCAGGCTGTTAGGACATTACTCGATGCTGGTATTAATCGTGTAATAATTGGCACTAAGGCGATTGATTCTCCTTCATGGGTAGAGGAACTCTGCGCAAAATTTCCCGGTCGTATAGCGATTGGAATTGATGCAAAGAATGGCAGGGTCGCTGTAAAGGGGTGGACTTCATTGAGCGAATTGACGTCTGTTGCCTTTGCAAAAGAAATCGAAAAGATAAGTCCCTGCGCTATAATCTTTACAGACATTTCTAAAGACGGCATGTTGCAAGGTCCGAACATTCCCGCCTTAAAGGACCTCCTGTTGGCTGTTAAAACACCTGTTATCGCATCGGGCGGTATTTCTTCGCTTAAGGATGTTGAATCGCTCTGTAAATTATCCATCGCTGGTATGATTATTGGAACGGCTTTATATACGGGACATATCAAATTACGGGAGGCAAGACAACTTTGTAATTCAATCTGTAATAAGCGAACGTCAAAGATAAGTTAACATAATTCTGGTAGCCACCTGTCTGTGTGTGACGCACAGACGGTCAGATTTTACACCTGCGCAAAAATGCGCAACCGTAAAGGTTGTAAATACATGTAAGTTTATGGCGGTTATATAGATTCAGGAATTTATTAATATATGCATATGACAATATATAGACGATTCGATTACCTACGGGATATATAAGAAACACCTTGAAGACTTTAATTCGTTTATTACCACAATAAGGGATTATTTGTCGCATAAATGAGCCGTTGATATATTGCACCAGTTAGTAAAAAATTAAACTCCACCAGATTGTATTACCCCTGATGAATTCAGGGTTTTAAATATAATATTTTAAAATTGTGCTGGAGGTAAAATATGATTCCGTATGAAACTAAAGATATTCGGACCACTGTACTACTGGGACATGGTGCTTCAGGGAAGACTTCACTCATAGAAGCCATGCTTTTCAAGGCAGGCGCAACGACACGCCTTGGTAGTGTTGATGACGGCACTTCCGTCGCCGATTATGACACTGACGCAAAGGAGAAAAAGCACACAATTGATTCTTCTGTTCTGTATTGCAACTGGAAAGGACGCGAAATAAATGTTATTGATACGCCCGGATACCCCGATTTTATCCGTGATACGATATCGTCCCTCACCGTAGTGGAAACCGCTCTTATAACCGTATCTGCTACAGATGGTATTCAGGTAAATACAAGAAAGTTTTGGGACTTTGCATCTCAAAAAGGACTCGGAAAGATAATTGTTATTACGAAACTGGATGGCGAGAATATTGATTTCCAAGAGTTACTCGAATCCATAAAAAACAACTTCGGTAACTCCTGTGTGCCGTTGAATCTGCCCATTGGAACAGGGCATGGGTTTAATGGTGTGGTGAACGTGTACAATGTCCCCAATTCTTTGCCCGCTGATGTTATTGGTGACGTCAATTCCACACGAAGCACACTAATTGAGGCTATTGTTTCAGATGATGATGCATTGATGGAAAAATACCTCGATGGCAAAGAGATAGATAAATCAATGTTGCAGTCCTGTTTTGTCAAGGCGGTTACGGCCGGACATGTGGTTCCAATCCTTTGTTGTTCCTATAAGAAATTGTTGGGTATTGAAGATATCCTTGATACTATATCGAATTTTACTCCATCTCCTTTGGAAGGGATTAAGAGGGTGGCTGTTGATATGCAAAAAAATCAGGAAATTACTATAGATGTTGCGAAAGAGAATTCATTCAGTGCTTTTGTATTTAAGTCCGTAATTGACCCATTTGTCGGGAAGCTAAGCTATTTCAGAGTTGTTTCCGGGAAGCTGGACGGTGAACTGTCGTTTTATAACGTAAAAAATAAGAAGACGGATAAGGTGGGGCATATTTACAGGATTTTTGGAAAGGAACAAAAACCCGTTTCAAAGGCAATCCCAGGCGATATTATTGCAGTCTCCAAACTTGAGGATATGCATATCTCGGATACCATATGCGATTCCAGGCATCTGGTAAAATTTCCCGACATTACATTCCCGACTCCCATGTCTTCGCTGGCGGTGGTGCCAAAGAGTAAGGGGGCTGAAAAAAAGATAAGCGAAAGCCTTCATAAACTTACAGAAGAAGACAGGACATTTAAAATTACCCACGATTCCCTGACAAACGAACTTATTGTTACTGGTATGAGCGGCATGCATTTACAGGTAATGATTAACAGGCTAAAGCGCCGTTTTGGAATTGAAGTGGAGACCCATACCCCTAAAATTCCGTATAAAGAAACCATTACAACAAATGCACAGTCACAGTATAAACATAAAAAACAAACGGGCGGTCATGGTCAGTATGGCGAGGTGCATATCAAGATAGAACCATTGCCAAGGGGGTCTGGATTTGAATTCGTAGATGAAATAGTTGGCGGCACTATTCCGCGTCAGTATATTCCTGCAGTTGAGAAGGGAGTCAGGGAGATTATGGGAAAAGGGATATTAATTGGTCATCCAATCGTAGATTTGCGTGTGCGATTACATTACGGTTCTTATCATGATGTGGATTCTTCTGAGGCGGCATTTAAGATTGCGGCTTCTCACGCATTCCAGGAGGCATTCCACAGTGCCAGGCCTGTGCTTATTGAGCCGATTGTAACTATTGAGGTTACCATTCCGTCAAAATTTATGGGTGAGATAACGGGAAATCTTTCGAGCCACCGCGGGCATATTAAGGGAATGGATACCATAGGCGATTTACAGATAGTGAAGGCTGCTATACCTATGTCGTCAGTAACAAACTACGAGACGGAGCTTAAGTCCATGACGGGCGGGCAGGGGTCGTTTATGATGGAATTTTCACATTATGATATTGTACCTGCACATCTCATGCAATCAATCATTGCACAGCCACACGCCTCACATGCGAAAAAGGAATGATAGGCAACAGGAGAAGTGGAAATTATAATTCGGCAGTCATTTTTAGCTGATAAGAAACAACACAAATATTTTGGAAGTTTAAATATATAGCGTTTTTATTAATGTTTTTCCCTATCCTTGGCGCAATCGCTGACCTCACCTTTAATAAGACCGATGGTGTGCGGGATTACATGCAAAACAACTGCTAAATTCTCTGCAACACCTTTGGGACTGCCAGGCAGGTTAATGATTAGCGTCTTTTTATAAATGCCAGCAACCGCCCTTGAGCCCATTGCCCGTGGTGTATGTTTTAGCCCTTCCATCCTCATTGCCTCTGCAAAGCCGGGCAGCTCTTTTTCAATAACAGCCCACGTTGCCTCTGGAGTGACATCTCTTGGACCCACGCCAGTGCCACCAGTTGTGATTATAAGCTCTGCCTTTTGAGCAAATTCAAACAGCTTTTTAATAATGAGGTCTTTTTCGTCAGGGATAACTTCATAAGCCGTGATGGTTGCATCAATTTCCCTGAGCATATTGCGAATGACTTCACCGCTTTTATCTTCTCTTTCGCCCCTGGATCCCTTATCACTGAGTGTTAAGATAGCCGCCTGTATCATACCTTTACCACTGCATCCTTTTCGAGTATTGTGATCTCGTCTCCTGTTTTAATTGTGCTGCCTTTAATAATTTCTGCAAAGATACCCTCTCTTGGCATTATGCAATCCCCGGCTTTATAATAGATTGCACAACGGTCATGACAAAGTTTACCTATCTGGGTAACTTTCATAATTATATTATTACCAATTTTCAGTATAGTTCCAACAGGAAGTGATTTTAATTCTATGCCTTCCGTTACAATATTTTCTCCAAAATCGCCGTCTTTTATATTTACGCCCTTTTGGCGCATAATATCTGCGCTTTCTCTTGCAAGCAGGCTGACCTGGCGGTGCCATTTTCCTGCATGCGCATCGCCTTCTAAACCGAAGTGTTCAATCAATTTACAAGAACCAACATTGTGTTTTTGTGTGCCTTTTTTTTCGCTTATACAGACGGCGACTACTTTTGCCATAGATTAGTTTTATATTAATGTTTTTAGCCAGATTTGAAGAAATAATGCCTTTATAATTAGAATTTGAGTTTAGCAGTATATATTTATATAGTCAAGTAATAACATATTTAGCATCGGTCATAAATTACTTGTTTTTTTACGTTAATATGTTTAAAATTCATAAACTTTTTACAACGGACATCATATTTGTTTTGAAAGGTGATATTTAAATGACAGGCGAGCATTCAGATTTAGCAATTATCAATCGTGCAAAAGAAGATAACGTAAAACTTGTACAGTTACAGTTTACGGATATAAACGGTAATATCAAGGCGGTTACCATTCCTTTGGAGAGGTTTCCAGAGGCAATAGAAAAGGGAATCTGGTTTGACGGCTCTTCCATAGAGGGCTTTACTAGAATCTGTGAGAGCGATATGTACCTGAAACCAGATACAAGTACATATGCGCTCCTCCCATGGGAGAGCGAAGAGGCGACTGCCAGATTGTTTTGTGATGTCTATATGCCTGATGGCTCCCCTTTTGAGGGAGACCCAAGGTATATTCTGAAACGGGCGATTAGGAAAGCCCGTGAGATGAATTTTGAATATAATGTGGGACCGGAACTTGAATTTTTTCTATTTAAACCAAAGAGTGATGGGCAAGTAGAGCCCACGCCACATGATGTTGGAAGTTATTTTGACTTTTCCCCAAGAGACCTTGCCGGAGATGTAAGAAGGGACATAATTTTTACGCTTGAAAAGATGGGGCTGAACGTTGAGATGAGTCATCATGAGGTAGCCCCTGGTCAGCATGAGATAGATTTCAGATATGCCGAGGCTCTCAAGACGGCTGAGAACGCATTAACCTTCAAGCAGGTGGTAAAGTCTATTGCTCATAATCATGATTTGTATGCCACATTTATGCCCAAACCTATTTTTGGCATATGCGGTAGCGGGATGCACTGTCACCAGAGTTTTTTTGATATAAAAACACGAAAGAATATCTTTTTTGATGATAAAGATGAATATAAACTCAGTAAGATAGCAAGGCAGTTCATTGCCGGTCAACTTCTTCATGTGAGGGCGATGAGTGCAATTCTGTCTCCGACGGTAAATTCTTATAAGAGACTGGTGCCAGGATATGAAGCTCCTGTGTATATTTGCTGGGGGCAGAAAAATCGTTCTGCTTTAATACGAATTCCAAGGTACTCGCCCGGCAGGGAGAAGGCAACACGGGCAGAATTGAGGTGCCCTGATCCAAGTAATAATCCATATCTCGCTTTAGCTGTTATGTTAGAGGCTGGACTGGATGGTATTAAAAGAGGGCTCACGCCGCCAGACCCGGTTGAAGAGAATGTTTACGAGTTCAACAAGGATGAATTAGCATACAGAAACATTGCTACCTTACCCGGCTCGCTGGGTGAGGCAATTGAGGAATTAAAGAAAAACAAGTTAATGGAACAGGCACTGGGCTCGCATACGTATCAGGTATATATACACGCCAAAGTAGCTGAGTGGGATGAATACAGAATTCAGGTAACCGAATGGGAACATAAAAAGTATTTTGAGATAACTTAACAGTCTTAGTAGGTTTAATTATATATTAGAGTTACACGCTTTTTAAAAATCTAATTGTTTTTAAAGTACACAGATTGTTTAAGAATGTGCGGCTTCGTGTATTTGTGGATATGGTTGTGTGTTTAAAACTTTAATATATATAAAAATTTAAATCTATTAAGAATTATTTATGGAAATAGGCAATATTTTCCGACATTTGTTAATTCATAATGAGGCATTTGTAAAGAGCACAGAAGAGACAAAATTTTTAGCATATGCATCACATCAGAGTCCATACATTACACTTCTTACGTGTGCAGATTCAAGAGTACATGGGCATATACTTGGGATGGACCTTTTTAATAAAGTATTTATAGTAAGAAATGCCGGAAACCAGGTGGCAATTAATAGAGGGTCAATAGAATTTGCGCTTTACGTGCTTAATACCCCTGTTATGCTTGTGCTCGGGCATACAGATTGTGGCGCTGTGAAGTTTGCCACACATGCATGTATAACTAAATCCAAAGAGATTATTAATCTAGCGAAGTCATTTGATAAACTAATAGAGACAGACTTTTCATCAGTCAGCCGAGAAATAAAGGCTGAAATGCTCCCCTTAGCCATTCCTATTGAAAGGGGGATACCTGATTTGAGAAAGATCCAAAACGAAATGAAAGAGCTTGCTTTTTTAAGTCAGATAAACGTTGATTATCAAATAGAAAAGGCACTAAAATACTTTGGTGATAGGGTACGGGAAGGCAAATTGATAATTATTGGGGGAATTTATGACTTTGTAGGTGCGTATTCAAAGCAACTTGGAAGGATTTTGATAACAAATATTAATGGAATTGTTAATCCCATAGACCTTCAGGATAAAGCAAGGGCTATTGTTAAGAGAATACCCAATTATGATGAAACAAGCGAGGAATTTAAAGTCGTTAGCAAATTAATTGATGAAAAGGTAACTCGAATAATGGTTTAGGTTTTATTATGAATAGCAATTGTGTATCAAAAGAGAATCAGTGTAGTATAAATCTTGCTGAGAATGAATGTTCAGACGGGATGTGTTGTTTTACATGCGTTATTCCGCCTGACAATGCCCATATTGGTTTCTTTAAAGCGTTTTGGAAGAGCGGAACTGGTGCGTCATGTATAAAAATGTTGATTATGAGCGAGGGCTACAAAAACGAATTATACGATTCATGCAAGTTTCTAGACTTTTTGATTTATAAAAACGGTACAGATTCAGATTTAAAGATGGATTTGCGTTGTTGCGTTTATGGAAGTCGTCCTAAGCAGTGTGCTGATTATCCTGACAGGGCAGGAGAATCTTTATACAAAAAAATTAGTGGTCCGTGTATTTTTAATGAGTATACTGCGCCCAGTACTTATAAGAAACTTGTATATAAGAGAGAGTGGCAAGCCTACTATGCAATTCAGGATAATATTGATATCTTGAGTAACATATTTGTTAATCTAGATGCAAGCGCTGGAAGGGAACTTTTATTAAAAGCGAATGGTGTTTATATAGCAACGGTCTCTGTTGGGAATACTGAAAAGGATTATATACTTATTCCAATCAATAAACAGGCGCAAAAGGTTTTATATACGTCTGAGAAACATCAGCCCATTGTTTCAATACGACAGGCATACGAAAGGTGGGAAGAAAAGATACAGAAGAACCTTCAAAATCATTATGGAAAGGACTGGGAGACGAAGCTTAAAAGTGCCGTAGAAATGGAGGAAAAAGATGCTGGTAAAAGATGTAATGAAGACGCAGCTTGTAACATTAAAGGCTGATTCAAAGCTTGGGTTTGCTGAGGATATTATGTACCTCGGCAGAATAAGGCATTTACCTGTCTTAAGGGGAGATTGTCTCGTTGGTATTTTAACACAGAGAGACTTGTATAAAGCATCGTTAACTTCTATGCTTACTAACTGGAAGGAAAACAAAGAATTCCTTGATTCTATCCAGGTTTCTGAGGTGATGACAAAGAATGTAACAACTATTTCGCCTGATGCGACAGTTGAGGATGCCGCCCAGATTATGATAGATAAGAAGGTAGGGTGTCTTCCGGTTGTAAAGGATAAAAACAAATTGGTAGGCTTGATTACCGAGACAGATGTGTTACAATATTTCGTTAATGAGAATAAAAAAAACCAATAGTTATATTCTAAAGTAGAATTTCAGGTATAAATACTGAATTATCATATTAAAGGATAAAGGAGTTTTAAATGTGCGATGTCGGCGGACATATTAGCAGTGACCTTATTACGTGGCAGTGTGCGTGTTGTGGTGATGCAATAAAGGATTCAGCCAATAAAAATGAAGGGCTTTGTGATATAGGAATATGTTCATCATGTCGTAATACGCCCGATAATTGGATGGATTTTGTTAAAGAAGAATGGGAAGAAGGTGTATGCAGTGATTGTGTATCACCGTGCAGTCTCAAAAGGTAATATTTTTATTTGTGGTTATATAATAAAGTTTTAAGGGTAGTAAAAAAATGATTTCAAGACGTGTGTTTATACATGGCGCTTGTGGATACGTACTTGGCGCACTGTCTATAGGAAGTTATAGTTATATATTGGAGCCTCGCTGGATCGAGGTAAAAAATGTCAGCATAGAAATTAATGGACTACCTGAGCGGTTTGAAGGCTTGACCATCGCACAACTCTCAGACATACATCATTCAAATTACATTCCAAGGGAATTTGTTAGGAAGTGCGTTCGTTATGTTAATAAATTATTCCCTGATATTATTGCGTTGACAGGAGATTTTGTTTATAGTTCGCAAAAATATTTATCCTCTGTTGCAGTAGAATTATCTGAATTACGGGCAAAAGAAGGGGTTTTTGCTGTTCTTGGAAATCACGATGATAAATCCTCTACTTTTGATGCGTTGACTATGAATGGTATTAATGTGTTGGTTAATAAAAGTGTTCCTGTTTATAAAAAGAATGAATATGTTTTTATTGCAGGCGTGGATGATTTATGGGTTGGAAATTTTGATCTGGACAAAACACTAAAAGATACGGACGACAAACCAAAAATTTTGTTATGTCATAACCCCGATGCTATTGAAAAGATCAGGAATACAAACGTTGATTTTGTAATGGCAGGTCACACCCACGGTGGGCAGATAAACCTACCTTTTTATGGTCCACCTTTTATATATTCTAAATTTGGTAATCGCTATGTATCTGGGTTGTTCCATGAAGGGAAGACAACCATGTATGTAAATAAGGGGCTTGGAACGTCTATTTTTCCTGTAAGATTCTTTGCGCGGCCTGAAATTACATTGTTTACCCTCAGGAATAATAATCAAGTCGTTTGAAATTCAACAATTAAGGAAAGCAGCGCGCAAAAATTCTTATAAATTCCCAGCAGATACTAATCCATGCTGGTTTCATGTTTTGATACTCTTTTATTATATATAATCCGTAATAAAAAAATTGTAACTACGAATGACAAAGTAAACCCATTTGCAAGTGCAATAATTGAATTCTTCAAATGAATCCCATAAGCCAGCCATAAACTGCCTCCAACCACATAAAGGGATAACATTATTGGCGAGACATCATTTAATCTTTTTGTTTTTATACCCCGAATAATCTGTGGTATAAATCCCACAGTAGTACAAATTGCAGCAAGCGTTCCTAATATATGCCATATCATATTCTTTTAACCTTTAAATTGTATGTTTTGATTATGTTGGAAATAAGATGTTAAATATTAAGATAACATAAATTTACAAAAACTTCATTTTATAATTTAGCCGTGAACACCCAAGACAGCCTGAAAGCCTTGTAAATACTGATAATTCACGGACTTTATAGTTTAGTATCATATATCCAAGTCGTACCACAGTCGTACCTTTTTTATTGTGCTATGGCTAAAGTGGTCTCAGGTCTCTTACTCAGGACATACTCTGTTAATGACTTTATGGCTTTCTGTTTGTTATCCAGTCCTGTATGTGAATATTTCTGCAACATGCTCAAGCTTGAATGTCCAGTCATGCCCTGCACCACTACGGCACCGACATTAAGTTCACCTTGAAGCAAACTAGCAAATGTATGTCTCAGATTATGAAAGGTGAAATTGTGAATGCCTAAGTCCTTAAACAGCTTGCTGAAATGTTCACTATAATACACAACGACGGTATTTGTTATTTTTCTGGTCTCAAATACCATGTCACCTGAATTATTTTCTTTCCACTTTAGCAGTTCCTTAGACAAATAGTCTGATACCGGTATAGATACCAGCTTGCCTGTCTTATGGCTGGATGATATTATCTTTTTGGTGAAGTCTATATCATACCACGATAAGCCTAAAACCCCGCCTAAACGTAACCCTGTAAAGAGTCCCACCAATACCATAAGACGGTCTTTCCCATTCAGTTTACCAAGCAACAAAGCGATTTCTGGCTGAGATAATACCCGGTCTCTGGTCTGTGTTATTTTAAATGGCTTAACGTCTTTACATGGATTTTTTTCAATAATACCCGCCTTAATGGCAACGTTGTAAATGTGTGACAGGATAGAAATATCAATATTGATGCTGCTATCCTGGACACTATCTTTCTCTTTACGTTCAATCCTGTACTTTTCAATGATAAATGGTGTTATCTTATTCAATGAGCGATCACCTAAAACAGCTATTAACGCATTTATACCCCTCTGTTTCATCGCCAATGTGTTCTCTTTCGCTCCCCTGTGTAATTCCAGGTAACGCCTTGAATACTCCTTTAATGTAGGAATCGCTCCTTCACCAGGCAGATTAAACTTGTTCCTGAGTATATCCGTTTTGATGATTGATAGGAAATGCTCCGCTTCCGTCCTATTCCTGATTTCTGGATATACCTTTGAAACCCACCGACCGTCTGGATGCCTGAAATCTATTGCCCACACCCCGCAAGGCATAGGTAAGCCCTGGGGACAGTGTTTACTCCGCTTGCCTTCGCATTCAACACCTTTTACAATTACCCTGTCGTATCTATCCCCTTTGGTTCTTTTGCCTCTACATTGCGGGAAATATTTCCTAAATCGCACCGCCATATATAACACCGTCCTTCCAATAAAAAAGGCAGTTAACCAAGTGTAGGACGGCACACCTAGCCACTGCCTCTTATTTGCCTGAATAAACAGGCATGTTTTGTTTGCATTCCGTCCAATGCCTTATTCTACGTACTATTACCGTACGATTCCGATTATTGCAAGTGTATTTTTATTTGTTTTTATCATTTCTTTTTTTCTTTAGAAATTTCCATAAGGTTTAAGGCAACCGGCGGGTAGATGATGATTTTTCAAGGATTTCCCTCATCCATTTCTGACTAAGTTCGTCATATAAAATCTTATTTCTCTGAAATTTCTTTAGTCTCGTCCAAGCTGACTGCTTACTGCAATTGCATACTCCCCCAATTTCAGCGTAAGACAAGCCAAGCTGACGATAATACCAAATTTTTTTTAAATTAATGCCTTTCTTGCGATTCTTACAGTTTCCGTTAATCTTATGTTTAGTTTTCATGTTAATCTTTTTCCTCAAATTTCATGTGTTTTTGCATGTTTTAAGCGCATTATTGAATATTTTTGCTTCATTTTGTTACATCTTTTTAAAACCCTTACTTTATGGCCTTATCACAGCCAGAAGCATACTAAACAGCCCCATTGAACAACCCCTGTGTTTTAACAGGTAAAAAATTCACGAATAAGCATTCTTGAGTTTTAGGCTTCGATTCACCTGTTGATTTATGACTACCCTTAAAGCTCCGATAAGTGTATTTATTCCAGTCACCATACAACTTGTTTATTTCAGGATTTTCATAATGACAAAACATTACTTTCGCCTTAGCTGAATGAAGCATATTAGAAAGTTCTAAATGGTCTTCATAAGTAAAGCGTTGACCATAATAACGCTTAGACCGACAATAAAGGTATGGCGCATCAACAAAGAACAAACTAGAATCCGAATCATATTTTGAAATGCAGTCCCTAAAATCAAGGCATTCAATAGTCACCACTTTTAGCCTTTTTGCGATATGCTCTAGGGCATTAATACTGTTTTGATAAGTCATTGATGGATTCCGTGTCGTTGACCGCGAGGGAGTCCCAAAACCGCCATAACTAACATCACCGGCAAAAGAAGCCTTAGACAAATAGAAATACCTAACGGCTTTCTCAATCTCATCCTGTGGTTCCGACTTCCTGAAATGGTTAAAAACACTCCTGCTATATGGTATCTCATTAAGTGTTTCGATTAATTCTTCTCTCTTTTGATTATTTTGGATTACTTTATAAAGATTGACCAAATTATTATCTATATCATTTAAAATTTCAACCTGTGAAGGTTCTTTTGAAAAGAATAGCTTTGCACCGCCCGCAAACGGTTCACAATAAAGAGTATGCTCTGGAAGAAAACTGCAAAGCCATTGAGACAAATAGGCTTTCCCACCTACCCTATTAATACCGCTTTTCAATAGCATTATTTACCCTCTATATATAAAACCTCTTTCAATATGCTCAAGTCAATTTCCAGACGCGAAAACCATATCGTGAGTTCGTGTTTTTTGTAAAAATTTAGGATTGCCTAAACGATTCCCGATACCTTTTCTTTTTGGATTATGTCCAAATCGGTATGGATGCAAATAGCAAAGCCTATCCTCTAAGAGTAATCTCCCTGTGCAATCTTTAATTTCTTGTCTTGTTTCGACACAATCAAGACAGTGTAGTTTTATACGCTTCAATGGTGTTAAAGACTTGTTATTCAATTTGCAAATCTGACTATCACATTTAAAACTTCTAACGCTCCCCATGCACCACTTGCATTCCAGTTTGATAGCCTTTGACGGAGTTATATTCACGGTCTTTGTACCTCAGTCATATTCTTATTGATAAAATTATCCAAATCACTTTTTCTATACCTGTTAAGACGACCACACTTACAAATTGGCAGTATCCGCCTTGCGCTCCAATTATAAATTGTACTCAGTTTCACTTGTAAATATTCCGCCGCTTGCTTTGGTGTTAAAAGCCCGACACTTTCATTGAATTTCAAAACTTTTTCATCCATTCTTTTTAACTCCTGCAATAAAATGTTAATTATCGCTATATGGTGATTTGTATTTTCTCATAATTTCATCGGAAGCCCCAAGCTCCCGCAATGTGTCGCTGATATCTCGACCACGACCCCACCAGTGAAATTTTTGTGGTGAATCAAAAGGTATTCTAAGAATGCCATTGTCCAGGTATGGCAAAGTTTTTATTTTCCCTGCTTTTATTAATTGCCCTGCTGATTGTTCGGATAGTTTTATAATTTGTCCCTTTTCTAGCTCTTTCGTTCCCTCTGGAGTTTTGACAGAAAAACTTTCAATTACCTCATATCGTAATGTCATGCTTCAACCTCTATGCTTTCGACCTCAAAAGGTACGTCTAAAACCAATTTTTTTTGTTCATTTTTTCCCCTGTTTTTTTGCAAAGATTCTCATACCGGCAACTTTCCATCTTTTGAAAAATTGTCAAAATCTTCGGTACGAGAATACGGCTCACAACCGTGCGGGTTTTCAGTCTGTTTTGGATTCTCGTATTCTTGTTTTACATATATGTCTGGTACGAGAATACGAGAATATCTAAACGGGTCTCCCCGCCCCCCTTTTCCGTCCCTTTTCACCTCTCCCGATGATACCAATTCTCTTATTGCTTTCCGTTTTAATGCGGTGTTACCTTCTGTCTCTTTTACAATTAGCGGTTCGGTAGCGGGTTCGTTTTGCGACCCCAGGAAAGTCAAAATATCTTGTCTAACCCTGGCTAGGTTTTCAACTTCTCTGGTATTACCAATCGTTACAGTTCTAGTATTCTTATCATAATTCAGTATGGTTTCTTCCATGTCCTCCCCGTACCGTTGAATGGTTTGAATTGTTCTGTAACTCTCATGGCGTTTCATAATCAAAAGAGTATCTACGCTTCCAAAGATTGCCTGGCTGCCTAACACAGAATCGCCACCGTCACGATGCCCTTTGGATGAATGGTGAATACATAGCACATGGGTTTTTAATTCCCTGGCTATACGCAATAAAGGGTCTAACGCATTTGTGACTTGAACATAATCATTCCCATCTCTGACTTTAGCCAAACGGAATAATGGCTCAATGATGACAAGGGCAGGCTTTAAAAGTTCCACAGCTTCTCTAATCTGCTTAATTGCATCAACTGGAGTTCCACCAGTATAAATAAAAACCGCCTCATTTCCTGCTGCTCCCATATCCTTAAAATGTCTTTTTATTTCTGCTCTTTTATCTTCCAATGCTAAATATATTACTGCGCCCGTTACAACCGCCCTGCCAAGAAATGATTTACCGTTTGCAATATGCAAAGCCAGAGTTCTGGCATTTGTGGATTTTCCTACTTTTGGTTTTGCCACCATTACAGAAAAGCCACCAGAAGGTAGTAACCCATCAACCAGCCACGCTGTCTTTTCTTCTGGTTCTTGAAAAAGGCTGTCCAGGCGTGTCAACATCATTGTTGAACGGTGTTTGTCACATTCTGCAGGTGTCCATATAGGAGTATTTTTAACCAGTTCAATCAGTTTGGATTTATCATTACCCGCTTTCACCCAGTCAATTACATCCCCAGCTTCTTTGAGTCCAGGAAGTTCGACAACTTTTAATTCTTTAACCTTGCCATGAAGTAAATTAGCAATCTTATAAGCGTAATTCTTGCCCGGTATGTCATTGTCTTGAAGGATAACCACTTTTTCCATGCTTCCAAGAATTTGAATGTATTCGTCTTTTATAGGTGAATTAGCCCCATTATCAAGGCATGTAGCCACAAAACCCCACTTGTTCAATAAATCTGCTTTACCTTCGCCTTCCACAACGAAAGCGTATTTAGACTTGATAAGCTCTGGTAAGTTATAAAGGACAGGATCGCACCCACGCCCTAACACCCACCTGTTACTCTCCATTTGCTTGAAAACAAATTCCTTTAACCGTCCATTACGTCCCGGCTCCAACCTTTCCTTGATGTAAAGCAAATTCCCCGCTTCGTCTGTGTATTTAAAGGTAGCCACAACCTTGGGCTTTGTATCCGGCTCGACAACCCCAGCCATTTTCCCTATTTCCTGTAAAGCTGTCGAAAAGCCTGTGTCTTTATATCGCATATAGAAATTGAATATATCCCCCTTCGCACCACATGAAAAACACCTGAATAAGCCTGTTTCGAGGTTCACGGATAGGCTTGGATTGTGGTCGTCATGGAAGGGACAAAGCCCCAATGCTTCTGGCTTTCCGTTGACCTTTAAAGAAGGTACAAGGTTTTTGTAAAAGTCTTCTTTGTTAAGCCTAAACATGATTTGTTCTTTATTCATGGCTTCGATTCCAAAATAAAGGTAATGCAATCAACCAAATTCGACCTTTCTTTGCTGAAAGGCAAAACAACAATTTTGTTTCTATAATCCCGTAAATATTTTTTTATTGTTCTTGGAAGGCATAAAACTTTAATTTTCATTGCTTTTGCCCTCACCCTTGCATGACTGATTTTTAAGCTGATTTTTAAGGACAAGCTGAATACCTGTTCGCACCAATTCGCTGACAGGTTTATGAGATTTATAACCAGCCTCTCTCAGCGCATCATAAGTTTTGCCACTTACTAAAACATTCAAGTGTCTATAGCCATCCATTTTTTCTCCATAAATAAAAAAGGTCACAAATCATGGACAAACACTCACCCATAATTGTGACCTATAATAAATACATCTCTGATTAATTAAAATAGCATCTAGGAAATATCTTTATTTGCTTTTCGGATATTACCTAGATGCCACCTTGAAAGCCTTATAAATACTGGAATATTTACAAAATCCCATACATACGCCCTTTAGTTCTTTTGTATTCTTTAAGACTTTTTTTGTCTTCGATTATCCATTTATGCGCTTCTGCTTCTGCCCTGGCTTGCGTCTCTCCCTCGCTTTTTAACCATTTAACCATGTTTTGATAGTCTTCTTTTTGTTGAAATTCCTTAATAGATTGCTTTATTTTTCTAACAGCCTCATTCCCGTCCTGTCTGGACGGCTGGTGAAATACTATTTTGCATTTCTCATTACAAAACAAATTTCGCTTTTTACTTTTTTTAATAAAGAACCTCCCACACAACGAACACTGTCTCAAAAGTTTTGCATCATTTGAATTGATGAAATTTAACAGTTCTGCATAAATTCGTAATGGAATTGTTCCGTCATCTATGTATTTACTTACATTACGCAATACGCAATCGAGTTCCTCTTCACTTCGGTAATTAAACAGATACCATCTTCTTAAATCTTCTGGCAAAAATTTTCTGTATTCTTCCATAACACTCCATATATCACTTGTGTCATACTCATCTTTAACGCCATTATTCAGATTTACCTGTGCATTCAGTATATAACAACACCTCTCCTGCACCCCCAAGTATTCCCCTCTTGTTGCAGTCCGAACAATACCCTTGCTTTTAAAGAATGCCTTTAATTCATCATCTGAAGGATAACACTTGCTTGCACCATCAAATTCAAAATCTCCCTTTTTAAGACTCCAGGAATACTCCCTACCCGCCCTATATGTTGTAGTGTATCTATTCTTTTTTAATCCTTTGATAAACTTATCACTATCAACAATACTTTCTTGCTTGCAAAATTCCTTCGCTACTGCAATTGTCTCTCTAGTCAATGGCTTTGGCTTTGCTGGCGGTACTGTAGGGGTTCGTTTGAGTTCTTTCTTTGGTCTGAATACGCTTGCTATGCCTTGTTCAAAAGATAGGTTTGTAAATTCCAGCAGGAATTGAAATGCTTCTGGAATGACTGTCTTATTACTTTTTTGTGTCAATTTGTCATCTCTCCAATAAATGACTCTCCAAGAGTAAGAATTAAGGGCAGGACGTTGGAGTCGTCTTTTCGGATGCGCTTTCCTATCCCTTAATTAAAATCTATCAATCAATTTATGTGTACCGACAAAATAAAGCTTGAAAACGTTACCCTCTTGTTTAAAGACGCACCGGTAGCCCTTATCAACATAAAACTCCCAAAAGTCCGTCCCTTCAAGTTTATGTGTCTGTAATGAATTGTGCTTTGGATTGTCTTTTAGATAGGTTAATTGCTTCTTAAACTTCTTCTTTATCTCTTTAGGCAGGCTGTCATACTGTGGGAAAAATTCAGGTTCTATTGCAATAAGATACTTGCTCAATCCTTTAGTTCCTTAACAAACCTGTCTATCTCATAAGTCTTAAAATTATCCGACTTGAAATTCTTATCAGCTTTTTTTAGCTTCTCCTGCACCTCTGGAGTCCAGAACCACGCTTGTGAACGTGGGACACTCAACGTCGGTTCTAATACAATCTTTCCTTTGTCTAGCTTAAATGTCACCTGATCCCCAGCCTTGATATGTAAAGCCTCTCTTATCTCTTTTGGTATGGCAACCTGTCCTTTATAAGATATTGTTGCTGTCTTCATATTTTCAGTCCTTTTATTTTTATCTGATAAATTATCACTTGTAAAACTGTAAAACTACTTTACATATATTATCACCGTTTTTTATTTAATTCAATATCATTTTTATGGTATCACATTTTGTGACACCAGACTATTAACTTCGCTTTTAACCAGATTAAGCGTGCGCTTAGATTATCTTTAATAATTCTCGAAAACAAAAAAGGCTGCTTGCAGAAGGTCACAGCTTTTCGGAAAATAATCCATTCTTTAATTGCTATTATTTCAGGTTACTATACTATTATCCTTTTGTGTTGTAGTTGTTTTTTTATCTTTGTTAAGCACACAAATTCCAGTTCCTATAAAAACTAAAACTATTCCACTAGCAACAAAATATTTATAAGGAATTGCAAATCGTGGGCTATAATATCTTGCTCCTATAAGCACCACTTCTAGCTCATTTAATTTATAATGTATTTCTTTACCTTGCATTTCTCTTTTTATATACTCTCGCTTACCTAACTCATTTATAGGTATAGGTTTTAAAAATGGATAAAAAAATGTTGGAATGAATATCCCCACAAAGATAAGAATAATCCCCACTCTTATGTTTTTAAAAAACTTTTTTGATTTGCTTATAGAGAAGCCCAATAAATACACACTTGCCGATGGTATTATCCATGCCATAAAAGCAACGCCAATAATTTTTAAGCGTTCTATTCTCAATGCTTTTTTATACTGCAGGTTTGCCTCTAAAAACAAATCTCTTGGTTGCCCTTGGTTTGGCAATACTATTATATCGTTAGGATTAGGCAGGGGTTTCTCTGCTATTTGATCGAAAATATCCCCCTTTGTCGGTCCTTGTCCTTGCAATAGGTCTATTGGTTCTGTTCTATCAAGTTGCTTGATAAGGTTGGGGTCTGTTACTAATTTTAGGTTTGGCAGAGGCATAGGCCAATTGTTCCATGCAATAAAAATTATTATTATCAAATATATTGCGTTCAAAACAATCCCAATCCTTTGCCACCCGCTTAATTTAATTCTCATTTTCTTCATTCCCATTGTAGTCTACTTTCTTTGTAGTCATCAATTAACGCTCCTAAAAGCAAAAAAGGCTAACTACAGAAGGTCATGTCTTCCATAGCCAGCCTTTATGTATGAGTGCATATCTGCACCCATAATATCAATCTCCATAATGACACGACCATTACAGGTTATTTCGGTACACTCAATACAGGTTATTTTAATTAACCATTATTCTTTATGCACCAGTTCCTTTTCTACCCTCTCAGACAGAAACATCTTTATAAGAGATTGGTAAGGAACGTCTTTTTTGTTAGCCAATGCCTTCAGCCTCTCAAGAAGCGGTTCTGACAATCGAATTGATATTGTTTTCGTGGACGGTTTCAAGTTTGATAATAACACCCTTTTCCCCCTTGTATAATCCACGTATTCAGCAGAATCATGTCTTGACCAGAATTCCCTTTCCTCATCCTCTGTCTTGAATCTCGGTATCTCTTTCAACTTGCTCATATATTTCCCTCTCCTTCATATTCATATCCCTTGCAGATATAACCCTTATCCTATTACCCCTTATAGCAAACACCAGAAATAACAATCTATTACTGTTTGTCCTGCCAAGCACATAATAACGTGTCTCAGTTTTAGAATGGGGATCATCTTTCTTTACAACCAAAGGCTCATTAAAGAATACTTCCTCACACTCAACATGAGCAACACCATGCTTTTCCCAATTCTTGATAATATTACCCTCATCCCAGTCAAAGCCATTAAGATTAGATAGTATGTCCATAATTCAGGATAACGTGTATATACTTAGTATATACTATCAACTATAATCTGTTTGTCAAGTCAACTTAATCAAAAACAACTCTCTTAGCTTATCCCCAAAGTACCCTTTAAAAACAAAAATAATCCCTTAAAACCCTAGCTAAACACGTGTTTTCAACACTCGGACAAGCTTCAAACGACCCAAACCCTTTCGGCACATTCAGAGTCGCTTCCAGACGCTTAAAACGCTGTTTTAATGGGTAGTTTTTTCAGAAATAAAACATTTCCCTAAAATCCGTACTGAGCTTATCGAGGTATGTGAAAGGTCAATTTCCAAAAAACATGTTGCGTCCAAAAATGAGTCTAATATATAGCATGATGGGGTCTGGAAAATTCCCCTCCCCCCTCCTATTTGTGTCGTGCCTACGTCGTACACTGAATAAGAAAGCATCGCAATACATAAAAACACGTAAGAAATAGAAATACCTGAAACACCTTGATTATTCTAACAAATCAAACTAAAATACAAAAGACTAAAACAGATAAGAAAGCTTTAAAAATTTCATTTTATAATTTAATACTTAGAATTTATAGGTAAACAAAACATGGGAATCTGGGAGATTATTTTATTTGCAATATCAATCATTATCATGACGGCAGGGATGGCAGGGATAATAGTTCCTATAATACCAAGCATTCCACTTATCTGGCTTGGTTCTTTTATCTATGCCATATTTACTCATTTTGAGAAGATTACATGGGTTGTATTGTTGATATTTGCATTACTTACAATCTTTTCAATTGTGCTTGAAAATATTGGCAATGTATATGGCGCAAAAAAGTTTGGCGCTACGAAGTGGGGAATTATTGGTTCAGTTGTTGGTACAGGCGTTGGATTTTATACAGGAGGTCCTATTGGTTTGATACTCGGACCTGTTATTGGTACTATTGTCTTTGAATTTATTGGTGGTAAGGGTTACAAGGGCGCTTTAAAATCTGGTTTGGGTAATTTTGTAGGCTTTCTCGGTGGTTCGATATTAAAATTCGTCGTGGGTTTGGCGATGATTATCGTATTTATCTGGAAGGTGTTTGCGTAGGAGAATTCCAAAGACCAAAAGGAATTTTTCAAATTTAATATGCAGTGGACGCTGTCCGACAATAACTTTAAGAGTGTATTATTTAGTCGTCTGCTATTTTATTATGTCTGAGATTGTCTTAAATAGAGCGGGAGCGACGCCTCCTGCCTCCCGTCAATAGCAAGGTCGAGTGAGTATCTTCCGAATTTCTCCAGTTTCAATCCCTGGATTTGAAGGACAAGGTTCATTACGCCTGAATCAAAATCAGCAGGGAAGTCAACCTTTGGTGAAGTTTCAAGACTTGGCAGAATCGGCTTACCGTCTTCGTCCACCAGATTGAGTTTTATTTTATGCTCCCCTTTTTCTATGCGGCTGAATCTTACTCTCAGCGCCACTGCGCAGTGGGAACACACTGCGGGTAATTTCTGGGAGAAGATAGTGTCGAATGTGCCAAGTATATTTAGCTTGCCCTGGGCTTCGGTTGCGGCGTCACATAAAGACATTACTTCAATATACATTTGAGCTTCCTTTCAATAGTTATCGTGCAATATAATAGTTCTTGATTTTGTGCGGAATATTATACAGGGAATTGTAAATAGATAAAGAAATTAAATATCTGGAAACATAATTTCGCATATGGTTTATTTCCTATTCTTTGTCTTAACTTTGTTCTTTACCGCAATATTACTGCGGGATAAATTGTTTTTGTTTACACCATATTTTGCTTGTATAAGTTGTATTTTATCCCTTAATTCTGCTGCCCGTTCAAACTCCAATGCCTCCGCGGCTTTTAGCATTTCTTCTTCCAATTCGTTTACGTATTCCTGAGTAATATATTCCTCTTCGCTTTCGGCGACAGTTTCATAAACGATTCTATGTGAAGAGACCTCATCTTCGATACCTTTCTTGATTTCTTTGCGTATGGTGGTTGGTGTAATATTGTGTTTCTTATTATATTCTATTTGAATTTCTCTGCGGCGATTTGTTTCGTCAATTGCCCTTTTCATTGAATTCGTAATTTTGTCTGCATACAAAACAACCTCGGCATTTACGTTTCTGGCTGTCCTTCCTATAGTTTGTATTAACGAGGTTTCAGAGCGCAAAAATCCTTCCTTATCTGCGTCCAGAATGGCTACCAGCGATACCTCTGGTAAATCCAGTCCTTCCCTGAGGAGATTAACGCCGACAAGGACATCAAACTTTCCCATTCTCAGGTCTCTTAGAATAGTTACCCTTTCAATAGCATTTATTTCAGAATGGAGGTACATGCATTTTAACCCTTCTTCTTTGACGTATTCACTCAGGTCTTCTGAAAGTTTTTTGGTTAGTGTGGTTACAAGCACGCGTTCTTCTTTCTGTACACGTTTCTTGATTTGTTTCAGCAAGTCTTCTACCTGTGTTTTGGCTGGTCTAACGTGTATAATTGGGTCAACAAGGCCTGTTGGACGTATGATTTGCTCAACTATCATACCATTGCATTTTCTCAATTCATAAGGGCCCGGCGTGGCAGAAACGAAAAGTATTTGATTAATACGAGATTCCCATTCGTCGAACCTTAATGGGCGATTATCGAGTGCCGACGGTAAACGAAAACCATATTCGACCAGAGTCTCTTTACGCGCACGGTCTCCATTGTACATGCCGGCAATCTGTGGAATTGAAACGTGGGATTCATCAACAATGAGAAAAATATCCTTTGGAAAATAGTCAAAAAGGGTGTACGGCGGTTCTCCGGGCGCACGGCCGCTCAGATGCCTTGAATAGTTTTCAATACCATGACAATAACCAATTTCAAGCAGCATCTCCATATCATAGCGTGTCCGTGCCTCTAGTCGTTGGGCTTCCAGGAATTTATTTTTTGACCTTAATTCTTTAAGCCTATCATTTAATTCATATTCAATAGATTTAACCACACCTTCAATTTTCCCTTCGGGCATGACAAAGTGTTTGGCGGGGAAAATTGATACCTCATTTACTTCCTGCATGGAATTACCCGTCGTGGGTTTGATTATGGAAATTTTTTCAACTTCATCTCCAAACAATTCTATGCGATATGCAAACTCTTCGTAGGCTGGAAATACTTCTATCACGTCTCCGCGTGCTCGTAGTGTACCGCGGACAAAATTTATATCGCTACGTTCATATTGAATGCTTACAAGTTTTCGGAGGAGTTTGTTGCGTGCTATAACATCGCCTTTGCGAATATGTACGTACATTTCCATATATTCTTCCGGTGAACCCAGCCCATAAATACATGAAACACTGGCAACAATTATAACATCTTTTCGTGACATAAGATTGCTGGTTGCCGCAAGACGCAGGCGGTCAATTTCCTGATTAATTGTAGCCTCTTTTTCGATATAGATATCTCGTTGCGGGATGTATGCCTCAGGCTGATAGTAGTCGTAATAGCTTATAAAATATCCGACGGCATTTTCAGGGAAAAAACTCTTGAATTCACTGTAGAGCTGTGCGGCAAGGGTCTTGTTGTGGGTCATAACAAGGGTTGCTTTTCCCAGCGCTTCAATGACGTTTGCCATCGTAAACGTCTTGCCGGAACCTGTAACACCCAGTAAAGTCTGGTAATTTATGTTGTTCCTATAATCATCAACTAATTGTTGTATTGCACGCGGCTGATCGCCCTGTGGTTTAAAGGATGAGATTAATTTGAAGATTGACATACGATCTCAGCCTTTATAGTACTGCGAGGATTTATATCTGAGAAGTAATTCATCTATAAGGACTTTTACCGTGGAGGCAATTGGTACGGCTAACAGTAACCCCAAAAACCCGAGAAGCTGACTGCAAATCAGGATGGAAAGAATTACCATTACAGGGCTCAGTCCCAGCCCCTTTCCCATAATTTTGGGAGTTATCAATAAACCTTCGAGTATTTGTCCAATACCAAAAGTCATGCAGATATAAATGATATGTTTGATATCGTGGTATTGTAACAGCGCAAGGGTGGAGGCAAGTAAAATTCCAGTTCCTGTGCCAACGTAAGGGATAAGATTTCCGAATCCAGCTATAAAACCTATGAGAAATGATAAGGGAATGTCTGAGATTATTAACCCAATACTGTAAATAAAGGAAAGTATAAGGCAGATAATAAGCTGCCCCCTGAGAAAATATCGCAGGTTATCATTTACTTTGGATAGAATTCTTAGTGAGTTTTCCCTGTTTGGTGAAGGAAAGAAGTCTTTAATCTTGCGGGCAACGATGTTGAAATCTAGTAATAAATAGATTGAGACTATACCAAAAATAATAAAGTTTGCCAAAATACCAATGAAACCAAAGGTATTGTAAAAAATATTTTTGATAATGCTTATAGAAAAACCAATTGCATGCGGAACATAGGTTTTAAATCTTCCCAGTAATTCGATAAGATTTATCTTTTGTAATTGAGTTGTTTTTTCACTGTCTGCGCTTCGGGTAGGAATGTCTAGTTCGCTACTCCGTTTGTCTGTTACAGTTGATTTTTCAGGGAATGTGTCTGGATGTCCTTGTTTTTCCTTATCACGATTCAGGATAGGTTCGATTTGTTCTTTTAATAAAATATTGATTGGTTTGAGGAATTCTGTTTTTCCGTACTTTGCAATCCATGAATCTATTATTATCTGGTACTTCGGGTACTGCTCTTTAACTTTACCGATAACCTGCTGGAATCCGGCTGTAGTTTTTGGGATCGCGTAAGTTAGAAATCCACCAGTTGCAAGAAGAACGGCAATAATAATAAAAGAAATTCCAAAACCACGGTGTATATGTCTTTGTGAAAAGGGCCAATGTCTATTCTCGAAGAAGTTAACTACCGGATTAAATATGTATGCTATAAAAAACGCCATGAAGAACGATATAAGCGTTCCTCTCAGAAAGTAACATAAAGTGAAAAAGGCAGCGATGGAAAATCCTATGATGATTACCCGTACCCACAGATTTTCAAGTATTTTTTGTTTATTTTCCATCGGCTGTTCCAGTCCCTATCTTTATATAATCCTTTATTGCTTCAATAATGGATGAACCGATACCTTTGACATTGGAAAGCTCATCCATCGTCTTAAAGCCGCCGTATTCTTCTCTATATGCCACTATAGCCTTCGCCTTTGCCTCGCCTAGCTTTGGCAACAACATCAATTCATACCACGGCGCTTTGTTTATATCAAGCTTAACTTTTAAGTATTCAGGACTAAGGTCGCTTGCAATCTCTGTTTCTGGCAGCCACCAGTGATAATCTATCCCTGTTTTTATTATAATACCAATAAACAATATTGTGGCTAAAAAGAAGATAACAATGAGTTGCCTTTTTGTTGGAGATGCCTTACCTGGCGATTTTTGTGATGTTTGCATAATATCTGTATAAAAGATAACAGATACAATATTAAAATTTATGTTATGTTGAATCATAATAACTGTCAAGGGAATTATTTAACTGATATTATAAATAGTGACGTTTTTTACCTGAATATCCTATAATGCAACTAATTTCACAATTGACAGAAAGCGCTGGAAAATGCTATAAATTGCGAAAATAATATTTAATTTGTTCATTAACATTAAATCAATACGAATCCATAATCAAGGAGGTAAAAATGAAAATCTTTAAATATATTGTTTTAACATCTGCTTTTGTGTTCCTTCCATTTATTGCAGCAACATCATTGTTTGCTGGCGCTGGTGAGCACCTTACCCCAGACCATTGGGATTATGAAAGTGAACTGGGTCCTGATCATTGGGACGAGCTAATACTCGAAAAATGGCACTGCAAAATTGGGGATATGCAATCACCTATCGGTATTTCTGTGACTGAAAAAGCCAAACTGGACGATATTATCTTTCATTACTACCCAACCCCTTTAAGAATCATAAATAACGGTCATACCATTCAGGTTAACTATGAAAGGGGAAACTCAATATCCATCGGTCACAAGAAATACGAGCTCATACAGTTTCACTTTCATACACCGAGTGAACATGTAATACACGGAAAACATTATGGTATGGAAGCGCATTTAGTACATAAGGGTGAGCATGGACAAATAGCAATTGTTGCCGTACTCATTGATGAAGGTAAAGAAAATGCATTCATAAAAACCCTGTGGAGCAACTTTCCAAAAGAAGTGGGTAAAGAGCATATTGTCTCTGATATAAGGATATGTGCAAGTCAGCTCCTTCCAAAGAACACCACAGCATATTATACCTATCCCGGTTCGCTTACAATACCACCTTGCACTGAAAATGTGAATTGGTTTATCTTAAAGACGCCAATTGAAGTATCGAAAGCAGAGTTGCACAAATTTACTTCATTATTCAAGTATGATGCAAGACCAATTCAACCTGTTCATGGGCGTGTTGTGAAAGAGTGCATTAAATAAACACAGGCAGATTGAAAACACAATCAAGCGTCTGATTGTGGATGTTTTTATGTGCTAAAATAAATTACGGCGCCTACGGCAGTGGATTTTTTCGTATTTCGTATCAAGTACGGGGCAGGCTCTGCGAAAGCAGGAATCCAGGCCTCTGGATTCCCACTTGCGCGGGAATGACATTGTAGCAATAGGAGACAAATACTTTATTTTGGCGTTTACTATGAGTTATAGCATTGTATTTCATCTGAGGCAGGGATTTGCATGATGCAGTAATTGCGGAAAGATTTCTTCCGTTTTACCAGCGAGAAATTTGTATCATGAACAAGTATTTCATGCAGGCAGTTGACAGATTATATTTTTGTTTTCATAAGGGGCTAATCCGCGTACCACAGAAACTGGATAGTTATGATTTCAGCAATTTGACAAAGAAGGAGTACCTTGAAAATCCGGAACTGTTCTACGAAAAACCCCATCGGATGCCTGTTTTTACATTGAACAGGGTTAATGATATTAACGGTATCGAGGTCTTTAATGTTCATTTCCCAAGCCCTGTCAGCACCAAACACAAAAAGAACGACGTTGCTCACGGGCTATATTTTAAAGCTGCTGGGGAAAAAGCCAGGGCTTCGGTAATCCTTCTCCATGGCTGGGGGAGGAGCGACCTGCTGAAGGAGAAAAGGATTGCCATGAACCTTGCCCGTCATAATATCAACTGCTTTATCCTCAAGCTTCCATTCCACTTTGAAAGGGCGCCCGAAAACACATGGAGCGGCGAGTACTCAATCACAGGAGATATTCCAAGAACGATTGAAGGCACACGCCAGCTTGTAATCGAGGCAAGAACGGTGTCTTCATGGCTAAGAGGGCATTCGGAAAAGGTTATTATATCGGGCATCAGCCTTGGCGGGATGATTGCGCATCTGGCTATGGCTGTCGAGCCTTTTGATGCAGGGATTTCAATTCTTGCGGGGGGTAACAATGCAAGTGTTATCTGGGAGGGAATAGCGACGAAGGGCGTTAAAGACGATATTCAGAAGGCAGGGTTTACCCGTGAGCAGGCGAACCATATATATAAAATAATTGATCCTGTGGTTATTGCCAGGCACAATAAGACAAGGAATATCTTGATGATAAACGGTCTTTATGACGAGGTCATGCCGGTCAGGTACACGACTGAATTATGGGAGGCGCTGGGAAGACCGAAAATAAAATGGTATCCATGTGCCCACGTAAGCATAGCCTTTTTTGTAAGGAGTATGATTAAAGACATGATTGAATTTATTCATGGGCATGTGTAACTGTTTGAAGTATGTTGTGGATTGCGGACAGGCATTTGTTTGGTATAAGATTTATTATACACACAATCTTGGCACAAGATTCAAGATTAAAGACCTGCCCCCATTTATAGCACATCAAAACGCCTGCTAACAAGGCTGTTGGACTCGGACGCGCCAATACGGCTGGCGCTCCTGTCACCGCCGAGTCGTTAGGCATTAAGCGCAAATTAAACATGACAAAAACGGGTAAACAATTAGAACAGATAGTAAAGCAAATTGAAAAACTACTTTTGCCAAATAATTTCCAAGTAAAGTCGAACGAAAGGATATTTAAAGAAGGAGTTCAGATTGCAGAATTCGATATTGAAATTGAGGGAAGACTTGGCTCAACAGACATTAAATGGTTAATAGAGTGTAGAGATAGACCATCTGATGGTCCCGCTCCTGGCTCATGGATTGAACAACTTGTTGGTCGACGTAATCGTTTTGGATTTAATAAGGTAACTGCTGTATCAACAACCGGCTTTGCAAATGGAGTAAAACAATTTGCAGATGAATCTGGAATTGAACTCCGCACAGTAAAAGAAATTACTTTCGACGAAATCTCGGATTGGTTTTTACTCTCCCACATACCTATATTTAATCGTCATGGTAATATGAGTAAGGCTTTATTGATAATTGATTCAAAAGAACCATCCGCGAAAAAACATGCTGTTCAGGATATTATTAAAAGCCGGGGTAACGACTTTATTCTAATTTCAACAGAAACAGGACAATCAGCTCGTATAATAGATGCATTTTCATTGCTTCTATCTGAACATTCTGAGTTATTTGATGACATAAGACCAGACATAGATACTAAAGAGATTAAAATTAGGGCAGAATACAGTAATGAAAAAAGTCATTTTATTATTAATACTCCTGAGGGGAATGTTCGAATAAAAGAGATTTATTTTGAGTCATATTTATCAATAAAGACTGAAAAAGTACCTATTGAAAAAATTATTCAATACAGCCGAGATTCGGGCGAAGAAGAAATATCAAAAACGGTAGGATTTAGACTAAACGTTGGAAAGAGTAAGCTTGGCTTAGCGTTTCATAAACTTGCAGATACTGGCGAAATACATGTGATTGTACAGACTTTTAAAAATGCCTAACAAGTCATTGGAGGGAGCACACGTAGGAGGGGTCAAGCGCCCGTAGACCCATCTCCATTTATTTTGTTTGGTGCGCTTCGCTCCATCCAACCTACAGAAGCTACTTCTGCAATTCTGTATATTTCCAGATATTATTCCCTTAACTCTAAATAATAATCCTCTTCCCCTCGCCCAACGTTGCCTTGGTTAATTCCTCCATTATCTCATTCAGCCTTGGTACCATTGATGTAGGGTCAGAGACGATACCATCCTGCATCAGCGCATTTTCGTAAAGCTGAAGCGCTTAACCAGCATGACTCAAAACAGGGCTGTATGAAAAAGAAATTTTGCATAGTGACACGATAAAATCCTTGCCATTATCAAATATAATGAATATTATAAAATAAGGCTAAATAAACCGAGATTAAGGAGATTGAACTCCAAATTGATGAAATAGCTACAAACTCTATGGATAAGCTGAGGAAGAGATTAAAATTGTGATGAAAAGTCTGATTCTTAGCTAAGCTCCTTATACCTTTTTTTATATATTTTCTTTAATGTTTAATGTGTGAATGGAGGTGATTTTAAATGAAACTGCTTGATCTTATTTCCAAAAAAGAACTAAAAGAAGCCGTTCTTAATGAATATGAACGGAAAATTGTTTTGCATAAATTTACTGATGAGCGATTCAAAAAAAAGTACGGAATGAGTTTTTCCGAGTTTGAAAAAAAGAATGTGGTGGAGGAAAAGGGCTTTTCATGGGAAGTTGAAAAAGACGCAATGGAGTGGGAACACACTGTAGAAGGTATCGTGTCCCTTCAGGAAAAAATAAACAAGATTAAAAAAACAGATGATAAAAATTAAAAACATAGTCCTTTATTTATGCACTGGAGAAGCAACCAGATGTCATGATTAAAAACTCTATGACCTATCCTAATTTGGAGGTAAAAATATGAGTAAAAAAGAGTTACTTATGAGTGAGATTGAACATGTTCCAGAACTTTTCCTTGATGAGGTACTGGATTTTGTTCATTTTCTTAAAACAAAAAGAATGAAAGAAAGCATTGCTAATGCCATTGCCAGCGAGTCGTCTCTCAAAAAAGATTGGTTAAAATCCGAGGAAGATGAGTCATGGCAAAATTTGTAAAAGGTGATGTCGTTGTTGTTCCTTTTCCGTTTTCTGATTTGACTCAGGCAAAGAGACGTCCTGCACTTGTTCTTTCGGTATTGGAAGGAGACGATTTGATTCTTTGCCAGATAACCAGCCAGACGATTAAAGACAAATACGCTATTTTACTTACTGATGATGACTTTGAGAATGGAGGTTTGAAACAACCAAGTAATTTAAGGCCTAATCGTATATTTACAGCCGACAGTCATATTGTGTTATATAGTGTTGGTAAACTTAAAATTAGAAAGCTTGAAGTTGTTATTGAATCTGTAATTAAAATTATTCGGAAATAGGAATGTCTAATAAGTCTTTTAACCGCCTTGAAATTATTAGATTTTTAAAAGACTTTTAAAAGACTTTTTATCAGAGCAACATGGAACAAACAACTACTAATCATCGAGTTGTGATTAAGCTTAATATCGCTTACTTTCAGTATCTTATCTTTCCATATTAGATGCTTGTTGACAGAACAATCGGGAAAACAACGGGGGGCAGGTCTTTAATCTTGCTGTTTGAGTGTTTGAATATAGAAAGTCGGTTTAATACTCAAAGCCTTATAAATACCGGATGAAGACTGACAACCCTCTATTTCCCCCTTTGTTAATGGGGACTAAAGCACAGTAGACAAGGTATTAGCCCAGCATTACGGTTTCACCGATGAGGAATTAGACTTCATCCCTTCGGCTTAGCGCAGGACAGGTATAAATTACGACATAAAATACCGCATGGGTAAAAAATGGACGTAGAGGATTGAGATTGTTAAATTCCCTTACAGAATCTGTGGAGTCAGACACCGCAGATTGATATATGGTAAGGCGTTCAGGGGGCGATATAAAATATATTGTCGGTGAAGTGAAAAGGAGAGAAGAGTCTATAATCAGACCTTCATATTTCAATTACAGAATGCAGAAGAACCTTGTCCTCATGTAAATGGGGATATGTCAGACCAAAAATAATGAGTAATGCGAAGAATATAGGAATTGTAGTATTAATAAACAATTAATTGTTGAATATTGAATGACGAAGGTTTGCCCCTGTTCCATTTCTCAACCCCTAAGCATCAAATAATAATCCTCTTCCCCTCGCCCAACGTTGCCTTGGTTAATTCCTCCATTATCTCATTCAACCTTGGTACCATTGATGTGGGGTCAGAGACGATACCATCCTGCATCAGCGCATTTTCAAAAAGCTGAAGGGCTATCTTTTCAACTAGTTGTTGATAGTCTGTATTTTCGTTCATCTTTGCGAGATTCTGTATCAAGCGGTGTTTCCTGTTAATCTCCATTATTTTCTTGGCGATTTTATAATCGCTGTGCATCATTTGTATGAGTTTTTGGACGTGCACACTGGGCATGCCTTCAGGGTTTACAAGACAGCATGGGCTATCGCTCAATCTTTGCGATTCCTTGACGTCTGTCACCTTGTCTGCAAGCGTTAACCTTAAGGTCTTTAAGAGATGGTTAAACGTTGCCTCAAAATCTTTAGGTTCTTCTGTGGTATCTACAATCTTCTTTTCGCCGTCTTTGAGTAAATCCAGATTTGCCTGGTCGGCTGAACGGATGGGTTTCTTTTCAAATTCCTGAAGTTCGGCAAGCAATATTTCATCATTGGGGTCTGTCAGATACAGTACCTCCACGTCTTTCTTGCGAAATATCTCGAGATACGGGCTTTTTTCTATTGTTTCGCGGTTCACCGCCGTTATGTAATAAATCTCTTTTTGTTCCGGTTTCATTCTGTCAGCGTATTCCCTGAGTGAAATCAGTCCGTCGAAATTCTGGCACCTGGAAGAATTGAATCGCATCAATTGCGCTAATGTTTCGCGATTTTCGGAATCGAAATGCATTCCCTCTTTTAGAATCCTTCCAAATTGTCTCCAAAGTGTTTCATACTTTTCCCTTTCATTTTTTGCCATGTCCTGTAAAAGAGATAGGGTTTGTTTAACAAGGATGCTCTTTATTTTATGAATAATCCTGTTATCCTGAAACGTTTCTCTTGATATGTTTAGCGGGATATCTGAAGAGTCAACAACGCCACGGATGAACCGCATATATTCTGGTAAAAGTGTTGTGCAGTCTGATTGTATCAGTATTTTATTTGAGTAAACCTGAATTCCATGGTCGAGTTTTTTAAAACCATAGACTTCATAATTTGCGGATGGGCAGTATAAAATGCTGTAAAATTGTATCGGCGCCTCTGCTGATGTGTGCAAACGGAAAAGGGGCGTTTCCTCCGTGTTTGTAATGAATTTATAGAATTCATTATATTGTTCTTCGGTGATATTCTTTTTTGGCTCTTTCCAGATAGCCGTAATCTGATTTGCCCTTTCTCCGCAAACCATGATAGGGAAGCTTACAAAATTGGAGTACTTTTTTATGATAGACTGAATTCTGGACTTATCGGTATATTCTTTTTCCTCTTCTTTCAGGTGGACTATAATTTCCGTCCCGCGTTTTTCCTTTTCCGTTGAATTCAAAAAATATTTTCCCGTACCGTCCGAGTGCCATTCAATTGCAGATTCGTCCTTTTTATATGATTTCGTCCTGATCCTGACCTCATCAGCCACCATAAAGACAGAATAAAAACCAACACCGAATTGACCTATAATATTGGAATCTTTCTTTGCCTGCTCTGACAGTTTTGCTATAAAATCAAGCGAACCGGACTTTGCAATTGTCCCGATATTCTGTATAATCTCGTCTTTAGTCATTCCAATGCCAGTATCGCTGATGGTCAGGGTCTTTTTTTTCTCGTCAACATCTATATTTATTTCAAGGGATAATTCTTTATCATCATGTTCCGTATTGGAGAGGGCATGAAAGCGCATCTTGGTTAGCGCATCCGAGGCGTTTGAAATGAGTTCTCTTAAAAAGACCTCTTTATGGGTATAAAGGGAGTGAGACAGTATATTTAGTAACTTTTTTATTTCCGCTTGAAACTCAAAACTTTCCTCGTGTCTTGTTTTTTCAGTCATATGTTCCTCCTGCAATTTATTATTTGTACAAGTTTGTTGGAGAAGATTATATACATTAATTGCTATAATACAGCACAAAGAATCAAGGTAGAAATACTATCATAAATTTATCCGTAATTCAAATCAGTGATTCAAACAGCGATGTTGTTGAGCGCAAATATTGGCAGTAATTTTTTTTACCTGAAATATATAATATTCCGGATTAATATCAATCGGATAGAGTACAAAATAAGTCATTGTTGGCAATTAAGCCAGTGCCAGGAGTGAAACGAAGGGTCCGGAATGACATTCCGGTTAGATTGCTTCGGGCTGTGCAATCGTAATAACAACTTATTTTTAGCCTCCTCTATCATCTGAGTTTAAAAATCTTTTGTTTAAGTTTATTTCCGTTCGCAGGCATAGAATAAAAAACTTGCCAGGAAAAGCGGTTTTTATTATATAGAATGTATGCTAAACATATATACAGAGAAATATGTATGTTTAAGAAGGCTGTTGATGTTTCTGAAGTAATTTTACATATCCCTCAATCAAAGTACAGGTTGCGTAACAGCAATATGGAGTTGACAGCAAAATGAATTTCATTGCGTTAAAAATGCTTATTGGAGACCGTGCCAAGTATCTTGGCATTATATTCGGGCTTGCATTTGCCTCGCTCCTTATAACCCAGCAAATGGCTATTTTCTTGGGTTTAATGACGCGTACATACGGTTTTTTGACAGATACGCCGCAGCCTGATATCTGGGTGGTAGACCCAAAAGTACAGTATATTGACGACCTCAAGCCATTGCGGGAGACAGATGTCCTCCGGGTTAGGGGTGTAGAAGGTGTTGCGTGGGCAGTCCGTTTATATAAAGGGTTATTGAAGGCTCGTTTACCCAACGGCACTTTCCAGAACTGTATTGTTGTCGGGCTTGATGACGAGACTTTAATTGGTGGTCCACCAGTAATATTAGAGGGAGAACTGTCTAATCTGCGGCATAACGACGCCATAATTGTTGATAACGTGGGCGCTGATGGTAAACTGGCAAATGTTACGCCGGACGGCAGGTGGATACCGTTGAGAATCGGGGATACAATGGAACTAAATGATCATCGCGCCATTGTTGCCGGCATATGCCGTGTAACGCGGACGTTTCAATCGCAACCCGTCGTATACACGACATACTCAAGGGCAACCGTTTTTGCGCCGCGTGAGCGCAAACTTATGTCCTTCGTGCTGGTTAAGGCAAACCCCGGTTACGACCTTAGCGAATTGTGTCAGCGTATTCGAAAGACAACAGGCCTTGCCGCTTATACGAAGGACGAAATTAAAACGATTACAGTGCGTTATTATATGAAATATACGGGTATTCCCGTTAATTTTGGAATCACAGTAATACTGGGTTTCATTGTGGGAGTGGCTATTGCAGGGCAGACCTTCTATAATTTTACACAGGACAATATTCGCTATTTCGGCACGCTGAAGGCAATGGGCGCCTCCGATTTCATGCTGTTGAAGATGGTCTTGCTGCAGGCTGCAATGGTAGGAGGCATTGGATATGGAATGGGTGTTGGTGCCGCTTCCACCTTCAGTTTTTTATCGGGTCGTACAGAACTGTCATTCTGTATGCCATGGCAATTACTGGTTGCCAGCGCAGTGGCTATTGCCCTGATATGTATTATTTCGTCTTTTCTTAGCATGTGGAGAATAGTTAAACTGGAACCTGCAATTGTATTCAAGACATAAACAATGATCGAAATGAATAATATTGCTGTAAGATGTGAGGGTGTGACCAAGACCTATGGGAGTGGAAGCACAGAAGTACATGCCCTGCGTGGTATAGACCTGGAGGTGCGCAAAGGCGAACTGATGATGCTTGTTGGTCCATCAGGTAGTGGTAAAACAACTCTTATTTCGATTATTGCCGGTGTTCTTGACAGGGATGGCGGCGAGTGCGAAGTTTTTGGTAGTGATTTTAACGAAATGAATTCGCGTGAAAGGGCGTTGTATCGTAGCCAGAATGTAGGGTTTGTTTTCCAGTTGTTTAATCTAATTCCGGCGCTGACGGCGGCAGAAAACGCGGCGGCGCCCCTGATGATCAGAGGACTAAAGCGGCGTGAGGCGTTAGACAGAGCATGTGAAGTACTGGATAGGGTTGGTCTGGGTGACCGTACACGCTCACTGCCTTCAGAACTATCGGGTGGTCAGTTACAACGTGTTGTTATAGCACGCGCTATTGTGCACAATCCTAGGCTTATTGTGTGTGATGAGCCTACAAGTGCTCTTGACCACGAAACAGGTCATAAAGTGATGGAATTACTTCACAATGTGGCAATTGGTATTGATCGTGTTTTAATAGTTGTTACGCATGATGCCCGTATATTTGAGTTTGCCTCTCGTATTGCTAGTATGGACGATGGCCATATTATGCAGGTAGTTAACTCGCACCATGATTTAGAGCAGAAGAAAGAGAACTAAGGGGGTTGTATGATAAGAAAATACCTACCACCGGTTTTGGCAGTATTTGGAATTGGGTTTGCAATATGGACTGTAATTGCAGGCAATAAGGAAATTCCACCTTTGCCTCCCGTAGTGGATCCAAGCGCACCACCGTACAAGTCTTTTGTGGCAGGATCGGGTATTGTAGAAACTAACACGGAAAATATCTCTATTGGGACATGCATCAGTGGAGTTGTTTCTGAGGTTTATGTTTCCGTCGGAACTAAGATTAAAACAGGCGACTCGTTATTTAAGTTGGATGATAGAGACCTTAAGGCGCAATTGGAGGTCAGACAATCAGCCTTGCGCGAGGCGGAGGCGGAGGTAAAGGTGTCACGAGCAACGCTGGCAGATTTGAAGGATCAGCTGGCGCGCGCAAAAATACTGGCTGGAAAGCGTGTAATTAGCGATGATGAACTCGAGCGTCGCCGCTATGCAGTAGAGGTGGCAGAGGCAAAACTTATTAAGGCAAGGACAGAGGTTGTTTCTGCCATGGCGTATGTAAACGAAACAAAGGTGAATCTTGAACGCGCTATCGTACGTTCACCTGTTGATGGCGAGGTATTACAGGTAAAAATTCACACGGGTGAATATGCGCTTGCCGGTATTACCGAGACGCCCCTGATGCTTATAGGCAATGCAGAACCTTTGAATGTGCGCGTTGATGTGGATGAAAATGACGCATGGCGTTTGCGTGCAGGCGCTCCTGCGGTGGCATTTCTGCGTGGCAACAGGGAGATACAGACGCCTTTGAAATTTGTGCGATTTGAACCGTTTATAGTGCCAAAAAAATCATTAACCGGTGACAGCGTTGAAAGAGTGGATACGCGCGTGTTGCAGGTTATATATAGTATTGAGCGAAAAGACTTACAAGTCTTTGCGGGTCAACAGATGGATGTTTATATTGATGCAGCAGATTAGTCGGGAGACAGCGGGGAGAATTAAATATGAAAACAAACCCGGGTTTTCATGCTTGACACAGAAATTATCTCATGATAACCTTCCAACGGATATTACGACATAGAGACTGAGCATAGAGTAATTTGGATAAATTGGAATTTATTGGTAGATAACTATGACATTCCAGGAAATTATATTGAAATTACAGCAATACTGGGCTGATTATGGCTGTGTGATATGGCAGCCTTATGATATTGAGAAGGGTGCAGGCACATTCAATCCTGCAACATTTCTCAGGGCATTGGGACCTGAACCATGGAAGTGCGCTTATGTTGAGCCATCAAGACGTCCCACCGACGGTAGATATGGTGAGAATCCAAACAGGTTACAACATTACTATCAATTTCAGGTAGTAATAAAACCCTCGCCGGATAATTCCCAGGACATTTATTTAAATAGTCTGAGATTTCTGGGGATTGACCTTGTAAAACACGACGTCCGCTTTGTTGAGGACGACTGGGAATCGCCAACGCTGGGTGCTACAGGTCTTGGCTGGGAGGTGTGGCTGGATGGGATGGAGGTGACGCAGTTTACCTACTTCCAACAGGTGGGAGGTATAGAACTTGAACCAATTACAGTCGAGCTTACATATGGACTTGAACGCATTGCTATGTTCATCCAGAAAAAAGAGTCAGTGTTTGATTTGGAGTGGGTTGAGGGCTACACATACGGAGATGTTCACAAACAGGATGAAGTTCAGTTTTCTACGTACAATTTTAAAGTAGCCGATACGGCAATGCTTTTTCAGATTTTTGAGATGTATGAAAAAGAGTGCCAGAGGCTCATCAAGGAAGACCTCGTATTGCCTGCTTATGATTATGTCCTGAAATGTTCTCATGCCTTTAATATGTTAGACGCAAGGGGCGCTATTGGTGTTACGCAACGCACGGGTTATATTGCAAGGGTAAGAAATCTTGCAAGACAATGCGCAGAGAGTTACGTTAAGATGCGTGGGGCTTTGGGTTGGCCGCTTTTAAAGAACAAATCAGCAGCAGTTCATTAAATCCCGCACAAACATGCAGCGAAGGTGCCTTTTATCTCATCAATTGTATGAAGTATTTCATCTGTTTTATTTTTTGAGAGTGTTGCCTGTAATAAGGTGCGAGCCTTCAGTAGTAATTGATATTGCCTTTTGTTAAAGATTACCGGCATGGCAGGTTTGTAATTTGTGTCAAATTCCTTCACAAGTCTTTTGTTCAGGTTTTCCAACCCTTCCTTTTTTTGCGCTGATATATTACATAGAGGTTGTTTAACTTCCATTTCAATCTTTTTTCCGTCCAGTTTTGCAGTCAGGTCACACTTATTAATAACCGGTATAATTGTATTTGTTTCTGTCTTTTGTTGTGAACAATCATGGCTTTTTTCTTGTAACCATGATTTTAGCGCAATTAATATTTTATCGTCTTCGCGGTCAAAGGCTCTTGAATTATCGAATACTGCTATTACTTTGTCTGCACGTTTAATCTGCTCCATAGTCATCTCTATGCTTATGGATTCGAGTTTATCTTCTGTGTCCCTTATACCTGCAGTATCTACGAGCTCGAATGGGATGCCTTCAACGGAGATAAACTCGCATACATAGTCTCTGGTTGTTCCTGGTTCGTGATGTACAAGCATACGGTCTTCACCGAGAATGGCATTAATAAGTGTTGACTTGCCCACATTTGGCTTACCAACTATTACAAGTGTCTGAGGGGATGTCAGGGCGATCCCAATGGAGGCATTTTTCAATAAACTATTAATATGATCTATTAATTTTAAAAAAGTCTTATTTAGAAAATCACCCTCGTCTTTGTGTTCAAAGGGGGGGGCGATAGGCGTTACTGAAGCATTGGAAAGATTTTTCTGCCCTTCATGAGGTTCTGTGTCAATGATTGTCTTGTAGTTAACTGATTTATTGGTTAGGGAATTTCTTATGTTCTCAATAATATCTAGTTTATGTTTTATTGCACCGGATAAAGCGCCGGCGTATTGATCGAGCAAAACCTTTGTGCCAAGTTTTGTACGCACCTGAACCAATTCCTGCAAGGCTTCCTTTTGGATAAAATCAATCTTGTCATTTTCAAAAGACTGCGACAATAAAGATTCCCACGTCGTTCCTTTAACACCCTGAGCCTGTAAATATTCAAAAATCTGAGTTACAACGCGGATACCTCCATGGCAGTTTATTTCCACTAAATCATTACCTGTGAAACTATCCCTTTTTTTTAAAACATTTAAAATAACCTCATCAATTTTTCGTCCGCTAATGTGGATATAACCATAATAAAGCTTATTGGAAACAGCGTTACAAAGGTCTGTAATTTTCTTCCCCTCAAACATGTTGTTGACAATATATAGCGCATCGGGTCCGGATACGACAATCTTACCGATTCCACCTTCACCAAGAGGTGTAGCGATTGTGGCAATGATTTCGTGTCGAGCGTGTTTATCTGTTTTATGTTTTCCAGGCATTTTTAGTGAATGACAAATACAGGAATAAAATACCCGATAGACGGTTGTAGCATTAGAATAAAATACATGAAAATATAATAGTATTAGAAAAAATCGGAAACTTGAAAGAGTTTATCATATATATTATGTGGGCGCAACTAGGACAAGCGTCCCGCCTGCCAATAGTTTTAATGCAAGGAATTTCAATTTTTCCACTAAATACGCGAAAATTGCTAAATCCCAATCGTTTTTTTCGTGTGTTTTGTAAGTAATAAATCGCCGTCGAAGGCAGTCTGAATTATTCAGGTTTAAACGAGCATAAAAAATATTTTAAAAATTATATTGACAATTTATGAGAACTTTATTATCTTAATGACCATATTGCGATTGAGTCTCATTATAATTATAAAAGGAGGGTGGTATGAGGTATTATTTGTCTGCAGTATTGTTATTGATTATATCGTTTTTTGCGGTTGATGTATTTGCGCAATCATCCGACACGGAGGTGTTGAAGGATAAGGTTGAAAGGTTGGAGAGCGACCTCGCTGAATTGAAGGAGTTGCTGAAACAACAAGTTGAAAAGGATGCGGAGAAGGAAAAAGAGATTGCTTCATTGAAGGAGAAAGACGCACAGAAGGAAAAAGATCTTTCATCTTTAAAGGTAGAGGTTCAGAAGAAGGAAGTGGTTGCCGTTTCTGAGTCGCCGTCTGTTGAAGAAACAACACTCACGCAGAAGAGTGCAGAATTTTCAGGAAAGAAGTTAGCTCCTGCATTCGGAGGGGTTTATACAAAGCCATTCCTGAGGAGATTTGGTAGGAATACATATGTGGGCGGTTATATGGATTTCCAGTTCAGAGCTACGGAGGCTGAAGGCGGTGATAATGGTTTTGACCAGACGAGGTTTATACCCTTTATTTATTCTGATATTTCAGATCGCGTAAAACTTGCATCAGAAATAGAATTTGAGCATGGCGGCATATCCGGTGAAACCGACGGTGAGGTTAAGCTGGAATTTGCAACAATTGATTTTTTAATTACAGACTGGCTCAACTGGAGGGGTGGTTTAGTTCTTACGCCGTTAGGAAAATTTAATCTGGTGCATGATTCGCCATTACAGGACCTGACAGACCGTCCGATTGTAGACAGGCTTATTATCCCTACTACGCTTACAGACGTTGGGATGGGGTTCTTTGGCAGTCTTTATCCCTCAGAGTTGAGTAAAATAGACTACGAACTTTACGTAACAAACGGTGTATTCCGCGGTCTTGACGCTGACGGCACTTCTCGCTTCAGCGCTGATGATGGAATTAGGGAAACACGCAACGACGCAGACTTTGATAACTACAATCAAAGTCCAGCAGTAGTGGGGCGTGTTACCTTCAGTCCATTTATAGGGCTGGAATTTGGCGGTTCGTTTTATACAAGCAGGTACGACGAAAATAACGAGAATCAGCTAACTATTCCTGCGCTGGATTTTGCTTATCAGAAGGGACCATTCGAGTTTGTAGGTGAAGGCGCTTATGCCTTCATAGAAACAGATGATTTTGCTGAAGACGCAGGCATTACGGATGATATGTGGGGATATTATCTGGAAGGGCGTTATCACTTTATGCCTGCTGGATTAAAGAACTGGTCTCCAAAGATTTTTACTGAAAATTCAACGTTTACCGGCGTTCTCAGGTGGGATCAGGTTGAGACGGCTGGTCTGGAAGGCGGAGAGGAGGTTCACTGGATGAGGAATCGTATCACGCCTGGTTTGAATTACCGTTATACAGAGGATACTGTGTTTAAATTTGATTATCAGATTAACATGGAAGAAAAAGATATGGAGGACGTGGCAGATAATACATTCCTGTTCTCTGTTGCCACGTATTTTTAATCAAAACGTAACGCATAGTGTTTGACCCAAAAACTATTCCATCCTTCTCAGGTTGAACCTCCCATAAACCTGCAGGAGGATTGGGATAGGGTTTATCTTACATGTTAAGTATGCCAGAGGAATTTCATGAATTCTCTGGGAATGGTATTTAACTTGTTTAAATAATAAACCATTACAAGTTCCAAATTACGATGAAAAAGATATTTCTATGGAGTAAGCACAACATGATTGAGGTAGCCGCTAGTATAAAGGAGGCTATATTATTTCGGCATTTTGCAGATAAAAATTTTTTTATTTATCAATTGAGAAACTGTCTCAATATTGATGAAATTTTATGGTTATTTATTAATTTATTTACGAGGAAAGAGAGAATATGGAAAGATATAAAAAGATTATGTATACGTTTCTAGCAAGTACTTCTCTTTGTGGGTTAATATTAACAAGTCAATTTTCTGTTGTTAATGCCGTGGATACGGTGAGTAATGCCGCTAAAGATCCCACAGAGGTACCAGAACCCATAAACCGTTCAAATCCAAAGACAGTGGCGATTAATTTAGTGGCAAAAGAGGTTGTTGCTGAACTTACCCCCGGCAAGCAATTCTGGTTCTGGACTTTTGCAGAGAAGAAAGGTGATGTGATTGGACAGGCTACAGTCCCTGGTCCGATGATACGCGTTATGGAAGGTGATACCGTTGTAATTAATTTAACAAATGACCTGGGCAATGTTGAACCGCATAATATTGATTTTCACGCTGGCTTTGGCGCAATGCTTGAGGATATCGCGGTGGGACAAACAGAGACACTGACGTTTAAGGCAAAGAGGGAAGGGACATATATCTATCACTGCAGTGGCGAAGGAATGCCTTGGGAACACGTTGCATACGGCATGTACGGTTTGATTGTTGTTGAGCCAAAGGGAGGTCTTTCAAGGGTTGATAAGGAGTTTTATATCGGTCAGGGTGATTGGTATATAAAGCAGGGTATAGAACCATATCCGGATATAGACGGTTATTCACTTGACGAGGATAAGGCATCTGAAGAACAGCCTGATTATTACACATTTAATGGACATACGCAGGCGCTAGCAGATGAAAATATATATGGAAATGCTATAACGGTGAATGAGGGTGAGAGCGTACGTGTGTTTTTTGTTACAGGCGGTCCTAATAAAGGTTCTAACTTTCATATCATCGGACAGATATTCGATAAGTTTTGTCCCGGGCATTCTCGTACGATAATAAGAAATGAGGAAACTGCATATGTACCGCCTGGTTCTGCCGCTACATTTGAGTTTGAAGCATCAGGTCCAGGTGATTATCCCATTGTTGATCATGCCCTTTTCAGGGCTACTAAAGGAGCTTTAGGTTATCTACATGTAAAATGAATTATTTTTTTAGATATGTAAGGAGGGTTAAGATATGTCTGTACTGATTGTTGGAGCCGACCACCTTGGGAGTATTCCAAAGGAACTTGATAAGATGGGGGTTACTGAGATTAAACACATGACTGGAAGGAGCGGACAGAAGATCCGTGACGGGATTCCAGAGACGATAGATTTTGTGATTATGCTGTATGATTTTGTGAATCATAATCTGGCGTATAAAATAAAGAAATTCGCAGAACATAAGGAAATACCGATTGTATATGCCAAAAGGTCGTGGTCTTCCATTTATCAAAAGATGAAAGACTCCAAACAGCAGCTTATAAGAAAAGGATTAAGGTTTCAATTAAACTAAGTTACAGAGACATACTAAAAGACTTTAGGCTGCGATGAATTCACAAGAAAAATTAATCAACATGTTGATACACTGTTTTGTCCTTGTCATGTAGTCGCGCGTACATATTTAATGAATATTTAAGGAGGCGATGCATTCAAGAAAGTTGACGTAATTTCAGTATATAAGCGACTTAATAATGTGTTTGTAAAAGGATAATATTTCTGTTAATATTTTTCAATTATGTATAGAAAGAGAATATCAATTAATTGGTATGATTTTGCAGTTTTGGGAATTATAGCCATACTTGCAACTGTTTCAACTGGTTGTGCGACCAGTAGTATTAAACCCAGGAGTATGGCGGCTGTTTCTAGCTATTTTGACAAGGACAAAGAACTTGTGTGGGAGGCAGTACTGCAGGCAGTTGAAGGTATGCCAGTTGAAGTAAAAGATAAAGAAAAAGGAAAACTGATTACTCGTTGGGTTAGCGGGTGGTCACAGGCAAGGACCACAGGATTGATTTTGGAAGGGCATTGGCATGAAAGGCATCGTTTGTTGATTAAGGTAATGGACGAACGGAATAAAACGTATGTTTCTATAAGTGCGCAGGTTGAAGAGAAGTCACCGGGCGGCAGTCAGGCATTCCGCTGGAATCGTGTTCCTTCAGACGGTACTATTGAGCAGGAATTTTTTGACAAACTGGAAAAAATCCTCAGTAATATGTAAATTTTACCTCACATTAGGGCCAACCATAAATTTATGCCGCCAAGAATAAGTTCGTTTATAATATACCTTTTGTCGGTCTTCTTTTTTTTGTGTGTTTCAAGTATTGTCCATGCCCAAACGGAGGCAGAGCCTACCGATAATTTCCAGTTACAGGTGTATCTTACAGAAGAACAGGCGCTTACCCTTATATTTCCTGATTGTGACAGAATCTTGACTGATGAATTGATACTAACGGCCGAGGAAAAGGGCAATCTTGAAAAATTGTTAAATAGAAGGTTGTTTGAGGATGGATTTAAGGTTTATGCTGGAGAAAAGGATGGTGTTATACAAGGATATGCTATTGTTACAGAGGAGATAGGGAAATTCCATCCTTTTACCTTTATTGTGGGGGTGAAACTGGATGGAGAAATTAATAATATAGCAGTGCTTGTTTATCGTGAGAGCCGCGGTGGGGAGATTGTCAAGAAACGCTTTTTGTATCAATTTATAGGGAAGTCATTTAAAGACCCGATCAGGATAAACAAGGACATTATAAATATTACTGGCGCTACAATGTCCGTCCAGTGCGTGTGCGCTGGTATCAGAAAAGTACTTTCTGTTATTAACGAGTATTACCTTAGTGGAAAAAGGAATACGAGTAATTTTAAGATAGCAGAGAATTATACGAAGGTAGCGAAAAGAGAAGAATCTCTGATCGAGACAAATAGGCATACAGGTGTAAAAGGCAGGGATGCAGATGAACTAAAACTCTTCAAGCAGACCCGTATGATAATGGGTACCTTCGCCGAGATTTCGGTGTATTCCAGCGATGAGAAAAATACTGGTAAGGCTATTGATGCTGCGCTGGACGAAATTGAGCGTATGGATAGTATAATGAGTAATTATAAAAATAAAAGCGAGTTATCAATATTGAATAAGACTGCTGCAAAGTCGCCTGTTCAGTGCAGTAAAGAGCTTCTGGATGTGATTGAACAATCTTTATATTACAGTAAACTAAGCGAAGGCGCTTTTGATATTACTGTATCTCCAATTGTTGCGTTGTGGGGATTTTTTGACGAGAAGGTACGTATTCCATCCGGCAAAGACATAGAAAAGCTCTTGCCAGCAGTTTCCCATGAGAATATAGTAATTAATAAAGATGATAATCAGGGAATTGGTACGGTATTCTTTAAAAATACGAAGACACAGATTGACCTTGGCGGCATAGGGAAGGGTTATGCCGTGGATAAGGCATTGAATGTTATAAAGAAATCAGGTATATATAACACCTGTATTAACCTTGGTGGTAATATCTATGCGCTCGGTGTACCGGATGGTAAGGATGCATGGAGGATTGGCATACAACATCCGAGAAATAAGGACGAAATATTGGGTTATTTGGAACTAATAAACGAGGCCACTGCCACTTCGGGAGATTATGAACGTTTCGTTGAAATTAAAGGGAAGCGTTACTCGCATATTATAAATCCAAGGACAGGACAACCTGTAAGTGGTACAATTGAGGTAACGATTGTTGCCCCAACAGGGACGGCTGTTGATGCATTGTCCACAAGCGTGTTTGTTCTTGGGCCTGAAAGGGGTCTTAAGTTTATCAGCAAAATTCCTGATGCAGATGCCATGATTGCATATGAGGGTAAAGATGGGAAAATAATGATAGATATGACACCGGGTTTCGAAAAGAAATTTAAAAAATTAAACAATAAAGGAGAAAGCAATGTCAAGTGGCATGTGGTCTCTCCCGATAAGTAATAAAATCTTTTTTACTTTTTTCCTTTTTATTATAACAATTGCCATAGGCATTGGTTTTCTTAACTACTACGAAAGGACGGGATTCTCTCCCCATAAAACAGTACGTTATTACTGCGGTGATGAAGACGAAGATGCAACCATATCCGCTTCGCCTGAAAAAAACAGAGAGAGGTTGGAAGAGGGGTTGTTTTTCCCAAAATCATACAGGGAATTGCTAGAGGTGACGCATACGCACATATTTTCAATCCCAATTGTAGTATTCATACTTTCGCGTATCCTGGCAATGACACATACCCGCGAGGGGCTTAAGATAATAATTTATGGCATTTCATTTGTTGGTATTATATTGAATCTTACAGCTCCATGGCTTATCAGGTATGCATGCCATCACTTTGTGATTACTTTTACCATTTCCAACATCCTTCTCATCCTGAGCTTTTGTGCATATATCTTTATTCCCCTTTATGAAATGTGGTTAAGGAAAACTCACGATAGTTTTGCAGATTAAAAGTAAATTTATATTGGTTTGAGCATAGGGCAAATAATATCTATTCACTTGTAATGAATCTGTGAATTTGCTATAAGACAGGCATGTTTTGCCATACAAAAATGCTCTTTCGGATGTTATAAAAACGTAATAATCAGCTAGAGAGGCGAAGCCTCAGACCGATAGAATATTGAAACCACAGATTCCGCAGATTACACAGAAAAAAAATACCAATAATCTGTGGAATTCGGTGTTATAAAATCTGTACAATCTGTGTTTTCAGTTGTTACACATAAAAACTTGACTCATTTGTGAAGATAAACCGTAGATAAAGTATTTAAAGAAATTCGTCTTATTCGAGACTATTCGTGTCTAATAGTATTTTTTAAAACGGTTTTCGATTCGTTTGGTTTTAACGTACAATTTATTTAAGTGGAAAGTTGAGTACTAATGGCTCAACGGATAATTGATAAGATACGTAACGCAGTCAAATCGGGTAACTATGATATGACACACCATGCTACCGAAGAAATGGCGGAGGATGAACTTGGAATTTATGATATTGAATGTGCCATTTTAAAGGGTAAAATTATCAAAAAAGAAAAAGATGATCCTCGTGGTGTCAGATTTATAATAAAAGGAGTTGGTGTTGATTTGTTTACATCTATAGGAATAGTCGGTCGATTTAAGGAAACAGGAGTGTTTCTGATTATAACAGTTTACAAAATCACTTAATATTGGAGAAAAGGAATGTATGGCTATAAATGTGAATATTGTGATGGTGTCGTAAAGGAAAAATTGGTAAAAAAGGAAGTATTTAAGCATAAAACGGGTTTTATTATGCTTGAAAATGTACCTGTTGGTGTTTGCAATAAATGTGGTTATCGCTATTATCATTCTACGATATTGCAGAGAGTTGAAGAAATTGCCGATGGGAAACGGCTTCCTGAAAGGACAGAAATCATTCCAGTTGCTCAATTAGGATAAAAAAGAGCAAATTGTTTGGTATAAGTTCAACCCCCTACTAATTGTCCAGGAAAAGGTACTTTGTCAAATTTAATTTTCGAGAATATTTGTGTCCATTCGTGGCTCATCATCACCTTATTTATTACCAATACGAAAAGTGCCCTGTTTCATGATAAAAAAGAACCCGCTTCAACAGCAAGAATAAAGACCTGTCCCCCGGTTGCGCTCTATATAAAAATCTCATTTATCCTGCCGTGCTTCGTTACGCTCCCGTTTCTCTCCGCTCCACGAAGCACGTGATTGCTGATATAATAATATTGAAATTTCTTTTAAAGAGCATATACTCATAGCTGTCAAAAAAGATAATCTGTAATTCAGTCACCCTACAACAAATTAAAAACCCTTTTGATGACTTATAAAAAACTATACATTTATACCGAAACGAGTATTAGTAGCGGGTATCCCACTAAGTAGGGAGGATTAACGATAAAAATACTCGGTAATAAACAAGTTAGCAGCAATAATAAACGACACATACATAAAACGACAATCATATGGCAAAAGGACTTTTAGGAGGAATGACAGATTATTCCCATCAATCATTTAACGACATTGTAACAGATTTAGAAAGAGAACATAAAAATGTAACTGACTTTATTAATGCAATTGAAGGAAATATCACTAAAGTAAAGAGTGGTGGTTATTGGGACAAAAAAGTTCCTTCAGATTTTAAAATGATTGTAGCATACAGTTTAAAACATTACAAGACAGCTCAAGAAGAGTTAGCTGAAATTCCAAAGGAAATTCAAAGTGAGGTGAGAGAGCATCATTGCAAAAGACTGCAACGACTTTCTGCTGTTGCATCAGAAATCAATCGAGACATCGGTAAAATTTGGCATCAACAGTATAACGGTAAAGAATATAAGAATGAGGATTTTCAAATTGTCGAAAATATCTATTGTGACACAAGAAATATGGCAGTTAATCTTCTTGACACATCAAATATTGCAGAACGACTTAACGACTTTATTGGTAAAACAAAAGTAACAATGGAAAAAAATCAAAATCTTGGAGGTATTTCAAACACAACATTTGGCGATAATACAACTATAATTGTTGGCGACCATAATCAAGTTAAAACCATCCAAATCAAACAAGGCAATTTTGAAGACTTAAAAAACCTTTTAAAACAAAATAATGTTGCAGACGAAGACATTGCTTCATTAAAAGAAATTGTAGAAACAGAAAAGCCAGACGTTGAAACTAAAACATTAGGCAGCAAGACAAACGGATGGATTTCAAAAATGGTAGGTAAATGTTCAGACGGTTCTTGGGCAATTGGAATTGGTGCCGCAGGAAAACTTCTTGCGGACGGAATTAAAGCATATTACGGGTGGCATATATAACGGACAGACAAATTATTGCTGCCAACAGAGGGTTTAATAAAATTGGGGGTTTCGTGGTAGTATCAAGTGTAGTGCTTCTAATAAACAGTAGTGGTAGGTTGACAGTTTGTGTTTCTAAATCCCCAACTTCATAAACCCCCTAAACGTTATCGGCAACCATTTGGGGTCAGTGCTAACATGAAAGTAACAGCCATTTAAACAATATTTTTTTGACTATAAAACCGCATAAATGAAAATAAGACAAATCATAGACAAGATAGACGAGAACCAGCTTTTCGTTCCAGCATTCCAGCGAGAATATGTTTGGACGAGAGATGATGCTAAAAAACTCATAACATCTTTAATCAAAGATTACCCGACTGGCACAATGCTAACTTGGGAAACCAACAATCCACCTGAACTAAAGGGAACATACAAGTATGAAGCAAGCAAAGGCACTGTTAAGATTATCCTTGATGGACAGCAGCGGATAACAACACTCTATTTACTTATGAAGGGAGAAATTCCACCTTACTACACAAGCGAAGAAATTGGTGAGAACGATATAAGAAATCTGTATGTAAATGTTGAAACGATTGAACTTGAATATTACAAAGTAAAGATGATGGAAAACAATCCGCTATGGATTAACATCACTGATATTTTTATTCACAAAATCAGAGAGAGAGACATAACAGATGAATTGGAAAAAAGAAACAATGGAGAAAGATTACCAAGAGAAAGAGAATCTGTTATTTCAAATAACATCAGAGCAATTGAAAGAATTGAGGACAGAGATTTTTTAGAACAAGTCATACCGGTTAAGGCATCAATAAAAGAAGCGATTGATATTTTTTACATCGTAAATGCAAGCGGTGTGAACTTGACTGATGCGGAACTTGCATTGGCTCAAATTTCGGGATACTGGCCACAGGCAAGAGAACTGTTCAAAAAGAAATTGCAGGATTTAGAAAAGCAAGGTTGGGTTTTCAAACTGGATTTTATTGTTTATGCTTTGTTGGCTGTTATCCATAAGATGGGTTCTAAAATGGAAAAACTTCATACCTCTGATAATAAAGAGAAGTTAGTTGAAGCATGGAATAAACTTGATAAAACAGTTTTAGATTATGTATGCAATTTATTACAGAGTCAGGCATTTGTTGACCACACAGATGAAATCAATTCTGTGTATGCACTCATACCTTTAATTGCATACACTTTTAATAAACCAGACGGCAAGCTGAACGAAGAAGAAATTAAAAAATCAATCAAGTGGTTTTACTATTCTCAAATAAGAAACAGATACATCAGTCAGTTACCTCAAAAATTAGATAAGGATATTGGAATAATTAATGAGAATCCAAATCCATTTGACACATTGCTTGCTTTGATTGATGAAGAACGACCTCTTGAAATCAAACCATCTGAATTTATTGGCAGAGATATTCGGCATCCGCTTTTTGCTTTAATGAAATGGTATTTTAAAAGCAAAGGAGCAGTTTGCCTTGGAACAGGCTTGTCTCTTAGAAAAAACATGGGCAAAAAATACAGTTTAGAAAGAGACCACATTTTTGCCTACTCTGTTTTGAGAGATTCAGGAATTTATGATATGGAAAACCAATTCCATTATGCAATTGCACAGGAGATAACTAACAGAGCAATTCTAACTTCTGTTGAGAACAGGGATAAGTCAGCCAAGTTTGCTGATGTTTATTTGAAAGATGTAAAACAACAATTTCCGAATGCTTTAAAACTTCAAAGCATTCCCGAAGATGAAAATCTTTGGAAAGTTGGGAACTACGAAAAGTTTTTAGAAACAAGGCGTGAGATGTTGGCAAGTGAGTTGAACAACTTTCTAAAAAATATTTCAATTGTAAAACAGCATGTTGCTATAACTGTAGATTTAATGGACATGATTCAGTCAGGTGAACATAATTTTCTTGAATTCAAATCTACTATGCGCTGGAATTGGAAAGAAAACCGACTTGATAAAAAGATGGAGGAAATAATTCTCAAAACTATAGCAGCTTTCAGTAATGCAGAAGGGGGAAAATTATTAATCGGTGTTACAAATGAAGGAGAAATTTTAGGACTTGATTCTGATTACAACACTTTTAAAGAAGCAAACAAAGACCACTTTGAATTACATCTTAGAAACATTGTGAACAATGCTTTCGGAAAAGAGTTGCAGCTACTAATCTCATTGTAAGATTTCCAATCGTAAATGATATTGAGATTTGTGAGATAGACATCAGAGCAGGCAGAGTTCCATTGTATAGTGAAGTTTCAGACAAGAATGGTTCACCTCAAAAGAAATTTTATATCCGAAGCGGAAATTCATCACAGGAATTAGACATTCAGGAAACTGCTTCTTACATTAAAAACCGATTTAGCTGAAGGTAACTTGACACGACAGAACGTTGAACGAGCAGTATGGCATCCTATAACATTAGATTAAAAGAAATAATTATTTTAAGGACTTTGTTCGGTAATCAAAAGTTTGTGCTTCTATAAACTGTATCGGTTATTCAAACAGTGGTGCTTCTAATCCCTGATGCGTTACCTGTAATTTTATAAAGACTACAACACAGTTTGAGTTAATTCCTAAATTATCTTATAACTGTTGTACGGTATTTGCGTTAATTTTGTGCTAAAATCAATCAAAAACAGGAGAAATGTTATGAAGGCTGTCGTTTTTAATGAACATGGAGGTGTTGAGAAGTTAACTTATACAGACGTGGAGAAACCCAGCATATCACCATATGAGGTGTTGGTTAAGGTAAAGGCATGCGCAATCAATCATTTAGATATATGGGCTAGACAGGGATTGGGTATAGAAATTCCAATGCCTCATATATCCGGGAGCGACATTGTAGGTGAGATAGCCGAAGTGGGGATGGAGGTCAAGAATTTCAGACCAGGCGATAAAGTACTTATAGGACCCGGCGTCCGTTGCAGAAAGTGTGTATATTGTATTACAAACAACGACAGCATGTGTAGTGGTTTTAAAATAATAGGGTTACAGGTGCAGGGTGGTTATGCGGAATTTGCGAAGGCGCATGTGGATAATATAATTCCAATTTCAAATAAGTTTTCCTTCGAGGAGTGGGCGGCAATTCCTCTTGTATTTGTGACTGCCTGGCATATGCTTATAACACGCGGGCAATTGAAGCCCGGTGAAAATGTATTAATTCATGCCGCAGGCAGCGGTATCGGCAGCGCTGCAATTCAGATTGCGCGTCTTGCTGGCGCTCGTGTGATTACGACTGCTAGGGGTAATGAAAAGCTGGAAAAGGCAAAACAGATCGGCGCAGATGAGGTTATTGACTACTCAAAAGACGATTATAAAGAAAGGGTAATGTATCTGACAAATAATAAAGGTGTTGACCTTATATTCGAGCATATTGGACAGGATACATGGGAAAAGAATCTCCAATGCCTTTCAAAAGGCGGCCGAATGGTGGTATGTGGAGCTACGAGCGGTCCAAAAGTGACAATGGAAATACGGGCGCTTTTTATGAAACAACACGCAATTATCGGCTGTTACATGGGCAGTAAAAAGGAACTTTTTGATGTGTTGAATCTTGTTGAACTAGGAAGATTGAAACCGGTTATTGATACTGTATTTTCATTAAAAGAGGCTGCCGCCGCGCAACAGAGGATGCTCGACCGTAAGAACATGGGAAAGATTGTATTGAAAGTATGATATTTTTGTAACTAATAAGTAAAATTCTTTTTACAACCTTTTTTTATTTAAGAACGGCAATAATTCAAAATGAACGGGTGAATTCATTTCTATTAAGGCACATCCAGATAACATGCATTTTCTGTTTTTATCCTACCATAAAATTTGCTTTAAATTTTTTAAAGATTAGTGATTTATTATTGATTTTACAATTGATTATTTAAAAAACTAATGTACAAAACTGTTACCTTAAAAAGCCTTGAATATTAGTTCATGATTGATATAATTAAGCCCTTTCAAGATATATAATTAAATATAGGGCAGATGTAATGAATTTAAATAATGAGAAAAAAATTGAGTGTATGTATAAAGCGCCAAGGGGTACTGAAGATATATTGCCTGAAAAATGGACTTTATGGAGAAGGCTTGAACAAGCCGGGCGGGAGGAATTTGACCTCTGTGGATATTGTGAAATCCGTACGCCAGTTTTTGAAGATACTCGTTTATTTATCCGGAGTATTGGAGAGGCTACTGATATTGTCGAGAAGGAGATGTATACCTTTGCAGATAGCGAGGATTCTAGTATAACCTTGCGGCCAGAAAGTACAGCACCTGTTATGCGCGCATATCTGGAATATGAATTGCACAAAGTAAGGAAATTTCAAAAGTTTTACTACATAGGTCCACAATTTAGAAAGGAGCGACCCCAGGCTGGAAGGCTTCGACAGTTTCACCAGATGGGTATAGAGGCAGTTGGCGCTACAGACCCCTTGTTGGATGTGGAGACTATTTGTATCGCTACCAGAATAATTGATCGTATTAATCTTAAAGGATATAAGGTCAAGATTAATTCCATAGGTTGTGAAAAATGCAGACCTATATTTAGAAATATTTTAAAGGAAAAACTCAATGAACATGAAAGGGAATTGTGTGAGCTCTGCCAGTCTCGCCTTAATCGAAACGTATTTCGCGTTCTTGATTGTAAGAATGAAAAGTGCAAGACTATCAGTCACAAAATGCCCTCCATCAATGATTATATGTGTCACGAATGTCAATCTCATGCAAAGGTAGTAAGAGAAGCCTTGTTGGAAATAGGTATCCCGTATATTGTTGATGCTCACCTGGTGCGAGGGCTCGATTACTATACCAAAACGGTTTATGAAATTACTCATTCATCGCTGGGCGCCAGGGATGCCATTTGTGCTGGTGGAAGGTATGATAATCTTATTTCAGATATTGGCGGACCTTCTATTGGTTCGGTTGGTTTTGCCATTGGGATGGAGGCAACGATACTGGCGCTTGAAAATACTTTATCTAAAAAGAACAAAACCAGCGATCAGGAAAGTAGTTGTCCTTCTCCAACTGTATATATTGTTTCTATTGGAGATGAAACAAGGAAGCAATGTTTTTCCCTGCTCAATCTTTTAAGAAAATCCAACATTTCTGCAGATTTTGACTACGAAGCCAGGAGTCCCAAAGCACAGATGCGTACGGCAAACAAATTAAGGGTAAAATATGTGATTGTGATTGGACCTGACGAACTTGCTCGTGGAGACGTTAAAATTAAGACTATGGAGACCAGTGAAGAAGTTTCGGTAAAACAGGATTCAGTTTTAAAATGGTTCCAAGATAAGCAATGTGAGTAAAGTGGTTTATAGATTTCCTGGAGACTGTCAATAATGTTCAAATTAAAACGGACACATACTTGTGGTCAGTTACGTGCAAAGGATATAAAGTCAATTGTTATTCTTTCTGGATGGGTAAGCAGTATTCGTGACCATGGAGGATTGGTTTTTGTTGACCTGCGAGACCGTTACGGTATTACACAGGTGGTTTTTAATCCTGAAAGGGGACAGGAATTGTATGAAACAGCCCAGCAGTTGAGACCAGAGTATGTTATAACAATACGGGGTACAGTTTCTGCGAGGCCGCAAGGTACCGAAAATCCCAAGCTGGATACAGGAGAAATTGAAGTGTATGCCGATTCTACTGAAGTACTAAACAGGGCTGAAACCCCTCCATTTGAAATTACTGATGAAAGTAATGTGTCTTTGGAATTGAGGCTCAAGTATCGTTATCTGGACCTGAGACGGCCCATAATGCAAAAACGGATTACCTTTCGACACAAAATATGTCAGACAATACGTGAATACCTCGATGCTTTGAATTTCATAGATATAGAGACACCTGTGTTGACAAAGAGTACACCTGAAGGTGCCAGGGATTATCTGGTGCCAAGCAGGATCAATCTTGGAAAATTTTACGCATTGCCACAATCTCCACAACTTTTCAAACAGATACTTATGGTAGCGGGTTTTGATCGCTACTTTCAGATTGTACGTTGTTTTCGTGATGAAGACCTGCGTGCGCAAAGACAGCCTGAATTTACACAAATGGATATGGAGATGTCCTTTGTAGATGAAAATGATATTATCCATGTTATTGAAGGTCTTATTTCCAGAATCTTTGACAGGGTTCTTGGTAAAAAGGTTATTACGCCACTTCCCAGAATTTCATACAAGGAGGCTATGGCGTCTTATGGATGCGATGCTCCTGACTTGCGTTTTGGCATGAAAATAAAAGAGGTATCTGATATAGTTCAAGGGTCGAGCTTCAAAGTCTTTTTGGATGTCATTAAATCAGGCGGACAGGTCAGAGGCTTAAATGCCGTTGGGTGTGGAAATTATTCGAGAAAGGAAATTGATGATTTAACAACCTTTGTTGGTCAGTTTGGGGCAAAAGGACTTGCATGGTTTAAGGTAGAAGAAAGCGGTTTAAATTCTTCTATAACAAAGTTCTTTCCGTCAGAAATTCAGCAGAAAATACATCAGTTCATGGAAGCAAAAAGTGGAGACTTACTACTTTTTGTTGCCGATAAACCAAAAGTTGTATCGCAATCACTTGCGCAGTTGAGGCTGCATCTGGGCTATAAAAATAAGCTTATAGATACTAATACATTCAATTTCTCTTGGGTTGTAGATTTTCCATTGTTTGATTACAACGAAGAAACGAAACGATATGAGGCGCTACACCATCCGTTTACATCCCCACATCCGGACGACCTTCCGATTCTAGAGAAAAAGCCTTTAGAGGTTAAGGCGCGTGCATATGACCTTGTGCTGAACGGTGTGGAACTTGGTGGAGGTAGTATTCGTATTCATGACACTGAAATACAAAAAAGGGTTTTTAGACTATTGGGGATTGATGATGATAGTGCATATAAAAAATTTGGATTTTTGCTGGATGCATTAAAGTACGGCGCCCCACCACATGGCGGTATTGCGTTGGGGGTGGATCGAATGGTTACATTGTTATTACAGCTTGATGATATACGGGAAGTTATTGCATTTCCAAAGACGCAAAAAGCTACCTGCCTTATGACTGATGCGCCTTCGGAGGTTGACCCGCAACAGCTTAAAGAACTTGGCATACGAACAGCGTAGCCTCGAAATAAAATAATCGCTATAGATAGGTTGACCTGGATTGGATAGTTTTAAGCATCGGCTATATATAAATCTGGCAACTTGAAGTGGTATCGCTGCCAGGCGAATCAATCAAAATTACGGCGTTCAATGTGAAAACCTTGTATTTGTAATATACCAATAAACTACTTATTAGAGAGACGAAATAATTATGACCATGAAACGACAGCTTCTAATATTATTAATTGTGGCTACCTTTGTTGTGTTTATAGCTTCTATTGGTTTTTATATATATTTAAAGCGAGTGCATCGGGCTATGTCCTATTTCCAAACGGTTGGCGAATATGTACAGGAGGGAAAACTTGATGATGCAATTTCTATTTTGAAGGATACCATTAGTAAGAATCCAAGCGCATCAGAGGCGCATGCCGCACTTGGTATGATTTATAACAAAAAGGATATGCTCGACGATGCACTTTCGGAATTGAAAACAGCCCTGAATTTAAAACCAAGCTTGGTTAACATTTATCAGGAGATGTATTTAATTTATAAAAAGAAGGGGATGGAAGAAGAGGCTAAAAGCGCCTTGAATTCTTACGAAAAACCCAAAGGAAGCCGGTAAAATTTATTGTGCATGGCTAGCACAAAATGTTAATATTAAATAGTGTCTGAACGAAAACCCATACTTTTGTCATTTCGGCCAAAGGAAGAAAAATGAAAGGATCTTTAAGGTATTTGCAAAACGCAAAAGAAATACTCGCTCGTATTCCAATAGAAGATGACGATTATACAGATATTAAACCTGTGCGAGAAGCATTTGGCACAGCTTATTTGGCAATATTAGAAGCAATCAATGAAGCATTACTGAAAAAAGGATTGAGCAGAAAAGATCTGCCTAAATCAGTTGATGGATACCGGAATGCATTGCAGAAATATTATGGTGCATACAACGGCAAGCTTGCGAAAAAGTTTGAGCATCTTTACGATACTTTACATATCGCAGGATATTACAGGGGCCTTATCTATAATGCTAATGTAATAAAAGAATGCTTTAAAGTCACAAAAGAATTCATAGACAAGTTCAAATAGCGATTAAGGGAGAATTAATGTATTTTTCGATTAAAAAATATCGTGCAGTATTTTTCATTTTTAGCCTCGTTAGCATGCTTCACATGCCAATCCTGTTTGCAGACCGAGATGACGAAGCGAATAAATTGTACCTCGACGCATATAATATGTACAAACTGGGCAAAATGGATCAATCTCTGGAAATGTTGAAAAAAGTTACAGAGATTAATCCTGATCATGCTGAGGCGCACTTTGGAATGGGTAGCATTTACTTCCGGCAGAATATGTTTGATGATGCTGTTAAAGAATTTACTAAAGTTACCAAGATTAAACCGGAATATGTCGAGGCATATCAGCGGCTATGGTTGGCATATAAAAAGTTGGGAATGAATGATAAGGCAGAAGAGGAACTTTTAAAGTACAAAAAGCTTCTGGAAGAACGTATGCAAGCCATGGGTGTTGGTTCACCTCAGGTAGCAAAACCTGTCGCTACTCTTACTCCAGAGAAAAAAGAAGAATATGTGGAAAAGCCTAAACTTGAAGAAACAAAACCACAAGAAGTAGTTAGAGTTGAAACGCCACAGCCTGTCGAAACAAAACCACAAGTAGCAGCTGCACCCGATACCACCGTTGTCGAGTCCAGACCTTCTGAAGAAACAAGACCTGAAGGTCCTGCAGTAGTTAAACCCGTATTACCACAACAGGAAGAAAGTAAGCCATCAACAATTGAAACAAAGCCACCCCGCGTTCTGCCTTCCGAAGCTCCCTCAAGTCAGGCTGGGTCTATAGTGAAGGAACCTTCAGAGGCGAAGACTGTTACAAAACAAGAACCAGAAGCAGGGTATACATCTCCATATATCAAGGTTGATAAAAGTAACCCGGTGTATGAAAACCTTTTTAAGCCGTTAAAAAAAAAGGGATACGGATTGTTTCGTAATCCGCTTAAAATAAAGAAGGGTGCCGAAATATGGAAAAAGTCATATGTTGGTAAGCTTTCCAAGGGGTTCATTTATTATGTTGTAGTTGTGCAAATCTGGTTATGTATAGTTGCTTCCTTGTGTATATATTTTTCTAAATCAAAGAGGAAAAAAGTATGAAAAAGTGTCCTTATTGTGCGGAAGAAATTAAGGATGAAGCTGTTAAGTGCCGTTTTTGCGGTGAATTCTTAGGTCCGGTGCAAGGTGACAAGGTAAAAACATCAATACAAGGAAAGATTGATTTAAGGCAACAAAATGTACAACCCCCGCAGGCTGAAAAATCAAAGACTGATTTGAAACAACAGCCAAAAGCATCCCAGCAGTTTACGGAAAAAGGCAAAAAGACAGAACCAACACAAGTAAGCCAGATTAAAGAAACAATATCAGTTGAAGCGAAAGAATCAAAAGCTGAAGAGGTTGTTGCCTCAGCGGAAATACCCGTTGTGACTGCCAAAAAAAAGAGAGACTGGGTTTTGATTATTGCAGTTATCGTATTTGGTATTTTATTGCTGATAATTCAGTTCAGTAAACAACTTGGCATAGAAGGGTTTCCTTAAACTCAGCTGGATTATTACAGATCGTTGCTTGAATATCAGCGGTTAAATAATATTTGAAGGCAAAATTTCAAAGGTATTCGGATTTAAGTCTTGAAATATACAATCCCTCAATTACTTAAGAGGCTGATCGGTAATTATCTAAACAGTGGTACCTCTTTCGATTCAGAGAGAAGCGTTGTAACAACTCGAGACACATCTTCTGTATCACTTCCTATGTAACGAATTTTATTTTCCCGGTCTAGCACAAACAGTTTAGGTAAATTTTGTACGTGGTATAAAGAAGGTATAGCCCCATTCCAGCGTTTCCCATCATAAATCTGTGGCCAGCTAATTTCTTCCTGTTTTACAAACCCAGTTAAATCGCCAATATCGTCATCCAGGCTTATGCCAATGACCTGAACTCCTCGGTCTTTGAATTTGTCATACATTTTTTTAACGTTTGGGAATTCCTGTAAACAAGGCTCACACCAAGTAGCCCAGAATACTAAAACGGCAATGTTACCCTTATATTTTGCGAGGTCAACAGGTTTTCCATTGATATCTGCTGTATTAAACATTGGGGCATCCATGCCGATTCTTAATATGTTGCCAAGTTCGTTTGTGAAGGACTCGGCTGCCAGTGGTTCAATTAGCCTTAATTCTGCAACAACATCTTTTGCTTTCTTAGTATCACCCTTTCCGATTAGTGCCTTTATTTTAAAAAAAAGGGTGTTTGCCTTTAAGGCATTATTTATTTCTGAATTTAATATAAAATCAAAACATTTAATTGCTTCATCAAAATTGTTCATGAATATGTGAATATTACCAGCATAAAGTCTCGCCTTTAGCTCCTCTTCAGTTCCAGGATATTTTTCTATTAAAGTGGTTAATTCTTTAAGGGATTCTTCATAATATTTTTTTGAATCAGCAAATTTCATTTCTGGAAGATTTACCAATTTATTTCTGATAATTTCCAGCCGTTTTGCAGCATTTGCGTCATGCTGCAGTTCTTTTGCATTACTTATATAACCAGTGAACAGCAAGAAGGCTGCAGTAATTGCAACTGAGATTAGGACGATGCATTTTTTCATGTTTACAACTCCTTGAATACTCATTCTGTGTAAAAAACCCCCTTTTAACGTTCATTTTAGTTTTGAAAATCTGAGTGATATTACCATGAAGATATATTATATTCAAGGAACATTTCTTTACAGTTATTTTGTTTTTTAAAATAAATTTAAAAAAACGAATTGCAAATTAAATATTATTCATTTTAAAATCATTAATTATCGTTTAAATTATTTACTATTTACATCCGTTTGTTTTCAAGTATTATTCTGATAAAGTATCTTTTAAAAGATTTAATTTAAATAGGTAGACTGGGAGTATTTAGAATGATAAATAAAATGGTTGTGTCAATTCTCATTTCTGTAATTGTGTTCTTTAATGCAAGTGCAACATTTGCCAGTCAATTGAAGCTCGATGTAAAGGAGTATGTATTAAATAACGGACTGAAATTGCTTATGTTGGAAAAGCATGATGTCCCGATTATCTGCGTTCGTATTAATTATAAAGTTGGTTCAGTTGATGAACGCCCCGGAATTACAGGGGTTTCGCATCTGTTTGAACACATGATGTTCAAGGGAACAAAGTTATTTGGAACAAGGGATTACGCCGCCGAAAAGCCTCTGCTTGACCTGGAAGATGAATTAATCATGAAGCTATCCGAAGAAAGGATAAAAGAGGGGGCAGCCGATAAGAAAAAGATTTCGTCGCTTGAAAAGGAACTGGAAGAAGTGAGGGAAAAATTGAGAGACTTAGTGGTTAAGGATGAGGTCTTTTCTTTATATCTGCGTCAAGGCGCTTCAGGCCTTAATGCCGCGACAGGTACTGACGGTACATATTATATTTGTGACATTCCTGCAAACAAATTGGAATTATGGGCATTTATAGAGTCAGATCGGATGAAAAACCTTGTGCTGAGGGAATTTTATTCTGAACGAGATGTGGTTATGGAAGAAAGACGACTCAGGACAGATAACAGCCCGTTCGGTACTTTAATTGAACAATTGAACGCTGTAACGTTCGTTGCACATCCATACCGTTGGCCCACCATCGGATGGCAATCAGACATTCAGCATATTACAAAGGCGGAAACATCTGAATACTTTAAGAGATATTACGCACCAAATAATTCAGTGATTGTTATGACAGGGGATTTTGAACCTGTTAATGCAATAAAATTAGTAGAAAAATACTTTGGCGATATTCCTTCACAGCCAGCGCCCCCTAAGGTTAGAACTGTTGAGCCGGAACAGAAGGGTGAACGAAGGATTGAAATAGAATTTGATTCTAATCCTTACATTGCAATTTCATATCATGTTCCAGCGATTGGACATCCTGATTTGTATGCGCTGGACGTCCTTAGTTCGTTACTTTCCGAAGGTCGGACAGCACGGTTATATAAATCTTTGATAGAAGGGAAGCGGATTGCCGTAATGGCACATGCATCTAGTGGAATTGGTAAATATCCTGATACCTTTACTTTTATTGGCGCGCCAAGGGCGCCACATACAATAGCTGAAGTTGAGTCTGCTTTCTATGCGGAAGTAGAAAAACTTAAGAATATCCCTCCGACGGATTGGGAACTGCAAAAGATTAAAAATCAGCTTGAGGCTGATTTTATCAGGGATTTGAACTCAGCTTCCGGTCTTGCCAGCGAAATAGGGCATTTTGAAGTGCTTTCTGACTGGAGCTATATCAATACATTCATGGATAAGCTGGCTCAGGTGACTGCCGAAGATGTAATGCACGTGACTAAAAAATATCTTACAAAAAACAATCGTACAGTAGCAATATTGAAGAAAAAAGAGGATGAGGACAAGATCAATAATAAAAAGGATAATAACGTAGAAAAACCAACTGTTACATATTAATATTTTATCTTTAGTCTTAATTATGAAAAACACATACAGGGGAGATTTTAAAGTGGGTAACAAATATTTTATTTTTTCAGTTTTATGTTCAATATGCTTGGTTTTTTTTATTCATTCTGCAAATCTTAGTGCTGAACCACAGGGGCACGAACATACTGTAAAATCATATACCGGGAAACCAGAATCCGAAGGAGCAAGAATAGTTTCTGGATTTAAATTTAAACCTCTTAATTTTGTACCTCCTAAAGTAGACAGGATTGTATTGGGAAATGGGATGATTTTATACCTTCTCGAAGACCATGATTTGCCAATATTTAATATCACAGCCCGTATAAAAACGGGTGTGATATATGAACCTGCAGAAAAGGCTGGGTTGGCCAGTTTAACGGGATATGTAATGAGGAGTGGTGGAACTTTATCCATGCCAGCAGATAAACTTAATGAGGAACTTGAATATATGGCAACGTCTGTGGAAACTTCAATAGACCGTGAATCTGGCAGTGCGAGCCTTTCTACGTTAAAGAAGGATATTGATAAGGGGTTGAAAATATTCGCCGACGTGCTTATGAATCCTGTTTTTGCAGAGGATAAAATCAGAATAAGGAAGGACGAGGTTATTGAATCTATCAGGCGGGAGAATGATAGTCCGTCACAGATTGTTCACAGGGAGTTTCGTAAGATTATATACGATAGTAAACATCCGTATAGTAGAAGACTTAATGGAACACCTGAAACAATAGAAAAGATTACAAGAGATGACATAATTGCATTTCACAAGAAATATTTTCGTCCTAATAGTATGATACTTGGGATATCAGGTGATTTTAATAAAGACGATATTACAAAGAAGATTAATGCTGTATTTGCAGGCTGGAGAAAGGAAGATATTCAATTTCCGGAAGTGCCAAAGGTCGAAAGACGATACGAAAGGTCTGTAAATTATATTTATAAAGACATCAATCAGGCTAATGTTATAATGGGTCACGTTGGAATAGATCGAAAGAGTCCTGATTATTTTCCTGTAATGATAATGAACTTTATTCTGGGCGGCGGAAGTTTTACGGCGCGTATTCCTGGCAGAATCCGTTCTGACGAAGGTCTTGCATATTCCGCCTATAGCGCTTTTCAAACTTCCCGCGACATCGGAATGTTTTTCGTTTCATGTCAGACCAAGCTGGGCTCAACCAATCGTGCAATTTCAATAGCGTTAGAGGAACTTGATAAGATACGTAAAATGCCCGTTGATAACGAAGAGTTAGCTCAGGCAAAGGAAACTTTTATTAATCAGTTTATATTTAAGTTTACAACCAGCGCAAGCATAGTAGCGCAGAAAGTTGATATTGAATATGAAGAGTTACCTTTGAATTACCTTGAGACCTATCTGGATAATGTGCAGGCTGTAACGCAGGAAGATGTACAGCGCGTAGCAAAAGAATATTTACATCCGGATGAAATAGAAATACTTGTAGTTGGCAATAAGGAAAAATTTGATAAACAACTCGATAATTTTGGGAAGGTTAGTGTAGTTGAGTTAGAATAAACCTGATTTCAACAAAAGTTAGTAATACCAGTTTTTAGAAGAACTATAAATTTTATAAGTACAATTTCCTTTTTTATATAACCTTTTGAATTTCCAAATGGTAAATAACACACCTCAGTCCCCATGGTAGAGGAGAGAGGTGTGTACACCGCTTATAATCTCCATAAAGAGGTAGGTAATAAATCCTTTTAATAGATTCTTTTATTCTCCTGGCTATTCCAGATTTTAAAAAGCTCAAGGTTCTCCTTCCTTAAAAAGTCTCCAATTACTTCTATCGGGCTATTGCCAAATAGTTTCATCTTTTCATCTGAGATTGTAAGTTCACTGAATCCCAGTTTTTTTGCATCTTCGATGTGTGTTCCATAAATGATTTTAGAGATTCTTGCCCAATGACAAGCACAAAAGCACATGGGACATGGTTCGCACGTTGAATACATTACACATCCGGACAGGTCAATCATATTTAATTTTTTACAAGCCTCTCTGATCGCAATAATTTCAGCATGTGCGGTTATATCCATAGATTGCCAGACTGTATTATAAACACAGCTTATTATTTTCTCATCTTTTGCTATACATGCGCCGAAAGGTGTTTGCCCTCTCTTAATGCCTTCTTTTGCCTTATCAATGGCTAATTTCATATGTCGTTCATTTAAATTTTTCATATTATTAAGAATTTACATTATGTGTACTGTTTTTTATACTGCGGGAAAGCATAGTTAAATTGACTATCATATCAGCATCATATTTTTGATTTCTGAGTAATGTTATTATATATGTGTTGTTTATAGTTTTTGTAGAATGGGGAAAATATATTTTTATAAATATTGCCATATTTTATTATATTGGTTACTGATTGATTTCTCTTTGTAATTCAATAATATTTGCTATATAATTTGTACAAGAATATTGGTTTTTTGATTTTATTATAGCGTTAGTAAATAGTGTAATCAATTGCTTGAAAGCAAAACATTTTTACCCCCATTGTTGATAAGCATTTTTTAAGCATTTATACGAATGCTTTTAAAAACAGCACATTTATAAAATTGCAATTTGTTAATTGTCGTGGTTCTACTTATATATTATTTCGGCACAGACTACCTGTTCTTTTCACAGGCAAATTGTAAAGTGTATTAATGATTCCTGACATTTCAATAGTAATTCCATTATATAATGAAGTTGACAATATTGAACCTTTATGTCAGGCGATCATTGGTGTAATGCAGGATAGAAGCTATGAGGTAATAATTGTTGACGATGGCAGTACAGATGGTAGTACGGAAAAATTAAAAGAGTGGTGTTCTCTTCGTAGTAACTTTCGTTCTATTCATTTTAAAAAGAATGCTGGACAAACGGCTGCTATGGATGCAGGGTTTAAATATGCAACTGGAGAGTATGTAGTTACTTTGGATGCTGATATGCAGAACGACCCGTCTGATATTCCAAAATTATTGGAGAAACTCGGCGCGTATGATATGGTATGCGGCTGGAGGCAGAAAAGGAATGACCCATGGATAAAACGTATTTCCTCAAAGGTGGCGAATTCCATAAGAAATAAGCTTTCAGACGAGGATATTAAAGATACTGGATGTTCTTTAAAGGCTTATAGAAGGGAATGCCTGAATAAAATCAAATTGTTCAATGGTATGCATCGGTTTTTGCCAACGCTTTTTAAGTTGGAAGGTTTTTCTGTTACGGAGGTAATTGTAAATCATTATCCAAGAAAATTTGGAAAATCAAAATATGGCGTATTTAATAGGGCATTCAGGGCATTCTTAGACTTGTTGGTTGTACGGTGGATGAAAAAACGTAAACTTAATTATGAGGTAAGAAATGATTAATCTTTTAGCACATATAAATTTTTGGGTTATACTCGGCTTTGTTGGACAGTTTTTGTTTGGCTCAAGGTTTTTTATCCAGTGGATTGCTTCAGAGAAGCGCGGTGAAAGCATTATTCCAGAAGTATTCTGGTACATAAGTATGGGGGGGAGCGCAATATTATTGACTTACGCAATTTACAGACGCGACCCTGTATTTATCATGGGACAATGTACAGGTCTTTTCATTTATATTCGCAACATCATGCTGGTTTACAAGAAAAAGAGATTGCTGGCTACGGCAACTGGAGAGGAAGGACTGGACAAATATTCTGCAAATTCAAAAACTTTTTAATGGTTGGTCAAAACAGTTATTCTGAATGGATAATAAATATGGATTACGGAGAACTTCCATATTAAAGTAGATTATGAGTGTTGCCCTTGAACTTAGTTCGGTATCTAATTTGTATATAATTATGCGGTGTAGAGACAGGTTTTAAACCTGTCTCTGCTTGGTTTCAATGATTTATAACTGAATAATTTTTAGTATTTTTCAATATATTAAGTGAAAAAATATTTTTTCGCTTTTATTATAGTATTTTTAGCTTCGTCGTGTAATTACATAGAAGAGCGTTCCACTCCGCACGTCAAAACACCTTATTCCTTCCAGAATATGGATATAGCTACCATAGCAATATTGCCGTTCAAGAATAAAACAGAGAAAAAGGACGTGGAAGATATTTTACGAAGATGTTTCTTTTCAAATCTCAGTTTGAAGGGTTATGAAGTACTTAAACTCGAAGAAGTTGACGAACGGCTCAATCTGGCTGGGATTAATGCGAATAATCTGGATAGCGAGGATGTGTACAAGGTTGGCAGAATAGTTAAGGCGGATGCCATTGTTTACGGCGTTGTTACAAAGTGCTGTAAAAATTTTTATGGTATATATTCCCAGGTAGTACTCGGTGCAGAAATTAAGATAATAGAGGTGAGGAATTCCATGGTAATCTGGCAGGCTGATCATACAGAAAAAACACACAGCGATGCTATACCTGTATCGCCGTTTAGCATTCCGGAAGCGGTTGTTGATAGTTCAATGAATGTAAGAGAAAAGGTAATTGCAGATACTGCGGACAGGTTAGTAAAAAAGTTCATTGTTTCTATTCCAGGAAAAAGTTTTAGTTCTCCAATCAGCGCCAGTGTAATTTCAATCAAACAAGGGAAGGTGTACTATAGAATACAGACTGATGATACATTATCTAGTATATCTTTAAAATTCTATGATGACGTTTTAAAGGCTGATGAAATCAGAAGAGTAAACAGCGGTATGTATGAAGAAACATTAACGGCAGGACAGGAAATGATTATCCCTGATATACCAATTGTTGAGAACATTGAAGATGTGAAACAGATAGATAAGACAAAATATAAGAGGGCAGTGTACCGTGTAAAATGGGGTGATAGCCTTTATAATGTTGCGTCAAAGATATTCAATGATGGAAAGAGATGGACGGTAATTTACGATGCCAACAGGCATGAAATAAAAGATGTAAAAGACCTTCCGGTTGGTCAGGTATTGATAATACCGCTAGTCATACCAGTATCCGATTCATTTAAAAAGGCGGGTTAAGAGTGAAATTTATATTTTACAATTATCGAATAAATGCCTTTCTGTGCGTTGATTTTTCACAAGTACTTTATCAAGAATATTCATAGGTATTTAAATCAGCCATTATGATGTCTTTATAAATTTCTTGATGGCTTCATACATTTCAGGTAATTTCTTAATTAATACCTGTATGCGCTTTTCTGTGTTGATGGGCTTGGCAGGAGAACCCCAAACAATGGAACCGGGCTCCAGGCTCTTATAAACGTTTGAGCCTCCGCCAATAACGCAGTTATCACCGATAAGAACGTGGTCGGTGATACCAACATCCTCAGCGATCATGACGTTTTTCCCTATCTTTGTGCTTCCCGCAATCTTGGCATAAGCGACGAGCATTGTATTATCTCCTATCAATACGTTGTGAGCAATATGAGAGTGATTATCTATCTTCACCCCGTTCCCGATAACCGTTTTATCAAGTGCAGAGCGGCAAATTGTTACCATGGATCCGATTTCAACATCATCTCCTATCTCAACAGTTCCTATCTGAGGGATTTTTTTGTGCCTGCCATTTATTTGAAGATAACCAAACCCATCGTCGCCAATAACGCTGTTACAATGGATAACAGCACGTTTCCCGATTATGACACACTCTCTTATGGCAACATTGGCATAAATGGTGGAATCATCTCCAACACGGCTTTTCATACCAATAAACACGTTTGGATAAATTACAACATTATTTCCTATATTTACGTGGTCTTCTATAACCACATGCGCCCCGATGGATACCCCTTTTCCTATTATAGCTTCTTTGCTTATAACGGCTGTGGGATGTATTCCAGCGGGTCGGGAAAAATTTTCCTTCTGGAAATTTTCGATAAATCTGATAAATGCCAGAAACGGATTTTCAACTACTATCTGTGGTTTTTTAAGTTCGTGAATCTCCCTGTGTACGACTATCGCCGCGGCTTTAGAAACCAGTGCCTGCGGTATTAACGTATCGTTTTTAATAAATGTTATATCTCCTTCTTTTGCGGTCTCAATACTTGCGATGCCTGTAACGACAACGTCTCTGCTGCCTATGATTTTCCCGCCTGTTATGGCTTGAATTTGTTTTAGTGTATATTCCATTATGTACGTTTTTATTAATGAATTTTCAACATGGGAGCAAGATTTGGAAATATATTTTCAAAAACATCGTATCACAACCACAAATGGCTGTCAATTGTAGTTTGATGTTGACAACCTAGCTTATTAAAACAATAATATGTTTGAAGATTAAATTTGGTTTTAGAGGGTGTAAATTTATGTGTGGAATTGTCGGATATATCGGACAGAAAGAAGCCGTTAAAGTGCTTATTGATGGGCTTAAGAGGCTCGAATACCGCGGTTATGATTCGGCTGGTTTAGCGTTTATTAAAAACGGTGATTTGGGCTGTATAAAAGCAGTAGGTAAGATCGTTGAGCTTGAAAAAAAGCTCAACGGAAATATTACTCATACAAATATGGGAATTGCGCATACCAGATGGGCGACCCATGGCGCGCCTACCTTTGAAAACGCCCACCCTCATATTGATTGTAAAAGCGAAATTGCCGTGGTGCATAACGGTATTATTGAAAATTACGATTATTTAAAAACGAAATTGAAGCGAGAAGGGCATATCTTCAGGAGTGAAACTGATACAGAAGTGCTGGCGCATCTGATTGAAAAATATTTTCATGGCAACCTCGAAATGGCGGTTATGAATGCTTTGAAAGAGGTGGAAGGTACATACGGTATTGCGGTAATCTCCACGAGGGATAAACAAAAGATTGTTGCGGCAAGGAAGGGTTCTCCCCTGGCAATAGGCATTGGAAACAAAGAATACTTTATTACTTCCGATGTCTCTGCCTCGCTTGAGCATACACGCGAAGTGGTATATCTGGATGATAATGAAATTGCCATACTAACTACAAATGGTTATGAGACTAAGACAATGGAAAATATTCCAACTTATAAAAAAGTAGAGGAAGTATTGTGGAATATAGACATGATTGAAAAGGGGGGTTATCCGCATTTTATGCTCAAGGAGATACATGAACAACCCCAGGCGTTAAGAAATGCCATGCGTGGAAGGGTGGATAGTTGCAGCTACTCTATAAGGCTTGGAGGATTAATCAGTCACGAAAAAGTATTAAGAGAGGCTAAGCGTATCGTAATTATCGCATGCGGTACATCCTGGCATGCAGGATTGGTTGGTGAATATATGTTAGAAGAAATGGCTCGTATACCGGTTGAGGTGGAATATGCCTCTGAATTCCGCTATCGTAACCCCGTGATTGAGGAAGGCACAATAGTAATTGCTATAAGTCAATCCGGAGAGACGGCGGATACGCTTGGCGCAATGCGAGAGGCGAAACAGAAGGGCGCAAAATTATTTTCGATATGCAACGTGGTTGGTAGTACCATTGCGAGGGAGGCAGATTTTGGAATTTATTTACACATCGGTCCTGAAATTGGGGTCGCTTCTACAAAGGCGTTTACGGCTCAAATAGCCGTTTTGTATCTGTTTACACTGCACATGATGAAACTGAAACACGCCGAGGTTCCAGTGAATTCCGATACGATAAATGCCGTACAATCTATACCTGATAAGATACAATCCATACTTGACAAGGAGAAGGAAATTGTTGAACTGGCTAAAATATACAAGGATAGCGAACACGCCCTTTATCTTGGGAGGGGATACAATTATCCCGTGGCGCTTGAAGGCGCATTGAAATTAAAAGAAATATCTTACGTCCATGCGGAGGGATATCCGGCCGCAGAGATGAAGCACGGTCCGATTGCCCTTATTAATAAAGATATGCCAGTGATCTTTATCGCTACGCAGGATAAGGTTTATGAAAAGATTATGAATAATATTGAAGAGGTAAAATCAAGGGGTGGAAGGGTCATTGCAATTGCGACTGAAGGTGATATGCAGATTGTGAAGAAGGTAAACCACGTGTTTTATATTCCAAAAACTTCCGATGTCCTGACGCCAATTCTTTCTGTAATTCCGCTTCAATTACTGGCGTACCATATGGCAGTAATGCGGGGTTGTGACGTTGATAAACCAAGAAACCTTGCAAAGAGCGTGACGGTTGAATAAGTTAGTACTTAAATGTAAGAAATTAAAAGTATGGGCAGGTTTTAAACCTGTCTCTACAATAACGGCATTGCACGGAACTGTCAAAAATTATGTTTTTTGTACAGCCCCGTTAAAAGGAGTATTAATTTATTCTTGAAAAATGTCCAATTTTAATAATTTTTAGAATCCCTGGAATATATCATTTCCTTATGAGTGGGACAAATCGGACAGGAATAATGGATTCCTTGATAACCTTTGAAGAAGGGTCTTTGGTGATTAACATCAGGTCTTGTACTTCATACACGCCGCCCACAGGAATAACCATGCGGCCGCCTGGTTTAAGCTGGTCTATAAGGGATTGAGGGATATGTTCTGCCGCTGCAGTAACTATAATTGCATCGTAAGGCGCATGTTCCTGCCATCCCTTATAACCATCACCGATTCTGTTTTTTACGTTATTATAGCCCATCGTTTTCAGTTGCTCGGCAGCCTCTTTACCCAAATTTTCAACAATCTCAATTGTATATATCTGTTTTGCCAGTAAGGATAAAATAGCAGCCTGATAGCCGGAACCTGTTCCTATCTCTAACACGACCTCATCCCCGTCTAACTTTAACAATTCCGTCATAAAAGCGACTATATATGGCTGTGAGATTGTCTGCCCGTAACCTATAGGCACGGGTTGATCATAGTAGCTATAGGAACGATTCCATTCAGGGATAAACAAGTGGCGCGGTATTGTTTCCATAACCTCTAACACCCTTTTATCAGTAATGCCGCGTGAAGCAATCTGTTCTTCGACCATCTGTTTCCTCTGATGCGCAAAGGCATCTTCGTTCATTATGGCATTCATATCGCCCATGGCTAAAACCCTGTCTTTGTTAGACGTCAACTGTATAACAAAAAAGATTACAATGGCAAAGCACAACCCCAGAAACACAAGAATGTTTGCATTCATAGAAATTATTTTCACGATAAAACTACAATTGAAACATCTTCTTTTTTGCATACTTTTCCGATTATATCAGTTGTTTCTAACCCCTTCGCTTTGAGTTTTAAACACAATGTTTCTGCTTTTTCATCTGGAACGGATATAAGTAAGCCTCCTGAAGTCTGCGCATCAAACAGTATATCTACCAACGCCTCTCTAACATCAGGGTCTATTCTTATAGTGTCTTTCAGGTATTTTTTACTCAGTTTTGATACCCACGGTATCAATCCCATTTTAGCATAGCGTTCGCAGCCATCGAATACAGGTACGCGTCCTGCAAAAAATTGTAATGTTACCTTACTGGCTTCTGCCATTTCATACGCATGACCCATAAGACCGAAACCAGTTATATCTGTACAGGAATTAACGCCTACTTCCAGCATTACTTCTGAGGCTGTTTTGTTTAACAAGACCATACTTCTGGTTATAAGTCCTGTATGTTCTTCAAGAACTTTGTTGGCTTTTGTTGCCGATATAACAAGGCCTGTACCAAGCGGCTTTGTTAATACCAGTACATCACCAGGACGGGCGCCTGCATTTGTTACAATCTTTTCCGGATGAATGACTCCAGTAACAGATAATCCATATTTGATTTCGTTGTCCTGCAAGGTATGCCCACCGACGATAACTGCACCTGCCTCTTTGACTTTATCTGCACCTCCCCTGAGTATTTCCACCAGGATGCTTCTGTCCAGCGTTTTTACAGGGTAACACAGTATATTCATCGCGGTGAGTGGCTTGCCTCCCATGGCATAGACATCGCTCAATGCGTTTGCTGCGGCTATCTGTCCGTAGTCATAAGGATTATTTACAACAGGTGTAAAGAAATCCAGCGTTTGAACCAGCGCCTGGTCTTTGCTGATTTTAAAGATGCCCGCATCTGCAAATGTCTTTGGACCTACTAATAAGCGCTCATCTGTAAAATCCGGTAAGTGGCTGACCACATACGCCATGTCTTCAACAGGGATTTTTCCTGCTCAACCGCCGCAAGCGGCGTAATCAATCAGTCGCTTTTTTCCAAACACCACAGGTATCACCCCCTTTTCTTTTTCTAAAAATGTATCTGTTCCATTTTATTGTTTCACTGGAACCACGAGGTGGACGTTTCTTTTGGATTATACTTGGCGTGACACTCGTCACAGCTATTCACCACCTTGAAAAATGCAGCGGTTACCCTATCTTTATTATTTTCCTGTGCTGAGCTGATTAACTCCAGTGCGCTCATGTGAAATTT